>ERZ1106983.2112-NODE-2112-length-14366-cov-2.870030_pt1 | contig 14366 bp, 13 predicted proteins | sample MGYA00403693_ERZ1106983 | MGnify/ENA primary metagenome ERZ1106983 (study PRJEB35170, sample SAMEA104062420) | human gut metagenome | biome: human gut; feature: human-associated habitat; material: faeces | place: Denmark | collected 2012-07-13 ...
CTGATAGAAATCTTTCTTAGCCTGACTCATCGTGCCGTTGTTATCCCATGGCTCAGGGATCGTTATCATGACAGCCAGTGGCAGATCCATTCCACTCATGACCAAAAATTCAAGTGTGTTGTCGAGCATTGCAGAGTCAGAGCCTTCTGTGTTTACAACAGGTGTGACCTTATCAAGATCGCCCTTCAAATGCTCAGACTTCATCGTTTCCTCACGAGCGAGCATTTTATCAGCATTGCCTCTGATAGTGTTTATCTCACCGTTGTGAACGATCATTCTGTTAGGATGCGCCCTCTGCCAGCTTGGGTTTGTGTTGGTAGAAAATCTTGAATGTACCATAGCGATAGCAGACTCGTAGTCCTTATCCTGAAGGTCAGGGAAGAACTTTCTGAGATCCTGCACAAGGAACATTCCTTTATATACTATAGTTCTGCTTGAAAGTGATACAACGTAGGTGTCCTCATTTGACTGCTCGAACACACGTCTTGCAACATATAGCTTGCGGTCAAAGTCAAGACCCTTTTTAACACCCTTTGGACGCTTGATGAAGCACTGCATTATGGCAGGCATACACTCAGCAGCTCTCTTGCCAAGCACCTCAGGCTTTGCAGGAACGACTCTCCAGCCAAGGATCTCCAGACCCTCTTTTTCGGCGATTATCTCAAACATCTTCTTTGCCTGATTTCTCGCAAGCTCGTTCTGTGGGAAGAAGAACATACCAACAGCATAATCTCTCTCCTCGCCAAGCGTGATTCCAAGCTCAGCGGCGGCGATCTTCTTGAAGAATTTATGTGAGATCTGAAGCAGGATACCTACTCCGTCACCTGTTTTGCCCTCTGCGTCCTTACCAGCACGATGCTCAAGCGTTTCAACGATAGTCAGCGCATTTGCAACAGTATCGTGGCTCTTTTTGCCCTTAATGTTCACAACAGCACCTATTCCGCAGTTATCATGCTCGAATTTCGGTGAATACAGGCTTTTTACATTAGTCATATCCTCCATGCGTTCCATTTTTATCACCCTTTCCTGCCAAACTGTAAAAAAAATTATAGCTTATCGTTTAGCAACGTATGTTATTTCACGGCTCATAGCCGATTTTTAGCTGTTTTTAACAAAATATTTGCAGGAAGAAATTAAAATCCTGCAATCCTGCATAAGTGCAAATAAACTCAAAGCGTGGTTTTTCGCACAAATGCAAGAAAATAGCCTTTTGCCGTCTTTTTTGACGGCTTAATCATTATAACACACATCACAGCAAAATGCAAGAGCGAATGATAAAACTTGCATAAATTCATTATTAATTTTTAGTTAATCGGTATACATATATAACTTATGATTTCATATCACTTTTCTAGGTAAGCCTTGAAAACTAACGCAACAACGCTCTTTTCAGCTTATTTACAGCCATTTTCAGCGGAGAATCGTACTCTTTGTAAAAATGCTGATAATCCTTAGAATTGTTCCAGTCGCCACCCCATTTCCAGCCGTGACGCCTGAAAATGCAATAGCAAAGGTCTGTTCTGTCAATCTTGTGATCAAAAGCCTTGTCACGGTCTGCATACTCTGTAGCATTGGCAGGCATGACCTTATTCCCCACTATATAAGGATTTATAAGAGGGTTTATGTCTATCGCCCTGCCGTAGCTGTGAGCCGAAATAGTGTTGGTACCAGCCACCACCCTATAGTTGAAGGCAGAAGAATTGTTATCCGCCATTGACCTTTCATCATCAGCGTCATACTCGTCCACGAGCCTGATCTTTTCTATCTCATAACCGCCCTCAAAAAGCTCATAGAAGATATCCAGAACCTCCTGCGCAAGCTTTCTCGCCACGATAAGCTCCCCCGACTGCACCTTATGCTCAAAGTCATAATATCTCACACGCAGATAGGCAAGGTCGCACAACTTCACATAGGGATTTTCCTTATAGGAAACGCCTTTGATACGCTCTATCACCTCGTTTGGAAGCTCCTCAGCCGTAAAGCCCTCTCTGTATAATATCTTTTCCATAAAAAACACTCCTTACAAAAAGCGGTCAAGGCATGATACCTTGACCGTCCTTATTATTTATCCGCAGACTTGTAGTACATAACAACAGGCGTACCGTAAGGCACGTTGTCATAAACATATTTGGCGTCGTCATAGCTCATATTTATACAGCCATGTGAGCCGTTGTATTTGTATATCTCACCGCCGAAATATCCGCCTCGCCACGTTGAATCGTGAAGACCTATTCCGCAGAGAGAAACGTTGTTCCAGAAGTTGCACTTTGTATCCCACTCGTCGCCGTCGGCATTTGTGTCTTTCATACGCTTGTTGGTCTCCTTTGACCACAGCTTATAAACACCAGGGAGAGTTGTTCTCGCCTCAGATGTGGTCTGACCTGAAACTATATAGGTATCCAGCTTTTTCTTGCCCTTTTCATAATACCACAAGTGCTGGTCGGTAAGGTCTATCTCAATATAAGTGTCGCCTATATCATCGTCCTTGCTTCTCGCAGACTCAACGCCTGTAAAGTCAAAATAACCGGTACTGTAATAGATAGGGTCTACCTTGTCAACGCTCTCGCCCTTTTCAAGCATATCCACAAGATCGTCACAAGTCTTTTCCTGATCTATCCACCAGCCGTATTTAGCATCAGAGCTTGTCGGCACGATTATGTCGCCCTGCAAAGTGGCGTGGAATTTTCTCTTAGTATTATATGTATCATACTTCTTTGCGAGCTTTTCCACATACTCCATGGCTTTCTTTCTATCCACAGTGTAGCTTCCGTCATCTTTGAGCTTTATCATCTTCATAAGCTCCTCGCCCGTGAGAGTTTCTGTGGTGTAGTCAAAATCGTATGTGACAGAAAGCTGGAAAACATCATTTCGTTTCTTGCAATCGTCCTCAAGGTCTGCGCTCTTCACCTTTGGAAGAGAATAACAACCTGTGTCCTTGTCAAGCTCAACGCTAAGCTCACCTGCCGCCACGCTTTGCGTAACATAAGCTTCAAGCTTTTTCATATCGGTTATCTTGTTTCCCTGCACCTCAGGGGTGATAACATAAGCCGTCTTATCCTCGTTAAGGCCAAGCTTTGCATCGGCAGTTTCAACATCGCCCCAGTTTGCTTTCTCCACAAGCTTCTGAAGCTTCTCAACATCAAATGTGATGTCCTCATTAAAACTATAGATGGAGTTCTGTATAAATCCCGAGAACCATGTTTTTCTGTTCACGCTGTCATAGATCTTCTGAAGATCGTCCTTGCCGCTTAGTCTGTAATCAAAATCAGCCGTCTTAAAAACAACAGGCGTGCCGTCGATAGTTTTGACCGTAAGCTCATAAGGCATATCATTCACCCCGAGCAGATCGCAAGCCTGTTCAAATGTCCTTCCGCCCACGTCAACGCCATTCACTGTTGTGCCGCTCAGAAATCTGTTGCTATAGTAAGCTCTTCCAATGAAATATCCTCCGCCCACAACTATCACGATAGCCGCTGCCGCAGTGCCGCAGATAATGCCGATATTGTTGCGTTTTTTCTTTCTTTTCTTATTCTTTGACGAACCTTTGACAGAGCTGTTTTTCTTCACTGATGTCGCAGGCTTTTTCGTTATCTTTGTGGAATTTTCCGTCATCAATTATCCTCCTGTACAAAATGACGTTCGGCATTTGCCGACAATGTATCAAGAATAATTATATCATGCTTTTTTCCTTTTGTCTATAGGATAGGCTGAAAAATTTGTCACAAAAAGAGTGCCGGATATTCTTATTTAATGTACAAATAAACGTACTGCAAACAAACTACACGCAAACACAGTAAAAAAATATCGGGCAGATAACTCCACCCGATACAATATCAGTCTTTTATATACTTGTTCTTGACCTCGCTGTAGGTCTTGCAGAAGCGGTCATGGGAGATATACGCTCCCCAGCTCATGTTATCGTCCACCTGAGGGTCCATAACATATACCTGACCGTTTATCGTTACCTCCACCCACATATGATAGCCGTAACCGCCTGCCGCCATAGCGGTCTTGCCGTCAACGGTCTTTGCGTCAAAGCCTATGTAGCCAAGCATTGCGGCGTAAACGTAAGAATATTCTGTGCAAGTGCCGTAACCGTCCTCAAGAACAGCCTTGACAGGATTTGCCCAGCCGCCGTAATCGTAGACCGTGTTCTTTATAATATAATCGTAGCAAGCCACAGCCTTTTCATAGTTTGTCATATCATCTGATATTATCTTATTGAGATATTTCAGAAGTATCTTTTCTTCCTTTGCGCTGAGCGTCGCCTTTGGATCAAGCACTGCAGAATTAAGTCGCTGTGCAGGGGTCTTGCCGTTGTCGACAACAGGCGCAGTGGTTGTAGTTGTAACAGGCTTTTTAGTTGTTGTCACCTTAGCGGTGGTGGTCTTTTTCTTGGTAGTAGTCACCGCAGGCGTTGTGGTCGTAACAGGGGCAGTTGTTGTCTTTGCAGTGGTAGTAGTTTTTGCAGTAGTAGTTTTCACTGTTGTAGTCTTTTTTGTAGCCTTTGAGGCAACAGTATCGCTGTCAGTAGTGCTGACAGGGATGGAAGTAACAGCAGAAACCTTTGTTTCAGACTTTGAAGCCTGCTGTGTTTTCTTTGTCACAAGGCTTACTGATATGCTAAGCTTTGTGTCAGCGGAAGTCACGCTCTGCACTGCGGTCACTGACGCTGGCTTCTGTGATATTACAGAAGTCGTTACGCTCTCTGATCTCAAAGCTGTTTCAGAAGCTGACTTTGTTGTTTCGCTTTTTGCAGTTTTTACAGCCTTTACAGCCTCGGTCTGAGAATTTTTCGCAGTTTCCTTGACGGCTGATGTTGTAAGAACAGTTGTGTTATCCCCGATCTGCTCAGATGTTTCCTTGTCAGAAACAACAGAAATGACCTTTGCATTTTCAGGCGGCATGACCGCACATGGCTGGATAACGTTTTTATCAAGTGTCGCAAAAGTCACAGCAGATACTGCCACAACTCCGCAGGCAGAAAGCACAGCCACACAGCGAGATATCCCCGACTTCAAATAACCCAATTCAGAACGCTCCTTTCAAATGTGATAAACTACACCATATTATAATGAATAAGGTTACAAAAGTCAAGGGGCATTGTAATCAAATTGTAATTTTCAAGCCGTTTTTTCGCTCGTTTATGAAGTATATATGAACATCAAGTTACAACCATTGTACATTTTATATCCCAGGAACGACAATAAGGGTTCTATTTTTATCATTTTTAACAAATTTCGCAAAACTTTTATTAATAATACCGAAAAACGGACACCTGCGTTACAAAAGCCCATATTTTCCACGATATTTTACATATCTATCCACAAAATCACCCACGCAAAAAAAGAACGCTGACACAAGCCAGCGTTCCCTTTTTGAAGTATATGAAGTATATATGGAGAAAAAAGTATATGTGTAAATTTCATCTTTTTGTCTTTCTCTTATTGTATTTATATCATACTCCGCCAATGTGACAGTTTTATGATAGTGTGCTGAAAACTAATACACAAAAAAATAAGTGCAAAAAAACGTCTGCCATATGACAGACGTTTTCTCTTAGTTTAAGTAAATTACTCAGCCTGAGGTGCTCCTACAGGGCAAGTACCTGCACAAGAACCGCAGTCGATGCACTCGTCAGCGTTAATAACACACTTACCGTCAGCCTCGGAGATAGCTCCTACTGGACATGCGTCCATGCAAGCGCCGCAGCCGATGCACTCATCACTAATCTTATAAGCCATTTTCACAGACCTCCTTGCATAAATTCTACAAGTATCATATCAAATACTATACTTATATAATAACACATTTTCTGAAAAAATCAAGAGGTTTTCGGCATTTCATAAAAATTTCACATAGATTTTAAGTGATTTTTCGGTTAGTATTCACTAATCAACTAGATGCTTGCCAATTCCTGCTGTGAGATAAGTGCAAATCCTGCTTCACTCAAAGCTTCCAGAGCGGCTGTAACGTTCTCTACTCTAAGGATAAGATAAGCCGTGTTTTCCTTAGTGTTTATGAATGCAGAATACATATACTCAACGCTGATGTTGTCATTGTAGAGAGCTTTCATTGCTTCTGAAAGTCCGCCTGGGCGGTCATTTATCTCCACTGCAAGCACCTGAGTGGTGGTAACGGAAAAGCCCTCTGTTTTCAAGGCTGAAACTGCTTTTTCAAAATCGTCAACGATAAGTCTGAGAATACCGAAATCCTTTGTGTCAGCAAGGGACATTGCACGGATATTCACATCATTATCCCCAAGTATTTTTGTAACGGCAGACAATCTGCCAGGTCTGTTTTCAATAAAAACCGAAAGCTGTTTTACTGTCATAAAATTACCCCCTGTCTTTTAGACAAGCTTTCTCTTGTCGATAACTCTTACTGCCTTGCCCTCAGAACGTGGAATGCTCTTTGGCTCAACAAGTCTTATCTTCGCCTTGATACCAAGGATATTATGGATATCGTTGGATATCTTCTTTTCAAGATCCTCGATAGACTTGACAGTATCAGAGAACATATCGTCGTTAAGCTCGACTCTTATCTCGAAAGTATCAGAATTGTTCACCCTGTCAACGACTATCTGATAGTTAGGGCTTGCTTTTGATATCTTAAGAAGCACTGACTCTATCTGCGATGGGAACACGTTTACGCCCTTAATGATGAGCATATCGTCGCTTCTGCCCATTGGCTTGCACATTTTGACGAGAGTTCTGCCACATGAGCATTTCTCTCTTGTAAGAATACAAATATCTCTTGTTCTGTATCTCAGCAGAGGGGAAGCTTCCTTTGTGATACTTGTGAATACAAGCTCGCCCTTTGAGCCTTCAGGAAGCACCTCTCCTGTGTCAGGGTCGATTATCTCTGCGATAAAGTTGTCCTCATTGATGTGCATACCAGACTGTGCTTCGCACTCGAAAGCTACGCCTGGACCGCTTGTTTCTGTCAGACCATAGATATCGTAAGCCTTGATACCAAGAAGCTTCTCTATCTCATGACGCATTTCTTCCGTCCAAGGCTCAGCACCGAAGATACCAGCTTTGAGTGTAAGCTCCTCTGGCTTTATGCCCATTTCCTTTACAGTTTCACCTATATAAGCGGCATATGACGGAGTACAGCACAGGATAGTAGAACCGAGGTCCTGCATGAACTGTATCTGTCTTTCTGTATTTCCTGATGACATCGGCAGTGTAAGACAGCCCACCTTATGAGAGCCGCCGTTAAGACCTGCTCCGCCTGTAAAAAGTCCATAGCCATATGCAACGTGGCAAACGTCGTCTTTTGTTCCGCCTGCGGCAACTATAGCTCTTGCACAGCAATTTTCCCAAAGGTCGATATCATGCTGAGTGTAGAAAGCCACAACTCTCTTGCCTGTGGTTCCGCTTGTTGAATGTATTCTCACGCACTCTGAAAGCGGCTTTGCAAGCAGACCGTAAGGATAAGCCTCACGCAGATCAGCCTTTGAAAGGAACGGCAGCTTGTGCAGGTCCTCAATGCCGTGGATATCATCAGGCGTTACGCCCTTTTCTTCCATAAGCTTCTTGTAGTATGGCACATTGTCCCAGACGTGCTTGACCTGTTTGACAAGTCTTTCGCTCTGGAGTTTTTTCATGTCCTCGTGTGCCATGCACTCGATCTCTTCGTTCCAATATTTTCCCATTGGAACACACCTCCTGTTAAAATGGTTTCGGTCATATTACTCGGGTATCAACTTTGCACAAGTATCATACGCCGTACATTTCTTCAAGCATCTTAATGCCTGTTTTCGTTTTGAACACCTTGTCACGGAAGCTTTTTATGCTCTCTTTGGAAAGGCTGTCTTCGAAAGCGTTCACAAGGAAATCCGCTTCCAAGAGTATCTGCCAGTCAAGCCCCTGGGCGCCCTCATAGGTGTGATGATGTGCGATAAGAAAGCACACCCTGTCTATGATATCCTCGTCAAAGTCAAGCTCTGTGAGCATTTTCCGTGCAGGCTCAGGACCTAACTGTTCCTGAAGCTTTCCGCCGCATTGACCCTTGCCGTATCTCTCCTCCGCAGGCTTTATGCCTATATCATGCACCACCGACGCAACGTCATAGCGCGGATATCAAGCCCCTCTGCCCTGCCGATAACACGGGCAAAGGTATGCACCTTTATAAAATGCTGTATACGCTTAGGGTCGCCGCTGAAAAACTCGGTCATTTTTATGATAAGACCGCTTATCTCATCCATTATTTTACCTCTCTGCCGAGAGCGAACGCCTTTTTATTCAGTTCAAGGAACTTTGCAGGAACACAGTTTTCAAGAGCCTTCTGCCAAACGTCCTCGTCAAAAGCCATTTTAGTTGACACAACACCCATGAGAACAACGTTTGAAGCCTTTGCAGTACCAGCCTGCTCCGCAAGTGCCAGTGCGTCAACAGCGATAACGTCAACGCCCTCTGCTTTAAGCTTGCCTATGATATCCTCAGGATAAACAGCCGCACCTGTGATAACAGGCATTGGGTCTATCTGCTGAGTTGAAGTGATGATATGTCCGCCCTTCTTGAGATATGAAACATATCTTGCGGCTTCAAGCTGTTCAAAGCTGATGATGATATCAGCTTCGCCTTTTTCAACTACAGGCGAGCATACCTCGCTGCCGTACTTAACGTATGTAACAACAGAGCCGCCACGCTGGCTCATTCCGTGTACCTCGCTGACCTTGACATCAAAGCCCTGTGAGAGAAGCACGTTTCCTATTATTCTTGACGCAAGCAGTGAACCCTGTCCGCCTACGCCCACTATCATAATTGATCTTGTTTTCATTATTTACACCTCGAAATATATGTTATCATTAGTCGCATATCGCACCCAGCTTACACATTTCCTTGCATATGCCGCAGCCTACGCACTGTGTATGGTCGATAACGCACTTGCCGTCATGGATAGATATAGCAGGACAGCCTATCTTCAAGCACTGCTTACAGCCAACGCACTTATCCTTGTTTACCTTGAGCGGTGGATTGTGCTTTACATATTTAAGAAGTGCGCATGGACGTCTTGAAATAATGACGCTTGGTTCTTCCTTGGCAAGCTCTTCCTTGATAACAGCCTCTGTTTCAGCCATGTGATATGGGTCAACAACTCTTACGCTCTTGATACCAAGTGAATGGCAGAGCATTTCAAGGTCAACGGCATAAGCGGGGTCGCCCTTAAGGTTTTTACCAGTTGTAGGGTTCTGCTGATGACCTGTCATACCTGTGATAGAGTTATCGAGAATGATAACAGTTGAATTTGTGGAGTTATATGCAACGTTCACAAGACCTGTCATACCGCTGTGCATGAATGTAGAGTCACCGATAACGGCAACAGACTTCTTCTCAGCCTCTGCACCTCTTGCCTTGTTAAATCCGTGAAGTCCGCTGATAGAAGCACCCATGCAGATAGTTGAATCCATAGCACAAAGCGGTGCTGTTGCGCCGAGAGTGTAACAGCCGATATCGCCTGATACCATAACGCCCAGCTTATGCAGGCAATAGAACAGACCTCTGTGAGGACATCCCGGACACATAACAGGAGGTCTTACAGGCACGTTATCCTCAAATGTGATATACTCAGGCTTCTCGCCAAGTATCTTTTCGGCAACGATAGTCTGTGATATCTCGCCCATAAGGCTGAAAAGCTCCTTGCCGATAACGTTCACGCCGTTCTTTTTGCAGTGTGTTTCGATAACATCGTCAAGCTCCTCGATTACATAGACCTTTTCGCACTTTGCGGCAAAGTCCTTTATTATCTGAATTGGCATTGGGTTTACGATACCGAGTTTGAGATATGAAGCCTTGTCGCCAAGTGCTTCCTTTGCATACTGATATGAGATACCGCTTGTGATAACGCCTATCTTTGTATCGTTCATCTCTACCTTGTTGAGAGGTGAAGTTTCAGCATAATCAGCGATAGCCTTCATTCTTGCCTCAACAACAGGGTGACGGCGGATAGCGTTACCAGGCATCATAACATACTTCTGGATATTCTTTTCATATGGGATATTCTCCCTTTCCTCTCTCTCGCAAAGCTCAACGGCTGACTGAGAATGAGAAACTCTGGTGGACAGTCTTACGATAACAGGAACATCGAACTTTTCAGAAAGCTCGAAAGCAGCCTTAGCAAACTCCTTGCACTCTCCTGAATCGGAAGGCTCTATCATCATTGTCTTAGAAGCGATAGCATGGTGACGTGAATCCTGCTCGTTCTGTGACGAGTGCATACCAGGGTCATCGGCGACAGCTATTACCATCCCTGCCGTTACACCTGTGTAGCCTGCTGTGTAAAGAGGGTCAGCGGCAACGTTAAGACCAACGTGCTTCATTCCGCAGAAGCTTCTTGCACCGCCTATAGAAGCGCCAAGAGCCACTTCCATTGCCACCTTTTCATTAGGCGCCCACTCAGCATATACCTCGTCATATTTTGCAACAGCTTCTGTTATCTCAGTTGACGGAGTACCAGGGTAAGATGATACAACCTTACAGCCTGCCTCATACAGACCTCTTGCAAACGCCTCGTTTCCAAGCATTAGTTTTTTCATACAATAAATCTTTCCTTTCACTGCACCGACCATTTTTTCGTGGTCGGTAGAAATAAACAATAATTAAAATAGACATAAGTAATTATACCACAAATATCACCAAAATGCAACAGCTTTTTTGATTTAAAGCACCAATAGAGTGTTATAAAAAGTTTGCTTACGGCAATTTTGTCAGTTTGCATAAAATATCAAGGGAGCTTCTGTGCAAAAATTTATGCCAGCTTACACGTTTTGAGCAACAAAAAATAAATCGCCGCCAGGCGATACCATAATTCCTCATTCCTCACTCCTCATTCCTCATTCTTACCTCCTCACTTGTTAAAAAAATTGTACTTGAAAAAAGAGCATAAATGTTGTATAATAAAAAAGTATACTTATATTTACGTTCGGAGGATATACATAATGAAAAAATACACACTTGACGAGGTCTACACAGCCGATATGACAGCGTTTCAGAGAGAAAGATATAACAGAGTTGCAGATGAATTTGAAAAGCTTTTCGGTGAAAAGCCAACTGCTTTTTTCTCAGCTCCAGGCAGAACTGAGGTAGGCGGCAACCACACCGACCACAACTTCGGCTGTGTTCTTGCGGCAGGCGTTTCACTCGACGTTATTGCCGCTGTCGCTCCTGACAACGAAGAGAACGTTATTACAATAAAGTCCGAGGGCTTCCCAATGGACACTGTGAACGTTGATGACGACACTATCTACGAGGAGCAGAAAAACACATCAGCGGCACTTATAAGAGGTATGTCCGCAGGCTTTAAGAAGAATGGCCACAATGCCGGGGGCTTCAAGGCTTATGCTACTTCAAACGTGCTCAAAGGCTCTGGACTTTCTTCATCTGCGGCTTATGAAGTGCTTATCGGAACTATCCTCAACGGTCTTTACAACGAGGGCGAGGTTTCTGCAGTGGAAATAGCTCAGATAGCTCAGTTTGCGGAAAATGTATATTTTGGCAAGCCGTCAGGTCTTATGGACCAAATGGCTTCATCAGTAGGCGGATTTATCACTATCGACTTTGCTGACGAAAAGCACCCTGTTATCGACTCTGTAAAGTTCGATTTCACAAAAAGCGGTCACGCACTGTGTATCGTTGACACAAAGGGCAACCATGCCGACCTCACCCCTGAGTATGCGGCTATCCCTGCGGAAATGAAGTCTGTTGCGGCTTTCTTTGGCAAAAAGGTGCTGAGAGAAATTACAAAGGAACAGCTTCTTGAAAACATCTGCGCCGTTAGAGAAAAGTGCAGTGACAGAGCTGTGCTTAGAGCGCTCCACTTCTTTGACGATAACGAGAGAGTTGGCAAGGAAGCTTCCGCACTTTCAGAGGGCGACTTTGACGCTTTCCTGAGCCTTATCAATGAATCAGGCGACTCATCATTCAAATATCTTCAGAACATCTATGCTTCTTCTGCCCCAAACGAGCAGGGTCTTTCACTGGCTTTGTATCTTGCAAAGCAGGCTCTTGGCGGTGAGGGTGCTTGCAGAGTTCACGGCGGTGGCTTTGCAGGAACTATCCAAGCGTTCGTACCCGAAAAGAAGCTTGAAGCTTTCAAGGCTGAAATGGAGAGAGTATTCGGTGAAGGCTCATGCTATGTGCTGTCCATAAGACCTGTTGGCGGCGTGCAGATCGACCTTTAATATAGGAGTTGTCATGAAAAATCCATTTGCAGGCTTGAAGAAAAAGCAGGTAAAGTTGCAGTTTTCCACCTGCGGAGAGATAATGATAGACGGACTTCCCTTTGCTTTCGGAGTGGAGAGTGCAGGGAAAGCGTCAGACAAAGGGCTTTGCGTTTCGATATCTGGTGAAGCTGTCAATGACGGACGTGTTACCTTTTCAAACCTTGAATACTACGAAAACCATGGCGGAAAGATAACCATTGTGAAGCATGGCTTTTCACTTGTCACCAAAAAGGACGGCAAGAAAATTTATCAGGCGAAGTTTACCAAAATACCTATCACCGAAAAGGACACCTCAGTGCTTTTCAGAAAGCTCACCGAGGAAGAGGTCGTCCAACGGCTCAACTGCGAGATAGCTTTTAAGGTGACCCCTCATTTCAGCGGTGAGGACACACCCGAAGTCATGCTTACAGTTTATCCTTATGAAAATATGCTCACAGGGTCGGCTGTGCAGTGGCTAAAGGTCACGTCTGACAAGGACTATTTTCTGCACAAATATTCTAATAAATAACAGGAGAGTTTATCCCATATGAGAATGAGAAGAAAGAAAAATCTTGAGGCACGTCTTGAAGCCTGCGGAGATTATATTTTATATCTTGACCGTGACGAGAAGAATTTTCAGGACAAATCAAACAAACAGCTTATTGACTTTGAGAAGATCTTCGGAAACAGCAATCCCCTTGTACTGGAGATAGGCTGTGGAAAGGGTCAGTTTGCAAGAGAGATAGCAAAGAGAAATCCTGACAAGAATTTCCTTGCAGTAGAAAAAAGCAGTAACGTTATAGTTGACGCCGCACAAATGGCTATAGACGAGGGCATACCGAACCTGAGATTTGCAAGGGGCGAGGCTGAATATCTGGATTGCTTTATCCCTGAAAAGTCAGTGGAGTGTATCTATCTTAACTTTAGCTGTCCATATCCTAAAAATACATATGCACGTCATAGGCTCACATACCGAGCTTTTCTTGAAATATACAGACGTATTCTTGTGGACAAAGGCGAGATATACCAAAAGACCGACAATATGCACTTCTTTGAGTTCTCCTTGGAGGAGTTCTCTGCGGCAAATTACGGACTTAAAAACATTTCTCTCGACCTTCACAACAGCGGCTTCGAGGGCAATATCGTAACGGAATATGAGAAGAAATTCTCAGACATGGGTATGCCTATCTACAGATTGGAGGCGTTCGTAAAATAATGAGCGAGCAGATAAATCCAATTGTCAGCGAGAAAGATATGGGTGCTGACGGCAAGCTTCGCAAATGGTCGACAGGCAGAAAAGTCAAGTGGATAATTTGGATAGTCGTTATTCTTGCAGTAGCACTCGGCTTCTGGCATCAGCACTATATGCGCTCCGACAGCCAGATAAAAGCCGTTTTTGATGACAATAAGGCTAACTTTCAGACCACTGCGGAGTTTATGATAGAAAGCATTTCATGTGAAAAGCCGACACTACCAAAGGGCAAATGCTCCATTAAATCGCTCACTGAAAACAATGCCTGCAAGTCTGTGAAGAAAGAGCTTGAGGAGCTGGAGCGCAGGAACGTTACATACATCGACAGCGACGGCTTGACAGTGAAATTTTATACCATTTATGACCATTACTATATTTACCGCTCACCCATAAGCTCATCAGGGGGCGAAGATAACCTCGGCAATGGCTGGTCATATGTTAAAACAAGCAAAAGCTGATTTTTTATGGACGAAAAAAATTTTTTCGTCCATTTTTTCTTTAAACAAAAAAGAACGACCTGCACTGCAAGTCGTTCTCTTTTTATGCAATAATATTTATCTGCAAATTAGTTGTTGATGAGCTTCTCGTCATCGTTGTTCCAGCTGTAGAGCTTTCTGATCTCCTTACCAACCTTCTCAGAAGGATGCTCAGCGTGGAGCTTTCTCATAGCCTTGAAGTGTACCTGTGAACCTGCGTCAGACATATCAAGGAGGAAGTCCTTAGCGAATGTACCGTCCTGAATATCAGACAGAACCTTCTTCATAGCCTTCTTAGTGTCCTCAGTAACGATCTTTGGACCTGTGATGTAGTCGCCGTACTCAGCTGTGTTAGAGATAGAATATCTCATGCCCTCGAAACCTGACTGATAGATAAGGTCAACGATGAGCTTCATCTCATGGATACACT
>ERZ1106983.2115-NODE-2115-length-14347-cov-4.169395_pt1 | contig 14347 bp, 7 predicted proteins | sample MGYA00403693_ERZ1106983 | MGnify/ENA primary metagenome ERZ1106983 (study PRJEB35170, sample SAMEA104062420) | human gut metagenome | biome: human gut; feature: human-associated habitat; material: faeces | place: Denmark | collected 2012-07-13 ...
TTTCACGCACGGCAATCATGGGATATTCTGAGCGATCTGCTCGTGTTCCGTCGTCGTCGATAATCGTAGAGTTTCTTGTGTTTCTGCGGATAAAAGCTAAAGTATCCTCCAGCATTTGTGTTAAAGTTCCTTCAATTCTTTGATTATCAATCATTTCAAATAATTTTTCAATCCGACTTTTTTCTTTCCACCTCCGAGTCATTGATGAATCATGACAATTTATATAGTATATCACATCGTAAAAATTATTTGAAACAAGTTTTTGCTTATGATAACCGTCAATGCACTTTTTATGAGCATTTAACGGTTCACCGCGTCTTGACCTGTAATTTTCATGATGAAGTTCTTTTACTTCATCACCTTTCAAATATACAATCCATCTTCCAAACGGTGTTTTTATAAACACTGCGTCATTCGTAACGCTGTACTCTAAATTAAACATATCACATATTCTATTCATATTTTCAATAGTAAGCGGTATATCTTTTATATTATACTTTCTCTTTATTTTAATATTTGTTTTCCAATGAAACCTATTCCAATCATTTTCACAACCGCATACCTTACATACTTTATTTCCTTGAAAAATCACGTCCTTACTCGATTTAATCAATGCACTGTCGACATATCGACAATTTCCGTTATGTACCTTATGAGTTCTTGGATTTAAGTAACACGTTTCTTGTTCTGTTAATTTTCGATATTCACCATAACACTTACAAAACAATAAGTATAAGTAGTTTACATCGTGTTTTGAATAATGCAAATAATTCTTTTGATATTTAATTCCCGCTTGTTTTAACGACTTTTCAAAACCAATAACTTTTTTGCCGTCACCGGCAATTTGCATAAGAAGTTGTTGCAGTATAATCACTCTGTGTCTTGGCATTGATATTCCGTATTTATCCGTTCTTCTCTTTAATAATTCATAAGTTTCATTTGTCCACACAACAATATACTTATAGTTTTGAAAAGATATGTTCATATTTTTTAATACTGTTTCCTCACTCTTTGACTTCATAATAGCCTCAAGTGGGTAATGGGATACAGTAAAAGTGTTCGGATTAAAATATTCCCTGTTACTTAATCTAATTGATTTAGAAAATGTTCTTTTTATATTCAACTTTGCATCTACTGCAACTATTCCTATTTGTACAGGTTCTCTTTCCTCTATATCTGTTGTTTTGGGTGCTTGATTCCACTCAATATCCAAAAACAGATATTCAAATTTTACATTTGCCATAATCATCAACTCTTATCAAAATCGTAATTATCGTCTCCATTACTCCTCATAATGATTATATCCGCCCAAGAAACTTTTTTCGCTGTGGCGTTTTTTATGACCATTATTGTCGTATGTATTAACACCTCCAAACAGACCGGGACTGCTGTGTCCGGTTTTATGTCCATTGTTGTCATAGTGATTCATACCGCCAAAAAATCCAGGACTGCTATGCCCTACCTTATGTCCGTTTGCATCATAATTATTCATTCCTCCAAAGAATCCCGGTCGGCTTTCTCCTACCTTTTTTCCGTTTGCGTCATAATGGTTTATTGTACCGAAAAATCCCGGTCTGCTGTATCCATCTTTTTTCATAATTAATCACTCCTTTTATTATTCACATGGTTTCTGTGTTTTCTGTAATTAGATTATAATATATACATAGTCCAATAATACGGACTTTTCTCTCTTCACAATCAATAAGTTATTGTACAGTCTTGAAAAAGCAGTAATTTTAATATATAATTTAGACTAAACAGATTTACAAAAAGGAGCGTAGAATTATGAATAAAAGTAAAACGTACATAGCAATAGACTTAAAATCATTCTACGCGTCCGTTGAATGTAGAGAAAGAAACCGTGACCCGCTAACCACAAATCTTGTTGTAGCCGATCCGAGTCGGACGGAGAAAACAATCTGTCTTGCTGTGTCTCCGTCGCTCAAAAAATACGGATTATCGGGACGAGCAAGATTATTTGAAATCATACAAAAAGTTAAGGCTGCAAATAATATACGAAAGATTAAAGCACCAAACCACGTTTTTTGCGGTTTTTCTGACGACAGCCTTGAACTTCAGAAAAATCCGTCACTCAAGATAGATTACATAACCGCTCCGCCGCGTATGGCACGCTATATGGAATACAGTACAAAGATTTATAATATCTATCTTAAATATATCGCACCGGAGGATATTCACATTTATTCGATTGATGAGGTATTTATAGATGTAACGCATTACCTTTCGACATACAATATGACTGCTCGTGAACTTGCAATGACAATGATACAAGATATTTTATCTACAACAGGAATAACCGCAACAGCCGGAATCGGAACAAATCTGTATCTTTGCAAAATAGCAATGGATATAGTCGCAAAACACATTGAACCGGATAAAAACGGTGTACGAATCGCCGAACTTGACGAAATGTCATACCGAAGATTGTTATGGAATCACAGACCTCTTACTGATTTTTGGAGAGTCGGTCGTGGTTATTCAAAGAAATTAGAAAAAATCGGACTTTACACTATGGGTGACATTGCAAGATGTTCTATCGGTAAACCGACTGATTACTATAACGAAGAACTGTTATACAAACTTTTCGGTATAAATGCCGAACTTCTCATTGACCATGCTTGGGGGTATGAGCCTTGCACAATGGAAGATGTCAAAGCATACCAACCCGAAACAAACAGTATATCCTCGGGACAAGTATTACATTGTCCGTATGAGTTTGACAAGGCAAGATTAGTTGTAAAAGAAATGACCGACCTTATGGTGCTTGATTTGGTGAATAAAGGACTTGTGACAAATCAAATCGTGCTTACAATCGGCTATGATATTGAAAATATTACAGATAAAAACAGAAGTCGGAATTATAAAGGTACAGTTACAACGAACTATTACGGTAAAAAAGTTCCGAAGCCTGCTCACGGAACAACAAATCTTCCAAAGCAAACATCGTCCACTACACTTATCACAAATGCAGTTATGGAATTGTACGATAAAATTGTAAACAAGAAATTGCTTATCAGAAGAATTAATATTGTGGCTAACAAGCTTGTCGATGAACACAGTGTAAAAAACGCAAACAAATATGAACAGCTTGACCTTTTTACCGATTATGAGATTTTAAAGAAACAACGCGAAAAAGAAAATGCCGAATCAGAACGTGAAAAACGTATGCAGAATACAATACTTGATATAAAAAAGAAATTCGGCAAAAATGCCATTCTTAAAGGAATGAATCTTCAAGAAGGTGCAACCGCCAAAGACCGCAACAATCAAATAGGCGGTCACAAGGCATAATTTTTAAGGAGAATTACCATATGGAAAACGTTAGTCACAAATATGATGACATAATCAATCTGCCCCACCATGTTTCAAAAAAGCACCCACAAATGTCGCTTCATGACCGTGCGGCACAATTTTCACCGTTTGCAGCTCTTACGGGACACAAAGCGGCAATTAATGAAACCGCCCGTTTGACTGATGAAAAGCAGATATTAAGCGAAGATGTCATTGCCAAACTCAATGAACAGTTAAATTTAATTAAAGAGAATATCGGTACAAATCCAATCGTGACAATAACATACTTTGTTCCCGATGATAGAAAATCAGGCGGTGCATACATATCACATACCGGTGTTGTAAAGAAAATAGACGAATACAATCACACGGTTATTTTGACCGACAAAACAGTTATTCCAATCGAGCAAATTAGCGAAATGCAAAGCGATATTTTCAGCGAAATATATTAATGATTTTGCAATTTATGCGATGAAGAGTAAATCGGCAGTGATACAAAAATTAAAAATACCGTGTATATCCATATAATTCTTACATCGCACACGCCTATAATGCTAAAGTATAGACATAGCCTCGGATTATCAGCATAAAATAGTCCAAGAATATGTCCGCCCCCAGCTCCAAAAAACAAGAGTAGACAAAATCTTTATGATTTTGTCTACTCTTTAATATTATCTCCAAACTTCTTCTGCAATTTCTTTAACAAGCTGCAATTTTGCCCACTGTTCTTCTTCTGTAAGTTTATTACCTATTTCGCATGACGCAAAACCGCATTGTGGACTTAGGCACAATCTGTCAAGAGAAATATATTTTTGTGCCTCTTTTATTCTCGCGATTACGTCGGCTTTATTTTCCATTTTCGGTGACTTTGTTGTTATAAGTCCCAACACGACTTTCTTATCGCCGTTGACGTGTGCCAAAGGCTCAAAACCTCCCGAACGCTCGTCATCAAATTCAAGATAATATGCATCTACATTTTCCTTTTCAAACAATACCTCTGCAACCGAATCATATGCACCTGCACTTGCGTATGTTGAATGGAAGTTTCCTCTGCAAACGTGAGTAGTAATTGTCATATCGTTTGGTTTGTCCTCTATTGCAAGGTTATTTATCTCTACCAAAAGTTCTTGAATATCCTTCAATCCCTTTTTATCCGTACCGAACAATTCTTCTGCTCTCGGATCTACAAGCATTCCCCATGAGCAGTCGTCAAGCTGTAAATTGCGACAGCCTGCATCATACAAATCCGCGATTACCTTTTTATATCCGTTTGCAATATCCTCTGCCAACTTATGAGTGCTGTCATAATACTTTGACGTGTTTTCCAACGCAAACGGCATGATCATTTGTTCAATAAACTGTGCCGGTGCAGGAATTGTCTGCTTTGCAACAGTATTTTCATCTTCAAAATGCTTTACAAATTTAAAATGCTCCACGAAAGGATGTACTTTTGAAAGTCCTACTTTTCCGCAAAGGTATGTATCATCAATCATTGCGTCTTCGCCGTGAAACGGTAAACCTGTTTTAGTTTTTTCATGTGCCACACCGTCAAATCCCCACATAAAATCCAAGTGCCATGTTGCACGTCTGAATTCTCCGTCCGTAATGACGTGATAGCCTAATTCTTTTTGTTTATTGATAAGTCTTTCGATTTCCTTATCTTCAACTGCTTTTAATTCGTCAGCCGAAATTTTTCCGTTTTCAAACCCCTCTCTTGCCGCTTTTAAATTTGCAGGTCTTAAAAAGCTGCCTACAAAGTCATATCTGAATGGTATTTGTTTGCTCATTTCTGTTACCTCCTGTGTTTTAATTTACATTAAGTATAACAGAAAATACGGAAATAGAAAAATATATATTATCATCATTTATCCATAGTTTTAATCTATGGATAAATGATTTTTCAATACATTCAAATATGAAACTCCGTATCGGCTAAGAACAGAATTTTTGCGTGTTAAAATTCCGATACGCATACTGCAATCTGAATCTAACGGTTTTGAAATAATGTTTTCACCGTTTAATTCCATATCTATAATACCCGAACAAACCGTAAAACCGTTAAGACCGATAAGCAGATTAAATAATGTCGCTCTGTCACGCACCATAATATTTTTAGGGAATTCAAGCGAACTCAAAAATTCCTCCGAAAAGTAAAATGAATTGTGTTTTCCCTGTTCAAACACCAAATACGGATACGGCATTAAGTCTTGAATTGTTATTTCCTCTTTGGTTGCAAGAGGGTGATTGTTTGATATGAAAACGTGAGGTTTAGCAATATATAATTCTTCAAAATTCAAGTCATTTTTATTAATAAGTTTGCTCAAAACTGCCTCATTATACTCACTCAAATACAATATTCCTATTTCACTTCGTCCAACTGCCACATCATCTATAATTTCATACGTCTGTGTTTCACGCAAAATAAAGCTGTATGCGTCCGCATCATATTCCCTTATAACGTCCACAAACGCATTAACCGCAAATGAATAGTGCTGACATGAAACAGAAAATCTCGGTTTCTGATTTCTCTCACCTTTAAAATGCTCCGTCATAACGTCCGTCTGCTCCAAAATCTGACGTGCATATGAAAGCAATGTTTCTCCGTCCCTTGTAAGCTCTACGCCCTTATTGGAACGAATGAATGCCGTTATTCCCATTTCTTCTTCAATATTGTGAATTGCAGAGGTAAGGCTCGGCTGTGCTATAAATAACTTTTCAGCCGCCTCCGTTATATTGCCACACTCCGCTACCGTTACTATGTATTTTAATTGTTGCAGTGTCATTGTATATCCCTCATTCTATACTGAATATGTTTATTATATCATATTCACGTAAAAATACAATAAGAGTCTATCATAAAGATAAACTCTTATTAAAACCATTATTTATATAATCTCATAAATACCGATGCGGCTTGTGCTCTTGTTGTACCGGCTTTAGGATTAAAGTTTCCGTTTTCGTCACCTGTCATTATTCCTGCACAATATGCCCATTTAACAGAATCAATCGCATACTCAGCAATATCTTTTACATCAGAATATGTAATTTCATCACTGTCTGAATTATATCCCTTAGTTTTTGCATAGCGATATAATATAACTGCCATTTGTTCACGAGTTATATCACTGTTAGGATCAAATTCCGTTTCTGTTTTACCGCTTATAATATCATTGTTATAAGCCCATAAAACAGCTTTAGCATACCAAGAATCATCAGATACATCACTGAAACTCAATTCACCGTCTGCTGTCGGTTCATTTTCTATACGATACAATGCCGAAACGAACATTGCACGGGTTAATGTAATGTCAGGAGCAAATTCACTGTCGCTTACACCTGTCATAAAACCTTTATCATACGCATATTTGACAGCTTGATAGAACCACATATTTTCCGTTACATCAGTAAACCACACTGTTTGAGTAGTATCCTTTTCAGGTGCAGTCGTAGGTATAACAGTAGGTGCTGTTGTCGGTTTTGCTGTTGATGTACTGCCACCCGAACCGGAACCACCGCTTTGAGGCTGTTTTGTGGCAGTCGGAGTGACTGTCGGAGTCGGTTTAGGTATTGAATCTGTATCTTTTGCATCTAACCACCTATTATAAAGTGAACCGTCACCTGTTTTATCCGATTCACTCCAATCGGCAACTTCTTGACGGTAATCGTCAACGTAATGCCATACGATTTCTTCATCACCAATCAATTTATACTCATTCAATCCCAATGAAGGGTGACTGCCGTTTACAGTATACATCCAACCGGAATATTTACCGTTTGTAAATTCACCGAGCCAATATCCTTCCGGTGATTGAATTGTACTGATATATCCGTTTTCCCAACCACGATATTTTAAGCCGTTATCGTCAAGTGCTTGTTTGAATACATCTCCCACTGTACTTCCTAATTTTACTTCATACTCTTTTTCAGGAATCCATGTTTGATATGTATTCTTCGTATCTTTTGTCAAGACAAAGTCACTTCCGAGATTTTCTTCGCCGATAAGTCTGAAACTTACATTTATCTTTTCAACATTATCAGGATTTTCTTCTACATTCATCAATACAGCCACATATGTATAAGGACTTGATTTTGCATACAAATATGCCTGACCTATTCCATGTCCGACTGCAACGCCGTTTTCTATTGAAACAATGTTTTCGTCACTGCTCTTTACTTCTGAATTTGACGAAACATTTGCAGTACCGTTTACAATTATATCGCTGTTATCTACTTGCAAATTAACAGTTTCGGCAGAATATTTGTCTAATTCTGCTTTTGTGATTGCATTGATACCGTCAATATCACCTTTACAGCTGTCGTTTGCATTATTTTTATCGTCACTCAACCAATAATTTTCGCAAACAACGCTGTTTATATCATAATTTGAATTAACATCACCCAAAACACCGTATTCGCTCTTTCCGCCATTGTAATTATATCTTGTATAACACTTACCGCTTTCGTCCTGATAATAACCACAGATGCCTGCTGATGTTTTAGCTGTTACAGTTCCGTAGTTATTTGAGAAATCAACAGCCGATTCCCCTAAAACTGTCGAACTGTAATTACGTCCGACAATACCGCCGGCATAGTTTTCACCGTTTACATCACCTGTATTTTCGCAGAAATATACCAAGCCGTTTATAAGTTCACCGACTATACCACCGCCGTATGAACCTTGTGCTGTGATATTACCGCTGTTTTGACAATTTTTGATACCGCTTTTTTTATAACAACCTGACGCACGACCTGCAATACCGCCCGTCATACTTCCCGACACCTCTGCCGTATTAGCACAATTTTCTATTTTACCGCAGCTATAATTTTCAGCTACAATTCCTCCGACGTCATATTTACCGCTTATTGCACCGTTATTGACACATTCGGAAATTTCTCCGTTTACGGATAAGTCTGCATAATCATCAATAAACAATAGCGCCTGACCTTTGCCGTTTCTGTTTTCTATCGTAATACCGCCGACATTACCGCTGTTCGATAAGTCACCGTTATTTTCAGATTTTCTTACAGTACCGTAATTTTCGCCGACTATTCCCGACTTACTGTTACCGGCAGATGTCATATTGCTGTTATTCACACAACCTGTTACAATTCCGTAATTTTCGCCGACTATTCCTGCAAGATATGTTACGTTTGAGGCGGTAAATCCGAAATCAGCGCTGTTAGTACAATTTTCTATTGTACCAAGATTTATTCCGGCTAAAGCGGCAATTTTTCTTACGTTATTATGAGCGGTCAATCTATTAGTAGAATCTATATTAAGATTTTTAACAACACCATTCTTTCCTATGTATGAGAACAATCCGAAATAATTGTTTTCGGCATACAGAATCGCGTTCTTTACAGAAAAACCGTTTCCGTCAAACACACCTTCAAACGCACGATTCTTCTCGGACTCCCACCATTCTCCGTTATCGTTTGACTTTAATCCATCCCAATAACCGATTGAACTAAATTCTTTGCTATCGCTTAAATCAATATCGCTTGAAAGTTTAAAGTATACACCTTTATATGAATTTCCGTCTGCAACGCTTTCCGAAAGAATGTTCATATCTTCCAACGATTTTATAATATACGGTTCTTCTTCCGTACCTTTACCGCTCCATTTAGGTTCTGAAACTTTTACGGAAACAGCACTTGATATTCCGCCAATTTCACATTTAACAGTTATATCCTTTGCATTGCCAAGCTTAGCGGAATCTATAATAATACTTGCATTTAGTGTCCCTACGCCATTTGTAATTGTAATATCGCCGCTTTGTTCAACTGTAACGGCACTGTTGTCACTGCTCCATTTTGCAGTTATATTTTTGTTTAAATTCTTACCGTATATCTTTGCTGTAAATGTATGAGAAGTATCTGTTTCAAGACTTTCGCCCGATGATACAAGATTTATCGAAATAATTTTGCTTTCCTTGTATTCGTTATTAAGTACCGGATATTTACTTCCAACATAAAATATCGGTGCTACTTCTACTGTTTTGCCGTCAACTTCTTGTTCTTTAACGCACCACAAATCATACACAAATGCGTCGCTTTGCATATATTCGTCTGTTCTGCCTGTGGCAATATTCGTGTTTGTTGATGCATTTTCGCCATACGGCATTTTATCGCCGATAATTCTGTAATATAAATTTTCTGCCGATACACCGTTTGTAAATGCTCCGAATAATGTACCTGCTTTTTTTGCTTTTACTGTCCCCGTTGCGTAACAATTTGTCACTTTACTGCCGTTTAAAAGCTGTCCTACCAGTCCGCCGACATATTCATCTGCCAAAACAACAGTATTTGAATAGCAATTTTCTATTTTAGTGTCCCTTGCTATACCGACAATACCGCCTCCTATATCTTCACCGCTTACAAGTCCGTCTACTCCAAGCAATGTAATTTCTGCATTTGCGGTATATCCGAATAATCCGCTTACTTTTTGATTTTCGGTATTTAGTTTTACTTCATATCCGTTACCGTTAAAATGACCCGAAAATGCTTTATCTTCCGCATTGCCTATTGAAATCCAATACTTTTCTGTTAAATCAATATTATTATTTAATTTAAAGTATGCGTCTTTATATGATTCACCTTTATTTACATTTTTCGCAAGTAATGCAAGTTCGGACGCTGTTTTTATAACATACGGATTTTCTTTACTTCCGTTTCCGCTGTCAAATGTTTCAGCCACATTGTCTGACCATTTTCCTTGTGATGAATATGACGGTATTTCCTCTTCAATTTTAGGTGTTGAAGCAGGTGTTACTGACGGTGTAGGTTTTGTTGGTGTATCTATATCATCGGCACCGTTTACTTCCCATGCCAAAACAGGGAATTTATCCGTTTTCACAAACGCACTGCCTAAAATTTCAGTCATATCTGCAAGCTGATTTTCTGTTTTCACTTCAAGTCCCGTACCCGAATTTTCCGCATACGGCATAGGTGCGGTATCTTTAAGAAAATAGCAGTTTTTAACCGAATATCCGCTCACTGTATATCCCAGTATTCCGCCGTTGGTATTGTTTTGCGATGAAATTTTACCGCTGTTATATGAATTTGAAATATCACAGTTGTATGATTTACCAGAAATACCACCCGAATATGCTGACGCACTTACTTCACCGCTGTTATAACAACTGTCAAGAAGTATACTGCCCTCGTAATTGTAACCGACAATACCGCCTGCATATCCGCCGGTTGCAGTTACAGTGGCTTTATTAGTACATTCTTTTACAGTTCCCGAACTGTAAGCGGCAATACCGCCAACTTCGTCCTTACCTGTAATAGTTCCCTTATTCTCACACTGAGCTATAACACAGCTTGTAACCGTTTTATTAACCGCACCGTTATAACCTACTATACCGCCGACTCTGTTTTCGCCTTTTATTTCGGCATAGTTGATACAATGAGATATTAAACCATAGTTCACGGCACATATACCTGCCGCAATTCCATATGTATCATTCGTGTTTTCTATATTTCCGTATACATAAAGATTTTTTATTACCGCATTTTCTTCCGTAACTCCGAAAAGTGCCGAAAGATAGCTGCCCGAAGATATATTTATTCCCCTTATACTGTAATCTTGACCGTTAAAATTACCGTTAAAAGCATTACCTTGATATTTATTTGATATGTATTTATCGGATACGCCTATCGGTGTCCACTCCTTGCCTGATAGATCTATATCATTTTTCAAGACAAAATACTTGTCTGACATATCATTGCCCTTTTCTACTTCATACGAAAGCAAAGCGAGTTCTTCTGCATCTGCAATGATATACGGATTATCTTTATCACCGTTACCGCCGTCAAATTCTTCTGCGCGATAATCTATCCAGTAATTTGATGTATCCGTTACAATCTTCTTTTCAATTCCGTTTACCGAAATTTTAAGCGTCTTTTCGGCATTTACTTTGTCAAATGTGATGTCTATGGCTGTTTTTTCGTCTGATATGTATTGAGATAACTGAACATTTTTAAGTTCGACCTCTTTATCGTCAACAAATGATTTTATTTCAAAATCATTTAACGTAAGATTTGTTCCTACAAGTTTTTTGTTTAACAATACAGTTATCTTACCGTTTTCGATATTAATGCTTTCAATATCAAATGTTTCGTCTTCCCCTGTCGGCGCATTGCTCCAATCAATAACAGGAAGATTATCACTGTCTGTAAATGCGTTTGACAAATCACTTGCCGAAACAGTATCAACGGCATATACCGTACTTATATCACCGCCGTTTTCAAGTGCCACAAGTTTAGTGCTGTCACCTATGTTATACAAGTTATTTACTGTCGTATTTTTCATTGAACCGATTAGTTGATATTCCGTATGAGTATTCACCTCACCGCTGTTGTACGCATTTTCTATCGTACCGCCAAGCTTGTAGCCTACTAATCCGCCACTGTAATTGTAACCGATTACCTTACCGGTATTATATACGTTAGTTATGTCACACGCATAGTTGCAACCGATAATACCGCCGAAATAATTACCGTCTTCAGTACCTATTTGACCGTCATTATATGCTCTGTCAATCTTTCCGCATTCGCTTACACTTATATCCTTGCCGACAATTCCACCTACCGCAACTCCTCTTAAATAACTGTACATATCGTCATCTTTAAAAGGTGCAGATACATTTCCGCGGTTTGCGGCATATGTAATGTCGCCGTATGCAAGCTGACCGACAATTCCGCCTGCCTCTGCAAAGCTCTTGGAAGTAGCTGTAACCGTTCCGTTATTTGTAACATTTATAAGATTTCCGCTTACTCTGTTACTTTCCTTAAATTGAGCTCCAAGCTGACCTGTTATACCGCCCACATAAGCAAGACCTGTTATATCGGCGTTGTTTGTACAATTTATAATCAATCCGGCATTTATACCGGCGATTCCGCCGATATATTTTGCCGCATTAATGTATTCATTACCCTCAGCCTGTGCGTTTATTTGTCCGTTTACCGTAACATTTCTGACAGTTCCTTCTTTTCCTATAATTCCGAAAAGACCTTGACAATAAGTTTCGTAATGATTGTCGCCTTGCTTATTGTACTTTTTGGTTTCTATGAAAAGTCCGGAAATGCTGTGACCTTTTCCGTCAAATATACCGTTATATGCGGTGTCGTCATCTATACCGTAACCGTTATTATTGATATAATTATATCCGTTACCAATTGGTGTCCAATTTTGGTTTTCCAAGTCAATATCACTGTTTAATACTGCATCTGCTGTTCTGTCACCACCGTTTACTTTTTCGGCAAACCAAACCAAATCTTCCGCACTTTCAATCTGATAAGCACCGTTTATAAGTTCCGGTTCATCGCTTGCAAATGCAGTGAAATTTACAGGTACAAAACTCGCAAGCATACATAAAGACAACAATATACTTGTAAATTTATTTTTTACGCTCATTTTTTTCTCCAATCTTTATACTATTTTATACTTAAATCAAGAGTATTTGAAATAGGTGCCAATGATGATATATTTCCGTTCCATGTTAAAATTTTGATTGTATATTCATCAGCTGAATCGGCAGATATTTCTTTAAATTCAACCTGATTTTCATTACCCGCCTTTAAAGCAATTTCTTTAGGTTGTATTCCTATCAATTTGCCCTTTGAATCATATACGGCAGCCATAACACTTACTTTCTTTTCTTCTGTAAGATTACTGTTAAGTTTTACCGTTAATGTACCTGTTAGTTTTCCGTTTTCAACTTTTAATGTGTTTTGTTCTGTTGCAGATTGTACAGGTAAAGGTGTTGAAGTTACTGTTGGTGTCACTGTTGGCTCTGCTGTTGCCATTGGTGTTGCCGTCGGTGTCGCTGTTGGTGTCGCTGTTGGTGTTGCTGTTGGTGTTGCCGTCGGTGCCGCTGTTGGTGTTGCCGTCGGTGTCGCTGTTGGTGTTGCTGTTGGTGTCGCTGTTGGTGTTGCTGTTGGTGTTGCCGTCGGTGTCGCTGTTGGTGTTGCCGTCGGTGTCGCTGTTGGTGTTGTTTTCGGTTCTTCGCTCGGTACCAATGCGTTAATCAGATTATCTTCAAGTTCTGTTTGCATATTTTCATCAAAGAAATTCTCTAAAGCCGCTTGATATGCCGATTCTGCTTTTTTAGCGGTCTTTGGATCAGTTGCCAACGTTTCATAATAATCTCCTACTGCATTAATAAGTTCATCTTTTACAGGAGAACTATAGCTGTAGCTTGAAAAATCTCCATCGTCAACAACAAATCTTATAACTTCACCATCATAAAGTTGATGTTGTGTCGAACCGCTGAAAGAGTAGGCTTGTAATCCGTCTCCGCTTCCATCACTGTATCTTACATTCGGATAGTTATATGTCACACCACTGATTGTAATAACTTGATACGAATCATAGTCTTCTAATATTCCTTCAACTTCATTAATAGTTTCGCCTTCATTCTTGTAATATGAAAAAATTTCATTTACAATATCTACAGCAATATCAAGTTCACTGTCAAACTTTACGAATTGACCATTATGATCATAAAATCCATTCTTAGATATTTTAATAGGTGATATTACCATATCACTTGTCGTACTTTCAGCAAACAAATAAAAATATGTTTCATCTTCATTATCAGCCTGTACAACAAACGTTACAATGCTGAATAACATTGCTACTGCTACAATTAAACTTAAAAATTTTTTCTTCATTAGTCTTTCACCTCATATTTTATTTTCGACTTATTCTATAAGTCCGTATTTTATTTTAATTCTCTCAAGCTTTTCGAGCATAGGCTCTGCAGCAAAAAAGAGAAAAAACACTGTTGATACTGCGTGAATAAAATCAAACGGCATACCCATTACGTATGATGACAGCACCATATTTATATTTATATTCGACTGCCACATTATAACAGACGCAGGATTCATTATTCCGCCGTATATAACAAATGTCACCAAAAATCCAAACACGCACATATCTGTTTTTGTCTTGCGTAAAATGCCTTTTTGAAACATTATTCCCGCCAAGAAACCTATAATTCCGAATGAAAACATTTGCCACGGT
>ERZ1106983.2119-NODE-2119-length-14307-cov-98.016278_pt1 | contig 14307 bp, 11 predicted proteins | sample MGYA00403693_ERZ1106983 | MGnify/ENA primary metagenome ERZ1106983 (study PRJEB35170, sample SAMEA104062420) | human gut metagenome | biome: human gut; feature: human-associated habitat; material: faeces | place: Denmark | collected 2012-07-13 ...
TTGTTACAATAATACTGTCTGCACGTTCTAACAACTTACGTTCATTCCCTCTCACTAATGGATAAACATATTTCTGTTTCGTAATATCCAAATGCCAATGAATGATTAACTTCGTACTTGCAGGAATTAATCTAAGCAATAAAAATGCAACAAAAGGGTTAGGATGATGGAAATGGATAATATCAGGCTGCCAAGATTGTATATTTCTTTTCAAATAAGAATAATAAGGAAGAGAGAAAGATTGACTTGCCACTTTCATAAAACACCCAATTCGCAAAACCTGTATACCGTTTATTTCACTACAAATAGTCCGATTAGAATCATTAAAACATATAACTCGGTTTTCATATTCCTTTAATCCTTCCACAATATCCTGACAAACAGATTCAGTACCACCAAGATATGGATAATAATATTTAGAGATGTGAAGGACTCTCTTCTTCCTTATTTCACTATCTTCCATCAAACATCAATTTAATTCCATTTCAAATTTTTCCACAATAGCCTTCCAAGTGAAATTTTCTTTAGTATTCTCATACCCACCTCTTCGTATTCCCTCATAAGCAGACAAATTTTGCAATATATTAATACATATACATGCAAATTCCTCAGCAGATTCAGATGTCAGCAATTCCTTTCCATTCTGAAAAGTCGTTCCTTCTATTCCCTTAACCGTAGATACTATTAATTTACCATGTCCTAAAGCTTCTAAAACTTTAACTTTCACTCCTCCTCCATGTGCCAATGGTATCACAACTAAATCAGTACGTTCATAATACTCCTCAATGCTATCTACAGTACCTGTCACAACTATGCTTGGATTATTTACTGATAGCTCCAACAATTCTTTAGACGGATCCTTACCTACAATATAAAACTGTGATTCAGGTATTTCTTTTTGAACAAGAGGAAAAACTTGTTTAGAAAACCAAATAGCAGCTTCTACATTTGGTGGGTAAGACATTTTCCCAAAAAACGAAATAATATTACGAGAATATTTATTTTCTTTATACTCATGTATTTCTGTCCCTATAGGAACCAACAATGTATTAAATTTACTAAACTTTCTTTCAAAGAAAGCCTTATCTTCAATAGAGACAAATGCAAAAAGCTTAACATTCATTTCTCTATAACATCTTTCTTCAAAATGATATAACCTCTTTGCTTCTACATTATAAATGACTTTTTTCAACGGATTAGTAATGCTTTTAGCCAAATTGTGCAATGTAGCATATTCAATATTATGCTGACTTAAAACCAATTTGTTAGAATTAAGAATTCTACGACTTATATTACCTAGCATCTGTGGAAATTCGACTATCACCCAATCTATCTTTTCTCTTTCGAAACATACATCTATATCTTTCCTCATTGATACTATCCATCGAGATACACATACAAAAGGACCTTGTATCAGTTTAAACAAGGCAGCACCTTTCTTTCTTCTATACAAATGTACTTCTTTACAATATTTCAACAGATCTGTTCTATATTTATACTCATCATCACTATCTACCACACAGAAAAAGTATATCTCATTATTTTGTGAAAAATACTCTAATCTCTTCATTACTACTATGCGCCCTCCAGTATTAGCAGGATATGGGCATTCCGATGAAATCCAAATTACCTTCATATCACCCTTTTTATTTTATTTAATATACTTATTTTCACCAATCATATTTGGACTATTTGTCGAACCTTCCCATTGTATTTTCATCCTTACTGGCCTATAACTATTCTTTATTCGTATATGTACAAAAAATAATGCAACGACACAATAATCTAATGCCGAAGAAAACAGTAATTGAATAACTATTAAGAAAAATAATACTCTAAATAAAGTATTTCCTTTCTTTATTTTTTTTGTCGTATACTTACATAATCTTTGATAATTTCTAATAAACACAAACGTTCCTATTATTCCCCAATACATACTACTCTGCCCTAAAAAAGACTTTGCCACTACCGCATCATCATTTCCACTAGTTGCCAAATTAATTATTTCATCAGAACGTAATGGCAAATTTATCAAATCAATAAGAAATAAATTATTTCGCATCATCTCTGGAAACAAATACATATACGTTTGAAAACCAGTACCCAGTGGAAAACAGACACCTATAGAATAACCTATGAATATTGAATAAAATCGCGTAACTACAGACGTATAATTCTCCAAATCATTCATAGAACTTTCAATTAATTTAGGAAGAATAAATGACGCTACATACCCCCCAAAAATTAAAAATCCAATAATCACAAGTGCTTCCTTAAAACTGAATATATATTTTATTCTCTGGAAAAAAAATAAAACACCAGAAATACAAACAATTGCCAATAATGTCTTTGAACCTGACAGGGAAATATGCAATCCTGCACATATTAATACCAATCCTAACAGAATTTTATTTTTTCGTATATAATAGGCATAAAAAACAGATAATACAAAAAATATTTCTAACATTAATGCTGTTGTAGAAGATTCTGGAGTAAGCAACCGAATTCTATAATAAATATCAGCATGCATCGTATGGAGATACGTAAATGCATATGGAGATTGACCAAATTCAATCAGTAATATTATTGTTAACAAAATAAATCCCCAAAAAAATGGCCTCAATATTCGTTCTATAGTATAGTTTCCTGCAATATTTATCAACAATAATAAGTAGCAAATATATGCTTGAAAAGTAAGCCAAAGTTTTACAAACTTTGCGAACAATGATTCCCCCAATTGGGTATAAGAAATGCCCAATATAGGATATACAAGGAATGCAGTTAAACTTAAAATTGTCGTTACTTGGATGAGAAAACTAAACTGTTGAACAAAGCTATCAGTTTTATTTATTTTGTTTGTTAAAACAAATAACACATATAAACAAAGGCTGATACATGGCAGCATTGATTCCCCGAAAGCCCCTAAGTATATAGATAAAGGCGAATCTGTATATAGTGTCAAAAATATAAGAAGACTATATAACCAATATAACTTATTATTGATTATCGGCATATTAGCAATTGTTCATATTATTCAGATCATCAATTTGCACTTTATAAATTCTATTCAACAGAGTTTTGGGCATAATATATTTCATAAAACGACTAATATAAAAATGAGATATATCAACAAAATACAACTTATACCGTTTAAACAAAGAATAATCAAATTCTTCATGAATACATAATACTTCCTTTCTAGATTTTGAATAATTATTACATGTTGTTCCATTATCCATTTCTACAATTGCTATCACAACATCTATATGTTTATATTTTCTACCCTCCAAATAATATCCCAATAAAAGATTATAGTCAGCAGCCAATTTCCATTTTATATCAAACCCTTTTTGCATTAAAGTCCTCCGAACAAAAGTACTTTGATGACTAAATACCATATGATTTATTATTTGATCTATATTACCAGCCTTTACCATACGCTTACCAAATTTATATTGATAAATAACATCTCCATAAAGAATATCCACATCATCTTCATAACTATTTACAAAGCTCTTATTTAGGACCTCTTCATCTATAAACATGTCCCCTGCGTTCATAAAGTTTATCCATTCACCAGTTGCTCTTGCTATACCTTTATTCATAGCATCATAAATCCCTTGATCCGGCTCACTCGTCCAATATGCCAACCTATTAGCATATTTCTTGATAATATCCAATGTTCCATCCTTACTACCACCATCAATAACAATATATTCTACTTTGTCATATCGTTGGTTTAAAACAGATAACATTGTCTCTTCAATATTTGCAATAGCATTATAGCATATAGTGATTACAGAAATAATTGGCGTATCCATCATATTACAAGAAAAAATCATTAAATTCAATATTACTTAATATTCCCATCTCACATCCTTTTTCAACACTCTATCACTGTTCACAGCCACAAACTCTTTGTCTATACTACGACTGATTGTTGAATTGGCAGCCACAATCACATTATCCGAAATTTTTACCCCCTTAAGAACAGTACATCCAGAACCTATCCACACATGGTTTCCTATATTTATTGGTTTTGAAGAGTTTAAGACTTCACCATTATTTATTGAAATTACTTTATGCCAGTCCGTGTCCATAATAAGCAAATCCCACGAAAGAAGACAGTCATTCCCAAATGTGATGCGATTGGTACAAAGCAACGTAGAACGCCCTGTAACATTGAAATCTCTCCCCAAGGTCATTGTAGCATTCTTCCCTACCTCTACACAGCACCCTTGACCAATCCTTGTCTTACCATTCAACTGTAATGTACCTACGATATTCCATATTGTACGACAATTTCGCTCGTCAACAAAGCCCAAACAATGTTTCCCTATCTGAAGTACTCCTGTTTTCAATGGAAAATCAAAAACTAATTTCCCCTTCCGAACATTCTTAAGATTTACCTTCCCAAATATAAGGATAGGAAAAAGTATCGCTTTATCAAACGGAAAAGTTGCAAAATTGATATAAATTGTAGAGAAAAAATTCAACTTTCCAAGCTTAGTTAAAACACATTTAATAGACTTCATCAAAACTTGAGATTACGTAATACACTCATATGATTAATCATTCCTAATACTTTTATCTTATATTTTCCTTATATATTCCAGAATTACATAGAAAAATTAAACATTTACTTGTATATATTTACTCCAGAAATCATCAAATTCCCATTTTTCAAAAGCGTGGCAACCGAATGGTAACTTTCCATTTAAATTATACAAATAAGATGGATTCACTTCGAATGAAAAAAAAGAAGCCTCTTCACATGATGGTAAATTCACTTTTACTCTCCATGCCTGTATTGCCCATTTACTAAAATAGAAGTCTTCATTCACCCTACCCGATTTAATAAAATAATTCAATGTATTCCTACATCCCAAAGACTTCAAAATAGTTTTATACAGAACAAATAATAAATAGACTTTTCCACACTTAGCACTTGTTTTTTGGGTGGAATACACTTTCCACAAATAACTTGGGGTTAAATAAGGAAGCCATTTCCATCTTTCAAGTAATTTTATACAATATTGAATCCTACGTAAAGAAAATCCACCATTACCGACGTCCAACATCTCTTTACTATACCAAGGATTTGTTCCTTTAGGAGATATATCTTTAAAAAAAGGACTGCCTATATAATCATATCCTTTCTCACACCACATCTGCAATTCATCACGAAAAACCCATGCGTCTAACTGATATATAAGCATGTAATCATAATTACGAAATACTGAATAAAAATCAATATTATAGCACAGTTTATTGTACCCTGCTACAGAAGTAAAAAAATGACGTCCAAAACACTTGACATTAATTTCTTTAGAATATTCTTTAGCTATTCCCTTATAGACAGTTAAGTCCAATTCCTCATAAGTCACTAGACATAAATCAAAACTCTTAAGAACTTTAATACATTGTCTAAAAGACGCCACCTCTATTCCTTTCGGATCAGCTTTATATACAGGAATAACAACAATGCAACTTTTCATTTCTTTATCAAGTCTCTAATAAACTTACCCCTTTTTTCACCAACTATACTTTTTATCCCCTCTTTAATTTGATGTTTCATAGAAGCTACATTCGCCATTATCTTCAAAGCTTCATTCTCATCAATATCCCGAGTAAAAACTTCAAAAACACAAGATTTATTAATAACCGGATTGACAAAAGCTTCCATATTTGCCAAAAAAGTTTCCTTAGTGTTTGCTGTAAGATAATCCATGCCTAAATTACAAGCATAATCACGAACAAGTGTTGGTGACTGATTTCCATAATGTCCAGCTGCTGCAATATACTGATTTACAGCTTCTTCAAATATATGACCGGGATTCATATGATGGGTAAACTCACACCCCTTACCGTTATTCACTAAAAGAATACGTAAATTATTCCCCAAATGTCTATTTCCTAGCGCATTCATATCATAAAAGAAAGCCAAATCACCTATAACACAAAAATGAAGCTTGTCCGGATTAACCAAGGATGCTCCTAATAAAGAAGATAATGTGCCATCTATACCAAATCCCCCAACATTACTTGCCGACTGAATAGAGTTTGATACTTCAAAGAAATTCCATGAACGAAGCGAAGTCAGAATACCAAAATGAATAATTGAAGATTCCGGTAGTTTAGGTGCCAAAGTTTTTGCCATCCACACATTGGAAAAAGGAAGTTCAGGTAATTCATCATATATTTTGTTATAATCCGCCTGGCATTCTTGTATAAAAGAAATACCCGGGCAACAATCTTTGTTTGCGTAGGATTCAAAAAAATGCTTATCACTCATTTCAAAAAGATAAGTAAGCTTACCATAACGGTCACGCAATTGTCCATCCTCATTTACACGCCAAACTTCTTTAGCACAAGTTCCCATATTGAAATGATCACCTGAAATTTCACCTAAATGGATAAGTAAACGAACATTATCCAAACATTTAGCTCCTTTCAAGGAAAGCAGTGCATCCAACTGTCGAAAACGCCCTTTGTAACCACTTGTATGATCACAAAAAACGACTGCATTGTGGTTTTCACAGAAACGGTCAATGCTCATTGTTACATCTTCGATAAACGCTCGATGGGAACCTATAAATATAGCTATCCGACCTTGTGGCAAGATAGGTAATTCATCATCATACGAAATACGTTTTACTACTTTTACAGGAGGCAGACAAGTCACTGAAAGGTCACGACTATACACCGTTTCCAAATTTATATGCGCAGGACCTCCACCGTGAAGTGTTAAAGCCGAAATAGCTTGGTTGATTTTCAGCGCAGCACTATCAGCATCTTTATCATCACGAACTGTAGGTATATATGTACTAAACGTTAAAATATCATTCGGATGTACACTACGATCGGTCACTTGGTCATATAGATTACCCAAACGACGTAAATCCTGGGTTCCTGTTACTACCAGAATAGGTAATTTACGATAGTATGCTTCTGTTAATCCAGGCATATAATTACGAGCTGCTGTTGCTCCTGTACAAGTAATCATAACGGGCTCACCTGATTCCTCTGCCATACCGCAAGCCATATAAGCCGCAGAACGTTCATCTACCGATGAATACATTTCAAAACTTCCATCATACATTAATGAAGCATTCAACATCATATTTGTAGTACCTGGTGAAGTAATAACCCGCTTTATATGATGCTCCTTAAGTAGCTTAACGAGAATCTGTATCCCTTTTTCATTTGAATAATGAGTATTCATCTTTATAATTTATGTTATTCATAAAATTTTCAAAAATATCATTCGAATGGAGAGTTAACTCTTCTTCCTTTCTTCTGCTTTCCTATCTTTTCTACAAATAATGATTTAAAGTTTTCTACAAACAAAGCTATAAAAGAACCTATAACAAATATCAATAATGCTACAACCAACAAAGCAACATAGCCATGCTCTTCATATAAAGTCCTAATATAAGTAACCCTATAATAAATAAAAATAGATGTCGTATGCAAAAGAAATACACCAAATACCCCTTTAGCTAATTTATTAATCAATAAACTATGCACCTGTATAACAGAAAAAGAAAGAAATAATCCTACAGAAGATAAGAGTACAAATGGATTATTATAACCAAAATACTTTTGAGACAAACTTTCTTGCCAAGGAACAAAATGAGTCAATAATAAAAAGCCTATAACTAAAGGAATCACACACAACAGCCATAGTATATAGCCATGTGATGCCCATTTTTTGTAAAAAGGATACGAACTGCAATATCTCAAATAACGTCCTATTACATATAAGTAAACAAAATTTATAGCATTATATCCATTAGTATTCAATACCCCCACACAATATCCAAACAAAACATTAAAAACAGTCAATAAAATAATGAATTTGCCCAATGTCTTTATATCTATATTTTCAAGTGCCCGTTCTACTAATGGAATCATAAGCAAAAACATAATAAAAGCCGTGACAAACCAATTATTAAGAAAATTACAGCTAAAAAACAATTCATGCCAACTGAACGGATACCCGAACACAAAAATACACAACAAATTTGCTATCAAACAATATATCACACAATCAACAATAAGCCGAACTATTTGTGACCATATTCTTTTTACACCAAACCAACCACTAATCAACAAAAACAAATTCACGCCACATACAGCTAAACTATTTGCAACCAAACCAATGCCACCACCTAGAACGTCTTCATTTATATTAAAAGGATGAGTATAACCACAAGTTTGTGCACTTCTAATAACTAGATGGTGACAGATAATAAAAAACATAGCTACCAGCCTCAATAATTCAAAATTCGATTTTCTCAAATCATTGTGCCTAAATGTTTTCTCCATATTCTTTATAAAAAAGCATTGGTTAATTATTCTTCAATAGCATTTCTTAGATAAGCAATACATTCTTCTCGGTCATGAATCACTTTTAAGTTTATCAACTCATAAGAAATAGGTTGATAAAGTTTCAAATCTTTATTCTCATATATACGATGATCCAATCCATAATGCTCAAGAACATCATAAATACGCGAATTTTGAGATTTCTCGTCTGCATCTTGAAAACGTTTCAAAGCGATAAAATCTTTCTGCAAATTGATAGAAAGTGCTATCGCATGAAAAGAATCGGTACAAATAAAAGAAGCACAAGACAACAGACGAACAAATTCCATAGGTCCGGCAGCACTGTATATTTGTGCATGAGGTAATTGTATATGTTTATTTTCCAAAGACGGAATAAGAATCACTTTTTCTATACCTAAGTGCTGTTTTATATCCTCCACTTGCTGCTGATACGAAGGATTATTCCCCACAAAATAGCACAGAATAAAACGAGATGGTATTTCAATCTCAATATCAGCCGTCATTGCAAAATCCAACCATTGAGTAGATGAAAGCAAAAAAGTCGGGTCAGACACTTGAACAATATCAGTTCTTTCCAATAATTCACTGATAATGGGAACAGCACTCTTTTCACGCACACCAATATGGCTGAATTTTGCAAGCAACTCCTTTACAATTGATTCATACGCTTGAGGAAAATCACTCGTACCCATACTTGAAGCATAAGCAATCCTTTTGACATCTCCTGCAAAATCTAAAAAATAGAAAGGAACAAAACCATTATAACAATTCCAGATCTGATCGCTACCAGTAACAAATGTCTGCGTTTCTTGAAGCAAACATTTATACTGTCCATAAGTCTTAATTTTTTGATGACAATAATTCTTTTTATTAAACTGGCGTATTTTTTTCTGCTTCTTTGAAAAATATTCCCCTTTGATTATCTGTGAAAATAAAATTCGACTAAGCTTTAGCCATTTATAGATTCGTCCCCCAAAAGTAAAATCATCAGGTGTAAAACAATGAAGTATTGATACATTATACCCCATTTCACTAAGCTTCATATGTAATGCATAAGACTGCAAACTTGTACCAAAATTGCCAGTACCAAGCCAAGTAACGATACAAACTTTCATCTATTATTCCTTACTATAAATATGATATAACTTATTCCTTATAAAGCCTATCACCTGTACACGTTCAGACTTCTGCATACCTATATAAAACATAGATACTACTAATGATAAAGTACTCACAACTCCCACTGATATCAAACGTAAAAATCCCTCATCCATAATATTAATTAGTATTATCGGCAATATAAATGATAATACTGTAACGAAAACGATGCGCCATATCACCTGCTTCAAGAAAATATTAATAGGAAAACCGATTTGTTTATTCATAAGAATAAGACGCACATAAACAAGACAAGTGTAAACTACGATATATGTTACATAAGCCGAATATGCAGGCCATCCCAAATAAAATAAAAAATATGAAATTGGAAATACAAGTGCTCCTATTAAACTCATATATATATAGTATCTCCGAATATGACCTATGGCTTGGGCAAGAATTGTTAATGGAGCCCCCGGAAGATCTACTAATATTCCCAACATCGTTAGCTGCCAAAACACAACTGTTTGATCCGGAAATTCTTTCAACCACAAATGAAGTATATAATTTGCCTCTAATACAAATGGTATGAAAAAAAAAAGCATTAAACAATATGAGTACTTAGCTCCTTGACGTACTGTAGAAAAACAAATATCAAGATTATTATCTGCATAAGTTTTAATAATCTGAGGATTAAGTGCAGTAGTAAAATTATTAACAAATTGCCGAACTGCATTTCCTGCCTGACTAGCGATTCCACGACTAGCATTTACCATAATACCAAAAAACATATTAGACAATATATCCACTCCATTCGTACCTATTAAATAAGCAGTAGTCCCTAAGAAATTCCACCCTGCAAAACCTAACATATTCTTCAATAATGATTTTTTCAACACAAATACATATCTACACTCTGTGAATTTATGTGTGCAATAGCAACCATAGATCAGACGTATCAATAATGAAACCAAGGCAAGAAGAAATGCATAAAAAATCAATTTATCAATAGGTGATATAAACAATAAATAAACAACACCTAATTTCAATGACGCTTCTAATAAAGATATATATGCAAACACATCCATCTTTTCATAGGCTACAATTAAAGCATTATATGGTAAACTAATTAGATTGACAACAAATGTAAATAACGAAAACTGCATAACCCAATTTGCAGCATACAGTCTATCCGATGGAATATTCAATCGATAATTTAGAAACCATACACCTACTAATTCTACCAACAGAACTATTATAAGAGAAATTATTATTTGTATATTAAGGCTCATAGAAAAGACTGTACGTAACCTTTCCATATTATGGCATCCTAATTCAAATGTGATATAACGTGTAATGGAATTTGATAATGATGCGGAAAAAATAGAGAACATCACAACAAATCCTCCAACTACATTATAAATACCATAATCTTCTATTCCCAATACATCTAAAATTACTCTTGATGTATATAAACCGACACACATGACTATAATTGTGCGCACATATAATAATAGCGTATTTTTAACTAATCGTTTACTGTTATGATTTTCCATCTTAATACGCATTCTTCTCCCCCACAATCACATTCGCCACCGTCTTATAAATGATATATATATCAAGCAGCATTGTCCAATGCTCCATATACCAAATATCAGCCTTCACACGTTCCTCCATCTGTGATAATTCCCTCGTTTCACCACGAAAGCCATGCGTTTGAGCCCAACCGGTCACTCCAGGTTTTATAAAGTGCCGCACCATATACTTATCAATCAAACGGGCATAAGTCTCCGTATGGGCTAACATGTGTGGACGGGGACCAACTATCGACATATCACCCTTAAAGACATTGATAAACTGAGGAAGTTCATCAATATTAGAACGACGGAGAAAGTTCCCAAAACGAGTTTTTCGGGGATCATCAGCCGTAGCCTGTTTACTGTCAGCTTCATCGTTCACTTTCATAGAACGGAATTTGTAACACACAAAATCCACACCGTTCAAACCCGTACGCATTTGCTTAAAGAATACAGGACCGGGAGAAGTCAACTTTATGATACTTCCAACTATGAGATAAATAAAGGGGAAAACAGTAACCAGAAAAAGACCGGAGAAAACAACATCAAACATCCGTTTCAACATACGGTTCTCCATCTTACCCAAAGGTTCATAACGCAGATTCAAGATAGGCATATTGCCAACCATACTGTGCCAAATACGACGAGGAAAACCTTTACAGACATTAGGAACACCATGAAAATAAAGAAGATGGTTTTCACAGTGATTCATAATAGAAAAATTATAACGTCCCTCCTCCATCGATAAAGAACAAAAAACATGCTTGATTCCTGGGTGGGCGAACATAAAATCTGAAAAATCGTCGGGATTACCTAGATAGGAACATTGGGAGGAAAAGGCTTCATTCGGTTTTATATCAAAATAGCCTACGACCTCATACAGCGAAGACGCCAGAGAACTCTCCATCTCCTCATACAACACCTGCATATTGTTACCTCCTCCTATAAAAACAGCATAACGCCTATGCTTGCCCTTAGCACAATAGACTATCAGGAAATGGCGAATAATAATGCGATAAATACTTAAGATGACAAAGAGAAAAGAGAAATATGCGACAAAGAAAAGAGGAGAATAGATAGAGATTCCACTAAAAGTCATGATACATGCCCAAAAGATGGAAAAAGCTATAATATTCTTCAACACACGCAACACAAGTTGGTCAGGGCGAATTCCCCGACTATCCCAAACCCTCCCACGAGAACCGGAACAGGCCAGATAACAGAGACTTAACGAAGTCATCATCCAGGAAACCCTACAAGAAAAAGGTAAAGAGACAAATACTTCTTCCCAAAAGAAAAGGAGAAAGAACAATACCAGATTCAGAATGACCAAGTCTCCCAGAACTGCTACATATTCTATAAATTTATTGATTTGACTGGTGGTTGATACCATATCACATTAAAGATTGATTTTAGGCACATACTTCTTTGAACTTATTCAGAAAATCTTTTCCGAATAAATTCCAAAAAATAACAATACAAACTGATAGAAAAATAAAAGCTAAAACATATACCTTTCTACTGGTTCCCGAAGGTTCCAAGGGGACAACAGCAGGTTCTACAACAGCAAACACAGGTTTTTCTTCCTGAACTTTAGCCCTGGCAACCTGAAGCTGACCGGCAACCTGACTGTATACTTGATAAGCTAGACTCATATCATTCTGCAGACGTTCCTGTTCGGCACGAACACTCTGCAAAATTAGGTTATCATGAGAATCCAGATAGTCTGCGTATTTCTTCTGAGCAGCATAATATTCTTGCTGACGTTCTTTGAAAAGTTTCTCCAAATAGATACAATCCTCTTTTGCCTTAAAGGTACGGTAGTCTATTATATATTCCTGCAGTTTCTTCACTACGGAATCGGCTACGACTGCAGCAACCTTAGGATCCTGAAAAGTTGCAGTAACGGAAGTCATTGAGGTTTTCTTATCCACAGAAGCGGTTATCATTTTCTTTAGAGCCGCAATTTTCTTCGATTCCTTCTTTGAAAGCTCAATTGCGCCCTGACTTGTTTTATCAAAAGATGTAATTTCATCTTCCTCAGTAAACAAGGACTTTACTCCACCAATTACCATACCGGGAAACCCGATTACATAACTCCACCAGGGAGATGTTTCTTCATCTAAATAAGTATTCAATGTCATGACTTCATTCTTTGTTACCGGTATATCCATTGCGGAAAGCTCCAGTAAAAAAGGAGTAGAAGATACGATATCAGCTGATAAGGAAGCATTTAATGCATCAGTACCATCTCCCATAGTAACTCCACTTCCTAAAAAGGAAGCAGCCAAACCGGATAAGCCACCCTCTTTGTTATTACCCATTTCCGGAGAAAGAGTAACTTCAACCGTATACTGCTTAGGGATACTGATTGCAACAATAACACCAATCACCAAACCGATACCAGCCGCTTTATAGACCTTCTTACGAATACCTATAACCTTCCGAAGAAGATCCATCAAATCAATTTCGACCTCATCATCATTCTGATTATTATGCAACAGTTTTGTTTCCTTTTCAGATGTTTGTTCCATCAAAGTAGACATAAATAAAGGTATTCGTTATTTCTTGATTAAATTAGCAATAGAGGCAATCATCATTCCCAAGGAGCTGAAAGAAGTGGCATATCCCAGGATTTCTCCCATATTAGTACGCTTCTTTGATTTACTAGGAACAATGATCTCACAACCAGGCTCGATCTGTTTCTTACCGCTACCTTTAACCTTAGTTACCTGACCATTCATGTAAACAATGAACTTCTTACTCTTCTTCGCATTGTCTGAATAACCACCGGCCTGATTCAAATAATAATCGATATTCTTACCAGCTATATAAGAAACGGTATTAGGAACCATGACAGCACCGTTAATTGTTACCGTATTAGTATTCTTCGGAATAAAAACCACATCACCTTCACGAAGAACCAAATCTGATGCACTGCCAGGATTAGCTATAGCTTTCTCCAAATCAATGCCGACTGTAAAATGATCTTCCACACGGACGCCCAAAGAATCCATCATAGCCTCACCTAACTGTCGGCTCATCAAACGGATCACATCTCCCATACGTTTCTTCTCACCCTCAGTAGCGACACGAGTCAACTTAGCACCGCGTAGGTAAGCATAATTCGTAGTACCTCCCGCTTTATTGATCAAGTCTGAAAGACGTTCTTCACGGCTGGTCATGGCGTATGAGCCTCCGAACAGGATTTCACCTTCAACAGCTACATTCTGTTGAGCCTGATAACCCGGACTACGACGTACATAGACCTCATCATAAG
>ERZ1106983.2140-NODE-2140-length-14174-cov-19.177137_pt1 | contig 14174 bp, 13 predicted proteins | sample MGYA00403693_ERZ1106983 | MGnify/ENA primary metagenome ERZ1106983 (study PRJEB35170, sample SAMEA104062420) | human gut metagenome | biome: human gut; feature: human-associated habitat; material: faeces | place: Denmark | collected 2012-07-13 ...
ATCCTCGCCCTCTCCGTCTTTGCTTCGCAAATCCACCTCTCCCAAAGGGAGAGGCTCTGGCGAAACCACAAACTCTGCACTTGAGCCTGAAACTATACCGCTATGCCAAGGGCTCTCCCCTTGGGAGAGCTGGCAAGCCCGACAGGGCTTGACTGAGAGGGCGAGGATGCTGCCCGCCATTTTCATTCCTTTTTTCCACAAACATTTTGGAAGATGTGGAAAAACCGCGCGGCGGGTGTATCTTTTTGCGCAAAAACGTGGTAAAATAAACTGTAAAATCAGAAAGTGTGCGCTGCGGCAGGTCTGCCGTGCCGGGCGCACCAGCATAGCGCACCCGTAAGACGGGTGCGCGGAAAGGATGCAGTATGCAGGGATCGACCATTGCCGCCATCGCAACGCCCCCCGGGGCGGGCGGCATTGCCGTGGTGCGCCTGTCCGGCGCAGAGAGCTATGCCGTGGCTGCCCGGGTGTTCTGCCCGGCCAACGCCGCAAAAAAAGTGGAACAGGCTAAGGGCTACACCGCACTGTTCGGGCATTTCGTGGACAGGGAAGAAGCCTTTGACGAGGGCGTTGCCCTGTTTTTCCGTGCGCCCCATAGCTATACCGGCGAGGACGTGGTGGAGCTTTCCTGCCACGGCGGCAGCGCGGTGGCGCGGCGGCTGGTGGAAGCCTGCCTTGCAGCGGGCGCGCAGCCTGCCGCCCCCGGCGAGTACACCCGCCGCGCCTTTTTGAACGGCAAGCTGGGTCTGACCCAGGCGGAAGCGGTCATGGATCTGATCTCGGCAGACGGGCGGCAGGGGGCAGCGTTGGCTAACGCTGCGCTGGGCGGTGCGCTGGCGAAAAAGATCAACGCTCAGAAAGCCCAGCTGACCGCCCTGCAGGCGCATCTGGCTGCTTGGGTGGACTTCCCGGAGGAGGATGTCCCGGAGCTGGACCCCGCCCATCTGCGCACCGTGCTGGGCGCAGTGCGGGAGGAACTGGACGCCCTCATCCGCAGCTACGATGCCGGTGCGGTACTGCGCGAGGGCGTGGACTGCGCCATTGTGGGACGCCCCAACGCGGGCAAGTCCACCTTGCTGAACCTGCTGGCAGGCTTCGACCGTGCCATCGTTACCCCGGTGGCGGGCACCACCCGCGATGTGGTGGAGCAGGCGGTGCAGCTGGGGGATATCCGGCTGAACCTCTTCGACACCGCCGGTCTGCGGGAGACCGAGGACGCCATTGAAGCCGAGGGTATCCGCCGCAGCTGGAAAAAGCTGGAAGAAGCCGGGCTGATCCTTGCCGTCTTTGACGGCTCCGAGCCGCCCAGCCGGGAGGACTTGGCGCTGGCGCAGCGCTGCGCCGGTCGTCCCGCCATCGCCCTTGTCAACAAGGAGGATAAGCCCACCCAGTTCGATGCGGAGCTCATCGCCCCGTATTTTGCCATGGTGCTGCCGGTCTGCTGTCGGGAAGAGGGGAGCCGCAAGGTCATCGCCGCTGCGGTGGCGCGGCTGCTGGGCACCGGCAGCATCGACCCCCACGCCGCCAGCCTGTCCGGGCAGCGGCAGCTTTCTGCCGCCCTCCGCGCCCGGGACGCCATAGCCGGTGCACTGGATGCCGCCGCCGGCGGCTTTGGGCTGGACGCCGTCTCGGTCTGCGTGGATGACGCGCTGGACGCCCTCTGCGACCTGACCGGCGAAAACGCCTCGGAAGCCGTCATCGAACAGGTGTTCGAGCGGTTCTGTGTGGGAAAATAAGGGCGGGAATGTTCTCTTTTGACACCAAAAGAGAACCAGAAAAGTGCCAGCGATTTCGACGCGCTGGAGCCACGAAAAAGGGGCTGCTCGCCCCTTTTAACCCCAAAGAAGTGGGCTACACCGGAAAAAACTGAAGATTCACGCCTGTTCGGCGTGAAGATCTTTTAACCGTTTTTTCCGGCTCCGCCGATTTGCAGCCCCTCAGTCGCTGCGCGACAGCTCCCCCCGGGGGAGCAGGCACACCCGCAAGCTTTGCGGTTTAGTCGCAAACTTTCCCGCCATGCCAAAGGCTCCCTCCCCGAGGGAGCTGGCAAAACCGTCAGGTTTTGCCTGAGGGAGTTCCCTTACCATCCTATGCAGCGCCATTACTCCTCATGCGGTGCGGGCAGCGGGGATTTGTCGGAGTCGGGGGCGGGAAGGGGTTCCAGCGTCAGCCAGAAGTCCTCCTGCTCCTCACGGTCTTTTTCGTTGTTTTTTTCTGTTTTATCCATACTGCATCCCTGCCTTTCTGCATAAAGGGTCGCCCGCCGGGTCATGCTTTATGCACAAAAAGGAGGAAAGAGCCATGAAACACGCAAAACGCAGCGGCTGGCGTCCCTTCTGGGCGGCGCTGTGCGCCGCCCTGCTGGTGCTGCTGCCGCTGGTGGGCGGCACGGTGCTGCTCAGCCGCGCCCAGCTGCGCAGCAGTCTGCGGCAGGCCGCAAAAAGCCAGAGCGGGGTGCCCATCCGTCTGCCCAAAGCCACAGACCGGTGCACCGTGCTGCTGTGTGTGGCAGACGAGACTCCGGGCTTTGTGCTGGCCTACCTGAACGCCGGGCAGAACTGCATCCATCTATTGGCGGTGCCCGCCGCGCTGGAAGTGCCCTTTGGGGGCAAAAACGTCCCCCTTGCGGATTGTTACGCAGCCGCAGGACCCGCCCGCTGCCGGGAAGCGCTGGGCGAGGTATTCGCCCTGCCGGAGGATACCGACTATCTTGCCATCGCCCCGGCGGTGCTGACAAAACTGGCGGCGCGGTACGGCGCAGTGCGGGTGGGCTTTACCGGGGCGCTCACCCCGCAGCAGCTGGCGCGGTACGGCAAGGGCACTGGGGTGCAGGGTATCTCCGCCGCCGATGCTCACGGCTTTTTAGCGGCGCTGGATGCCGACACTTCTCTTTCGCCCCGGCGCAGCGCCGCCGCACGGGCGGCGGTGTGGGATGCGTTTTTCCGGCAGGCGCTGGAGCTGCTGCCCACCACCCTGCCGCAGGGTCTGCGGGAGGTGAGCAGCAGTCTGCTGACCAGCCTGACCGCCGTAGACCTTGCTACACTGGAGCGCACGCTGGAATTTTTAGCCACCAGCGCCGAGCCGGTGGATATCACCGCCAACGCCCTGCCCGGGGACTGGGCGGGCGGGCACTATACGGTGTCCGATGCCTCCCGGGCGGCGGTGCAGAGCTTTTTCAACCTCTCCCCGGCGGCGGCGCAGTCTGCGTCCGGCAGTGAGCCATAGCCCAGCACCAGTGTCCCGGCGGCAGAGTGTGCCGTGCCGGTCAGGTCGTAGTCGCTCAGCAGGGAACAGCGCACCCCGTACTGCCGGGCAGCAGCCCGCAGGGCGGCGTCCGGCGGCGGGTCCTTCAGCTGTGCCAGCAGGTGCAGGCCGGTGTGCAGCCCCGCAAGGGTCAGCTCCTCCGGTGCAAAGGAGGTGCGCAGCGCCGCCGCCAGTGCATCCCGCCGGGCTTTGTAGGCGGTGCGCTCCCGCGCTAAGTGCCGGGTGAAATACCCCCCGGTGATAAAGCGCGCCAGCGTCTGCTGCTCAAACCGCCCTACCGTGCCGGAGTACAGCCGGTATTTGGCCTGCCATGCGCCCAGCAGCTGCCGGGGCAGCACCATGTAGGCGATGCGGATGCCCGGGGCAAGGCTGCGGGAACAGGTGGACAGGTACACCACCGGGCCGTCTGCGCCCGCCATGCCCTGCAAGCTGGGCAGCGGGCGGGTATCGAAACGGAACTCCGAGTCGTAGTCGTCCTCTATGATGTACCGCCGCCCCGGGGAGCGGACTGCCCAGTGCAGCAATTCTGCCCGGCGTCCGGCGGGCATGGTGACCCCGGTGGGAAACTGGTGGCTGGGGGTGACATAGCACACTGCCGCATCGCTGGCGGAAAGGGCGGTCAGCGACAGCCCGTCCGCGTCCACCGGCAGACAGCGGCAGGGCACACCGTTGTTTTCCAGCACCTGCCGGGCGCGGGGGTAGCCGGGAGTCTCCACGGCAGCAGGGCCGGGCAAAAGCGGGGCCAGCAGCCCCAGCAGATATTCCAGCCCTGCACCCACTACCAGCTGCTCCGGGTCGCACTGCACGCCCCGGTACTCGGCCAGATACCCTGCCAGCGCCTGCCGCAGGGCGGCATCGCCCCGGGCATCCCCGGGGGTGAGCAGTTCCGGCGCGGAGTAGAGCAGTTCCTTTTGCAGCCGCGCCCATGTGCGGAAGGGGAACAGCCCCGGGTCCACGCCCCGGGTGGATAAATCAAACTGCACCGGCGGGGCAGTGTCAGCGGGGTGCGCAGCCACCGGCGCAGAGGGTGCGGCGGGCGGCTGCGTCCCCTGCGGCAGGGCAAGATACTCCTGCACCGTAAACCCGCTGCGCTCCCGGGCGGTCAGGTAGCCCTCGGCTGCCAGCATCTGGTAGGCGGTGTCCACCGTGTTCACCGACACCGACAGCTCCGCCGCCAGCCGCCGCTTGCCGGGCATCCGGGTGCCCGCCGTCAGAGTGCCCGCCCGCATCTCGGCGGCAAGGCTGCGGTAAAGCTGCTCGTACAGCGGCACCGCCGAGGCCGGGTCCAGCGCCGTGGTCAGATGTACCATAGAATGTCCCTCCCATCTGGGTATTGCGTCAAACTGACCCCATAAAAAAACTTTGTTCTGGGTATTTTCATAGGGTCAGTTCTGCGTATAATAGGAGCATACCCGCCGAACACCCAAATGTCAAGTAGTTTTGTGGGGTTATCGGCGTGATTGGAGGGAAAGTATCATGTCTACTACTGCAATGTGGCTGCTGCTGGCAGTCGTCGTTATCCTGATCCTGTTTTTCAGTGTGCTGTACAAGCGCCGCTTTACGGTGCACGAGCTGGCGCTTACCGGCGTGATGGCTGCGCTGAGCTTAGTGGCCTACCTGTTCTTCCGCATCCCCTTCTACGGCGGTTCTTCGTTCCATCTGGGCAACACCTTTACTGCCCTGACGGCGCTGCTGCTGGACGGTGTATCCGGCGGTCTGGCGGGTGCCATCGGTCTGGCGCTGGCGGATATCCTTGCCGGTGACCCGGGCTACGCCATTACCACCTTCGTGCTCAAGTTCATCATCGGCATCACCTGCGGTGCCGTGGCACATAAGGTGTTCAAGCTGCGGGATCAGGATCGTCACAGCGCCGGGTATCTGGTCAAGGTGATCGTCTCTGCGGGTTCCGGTCTGCTGCTGAACGTGTTCACCGACCCCTTCCTTGGCTACTTCCGCAACGTGTACATCTTTGGGCAGGAGTACACCGTGGCACAGGCGCTGACCAAGATCGCCGGCGGCGTCACCTTTGTGAACAGTGTGGCTTCCACTGCCTGCGCCGTGGTGCTGTATCTGGCACTGCGCCCCGCGCTGGAGCGTGCAAAGCTGCTTTCCAAGGGCGAGTAAAAATAAAAAGGGATCCTGAAGCGCCAGCTGGCGCTTCAGGATCCCTTTTTTGTTACCGTTTGCTGCTGCGGAAGTGCTTTGCGGCGTCCTGCCCGGCGGCAAGGCCGCTGCCGAACGCCCAGTGCAGGTTGAAGCCGCCGCAGCTTCCGGCGCAGTCCAACGTTTCCCCCACGAAGTACAGCCCCGGACAGCCCTTGAACTGGAAGGTCGGCTCTACTTCGGTCAGGGCAAGCCCGCCGCCGGTGGTCTGTGCCTGCCGCCAGCCGCAGGGGGTAAGCCCCTCGAACCGCCAGTGCTTGGCGGTGTGGGCAAGCTTCTGCCAGCTGCCTGCGGGCAGGGCGCGGGGGGCGGCGTCCGGCAGGGCGGCGGCAGCCCAGAGGGCGCGGCCAAGTTTGCCGTGCAAAAGCCCCAGCCAGAACGCTGCCGCCGTGTCCTCGGCAAGCAGCGGCGCACGCGCCGCAAACAGGGCGGCAAGCTCTGCCTCCGGCACAGCGGGGAAGAGATCAAGCTCCACCGCCGGGTGCTTCGGGCTGCGCCCGGGAGCAAGCAGGCCGGACAGCTGCATGATGCAGATGCCGGAAAGCCCATAGTCGGTGAACTGCACTTCGCCCATTTCTTCAGCCAATACCCGGTCGCCGTCCAGCAGGCGGGCAGCGGCCTTGGCGCGGATGCCCGCAAGGCTCTTGTTCGGCTTTGCGCATTGCAGGGCGGTCAGGCAGGGGTAGAGCGGGCGCATCTGCCCGCCGCAGGCGGCGGCAAAGCGGGTGCCGAAGCCGTCCGTGCCGAACTGCGGCCCGGCAGCACCGCCCATGGCGCAGATAACGGCATCTGCCCGCAGGCTTTCCATATCGCCCTCGGGGTTTGCAAATTGTACGGCGTAGCCGCCCTTGCTCTGCCGCAGGGTGCTTACCGTGCAGCCGGTGCGCAGCTGTACCTTGTGCCGCTGCAAATGCAGTTCCAGCAGCGCCAGCACGTCTGCCGCCTGATTGGAATAGGGGTACACCCGCCCGGCTTCATCGGTGCGGGTGTACAGCCCCAGCTGCTCGAACCACGCCAGCGGCGCGGCGGCATCCACCGCCGCCAGCAAAGGCCGCAGCGCGGCGGGGTCGGCGGTGAAATATTTTTCCGGCGCAATGGCGGCGTTGTCCAGATTGCAGCGGCCGTTGCCGGTAGCCAGCAGCTTTTTGCCCACCTTGGGGTTGCGCTCCAGCACCGTGACGCGGGCAGAGGGCGCGGCCTGTGCAGCCGCCAGCGCAGCGGCCAGTCCGGCGGCACCGCCGCCCAGAATAAGGATGTGTGCCATGCGGACACCTGCTTTCTTTGGGTTTATTCCTATTTATTGTAGCAGAACCCCGCCCGGAACGCAATGCGGCGGGCAAAGCAAAAAATGCGCTGCCGGTATAATTTGCCGCCGCTGACAGATACTACATACAAAGGAAACCAAAAGGAGGACACTATAAATGAAAGCAACCGGTATCGTGCGCCGCATCGACGAGCTTGGCAGGGTGGTGATCCCCAAGGAGATCCGCCGCACCCAGCGCATCCGGCGGGGCGACCCGCTGGAGATCTTTACCACCGGCGACGGGGAAGTGATCTTTAAAAAGTATTCGCCCATGGGCGAGGTGAACACCCTTGCCGCTCAGCTGGCAGAGGTGCTCAGCCGCCAGTTTGCGCTGACCGCCTTTGTGTGCGACAGGGACCGCATTCTGGCGGTCAGCGGCAGCGGGCGGCGGGAGCTGGCAGACCGCAGCATCAGCCAGCCGCTGGAAAAGCTGATGGAAGCCCGCAAGCCCTACCAGAGCCCGGGCAACCCGGAAAAGACCATGCTGCCCTGCGAGGGCGCACCCCGGGTGCTGCTATGCGCCGCGCCGGTGCTGGCGGGCGGGGACGTGACCGGCGCGGTGGGGCTGCTGACCGAGGACCGCACCGCCTGCCCGGAGGACGCCCAGTGCAAGGCAGTGGCGGTGGCAGCGGCCTTTCTGGCAAAGCAGATGGAGGAGTAAGGCGGGACGATTTGGAATGCGCGCCGCGCTGCTTTGCGCATAAATAGCGGAAAGAATAGTTTTATTGGTAGTTCCGAAACGTCTGCGGGCGTTTCGGAACTACTTTTTCACGGGAGGGGGGCGTGGGAAACAAACTCCCCCAGTCATCGCTGCGCGATGCCAGCCCCCTCTGAGATGGGGCCTTTGGCATAGCGGTACAGTTTCCGGCTAAAGTGTAAAGCTTGCGGGCGCGCCAGAGGCTCCCTCCCCGAGGGAGCTGGCAAAACCGTCAGGTTTTGACTGAGGGAGTTAGCCCCGCTCCCACCTAGGGCGCACACCCCCTTTATGACAGAATTATGAATCTTTATAAACATTTTTGCAAAGGGCTTGACAGCAGGGCAAAAACGATTATAATGGTCTTAGCACTCAGGAACAAGGAGTGCTAAACAAACAAAAGCGATACAAAAAGGAGGCAGGCGCTATGACGATGGATGCACGCAAGCAACGGGTCTTGCAGGCGATCGTGGCGCTGTATGGCCTTGAGGGCGAGCCGGTGGGCAGCAGCGTGCTGGCAAACTACTTTGACATGGCAGTGTCCAGCGCAACGCTGCGCAACGAGATGGCGGCGCTGACAAAGCTGGGTCTGCTGGAGCAGCCCCACACCAGCGCGGGGCGTGTGCCCAGCGCCAAGGGCTACCGGTATTATCTGGATAATCTGCTTACCGACGATCAGCCGCTGGACCGCGTTACCCGCGCCCGGGTGGATGCGGTGTTCGCCAGCCTTGACCACGAGCCGGAAAAGCTGGCACAGGGCGCTGCCAAGGCGCTGGCCGCCATCAGCGGCTGCACCGCCGCCGTCAGCACCCCCTGCGCCGAGGATCTGTGCATCGCCCATTACGAGGTGGTGCAGGTGGGCCGCAGCGCAGCCGCTGTGCTGGCTGTGACCACCGCCGGTTACGTCCGCACCCGGGTGGCGCGGGTACGCACCGGGCTTTCCCGGGAAAATGCAGCTGCCCTTGCGGCGCTGCTCAACCGCAACCTTACCTTTGTGGCACCGGTGGATCTTTCCACCCGGATGCTCAGCGAGCTGTGCAGCCAGATCGCACCGGAGCTTGTGCCGGTGGTCAGCGCCGCAGCCGCAATTCTGCAGGACAGCGTAAAGCCCCATGTATTTCTGGGCGGCGAGCAGTACCTGCTGGACTGGCCGCAGCTGGACGGCAGAGTGGGTGATATCCTTACCCTGCTGAACGACGAGGAACAGGCCGCAAGCCTGATCGCACCCCCGGAAAACCGCAGCGAAAGCGTGCTGCTGGGCGAGGATCTGGAACCGCAGATCCCCGGGCTGTGCATCGTGAGCGACCGGTATCTGGTAGGCGGCGGGCTGTGGGGCTCCATTGCCCTGATCGGCCCCACCCGGATGCCCTTCCAGAAGCTGATGCCCCTGCTGCACGAGTTTGCAGACCAGTTGGGCGAGGGCATGAGCGGTAAACGAAAAGACACCCCGCAGGCTGCCGTACCGCGGCGGACTGTGATCTATAAGGAGGATCTGGAATGAGCGAAGAAGCAAAGAACACGGTGCCCGAGACCGAGCAGCCGGAAACTGCCCCCGAGGAAAAGACCGCTGCCGCAGCGCCCGAACAGGCTGCTGCCGAAGCTGCCACCGAAGAGGACAAGAAGAAGGACGGCGGCTGGTTCAACAAGAAGGCCCGGGAGATGGAAGCCGTTAAGGCTAAGCTGGATGCAGCGGAAAAGAACGCCGCACAGGCCAAGGATCAGCTGCTGCGCATGGCTGCCGAGTACGACAACTACCGCAAGCGCTCCACCCGCGAGGCCGACCAGAAGTTTGGCGACGGTGTTTCCCACGCAGTGGAAAAGATCATCCCCATTCTGGATACGCTGGATATGGCTGCCAACGCCCCCACCACCGATGAGAACTACAAAAAGGGCGTGGTCATGACGCTGGATAAGGCGGCAAAGGCACTGGAAGCCCTCCATGTGGAGGAGATCGAGGTGCTGGGCAAGCCCTTTGACCCCAACTTTATGAATGCTGTGCAGCAGATCCCCGCCCCGGACGGGCAGGAGAGCGGCACGGTGGTCACCGTTTTCCAGAAGGGTTACAAGCTGGGTGACAAGATCATCCGCCATGCAACCGTTGTGGTGGCCGAATAAATAAGCCGAACCTCCCGCAAGGGAGTTTGCAATAACATCCGCTTGACATCATCATAAGCATCATATAAACAAGATTTGTTCTTTCGAGAGGAGACTTCATTATGAGTAAGATTATTGGTATCGACCTTGGTACTACCAACAGCTGCGTGGCTGTTATGGAGGGCGGCGAGCCTGTTGTCATCGCCAACTCTGAGGGTGCCCGCACCACCCCGTCCGTTGTCGGCTTCACCAAGACCGGCGACCGTCTGGTAGGTCAGGTTGCAAAGCGTCAGGCTATCACCAACCCCGACAACACCGTTTCTTCCATCAAGCGTCAGATGGGCACCGACCACAAGGTGACCCTGAACGGCAAGGAGTACACTCCCCAGCAGGTCAGCGCTATGATCCTGCAGAAGCTGAAGGCTGACGCCGAGGCTTATCTGGGCGAGACTGTCACCGAGGCTGTCATCACTGTGCCTGCCTACTTCAACGACAGCCAGCGTCAGGCCACCAAGGACGCAGGCACCATTGCCGGCCTGAACGTCCGCCGTATCATCAACGAGCCCACCGCAGCTGCTCTGGCTTACGGTGTAGATAAAGAGGACGACCAGAAGATCATGGTCTACGATCTGGGCGGCGGCACCTTCGATGTGTCCATCATCGAGATGGGCGACGGTGTTACCGAGGTTCTGGCCACCAACGGCGATACCCATCTGGGCGGCGACGACTTCGACCAGCGCATCATCGACTGGATGGCAGACGCCTTCCAGACCGAGAACGGCATCGACCTGCGCAAGGACAAGATGGCTGCACAGCGCTTGAAGGAAGCTGCCGAGAAGGCTAAGATCGAGCTGTCCAGCGCAATGAGCAGCCAGATCAACCTGCCCTTCATCACCGCCGATGCTACCGGCCCCAAGCACTTGGATATGACCCTGACCCGCGCAAAGTTCAACGAGCTGACCGCTGATCTGGTCGACCGTACCATGACCCCCGTGCGCAAGGCTCTGCAGGATGCAGGTCTGCGCGCTTCCGACCTGAAGAAGGTGCTGATGGTCGGTGGTTCCACCCGTATCCCCGCTGTCTACGATGCAGTGAAGAAGGAATTGAACTGCGAGCCCTTCAAGGGCATCAACCCCGACGAGTGCGTGGCTGTCGGTGCTGCTATTCAGGGCGGCGTTCTGAACGGCGAGAAGAAGGGTCTGCTGCTGCTGGATGTCACCCCGCTGAGCCTTGGTATTGAGACTCTGGGCGGCGTGTGCACCAAGATCATCGACCGCAACACCACCATCCCCACCCACAAGAGTCAGGTGTTCTCCACCGCAGCCGACAACCAGCCCTCTGTTGAGGTCAACGTGCTGCAGGGCGAGCGTGAGTTTGCCCGCGACAACAAGAGTCTGGGTGTGTTCCATCTGGACGGCATTGCTCCGGCTCCCCGTGGCGTACCTCAGATCGAAGTTACCTTCGATATCGATGCCAACGGCATCGTGAAGGTCAGCGCTAAGGATCTGGGCACCGGCAAGGAGCAGAACATCACCATCACCGCTTCCACCAATATGTCCAAGGAGGACATCGACAAGGCTGTGAAGGAAGCTGAGCAGTTTGCTGCCGACGATAAGAAGAAGCGTGAAGAGGTCGATATCCGCAACGGTGCCGACCAGATGGTGTTCCAGACCGAAAAGATGCTGAAGGAGAACGGCGACAAGCTGCCCGCAGACGTGAAGAGCGATGCCGAGGCAAAGCTTGCTGACCTGAAGACCGCTGTCCAGTCCGGCAACGTGGACGACATCAAGGCAAAGCAGGAAGCCCTGAGCCAGGTGTTCGAGAAGATGTATCAGGCAGCCGCTGCCGCACAGCAGGCCGCCGGTGCACAGCCCGGTGCTGACGCAGGCGCAGCCAACGAAAAGCCCAACGATGACGGCGTTGTGGATGCCGACTTCAAGGAAGTCTAAGTCTGAAACAAAGCGCTGTGCCCGGCCAAACCGGCGGGCACACGCGCAATAAAGCAAAAGCCGCTCCGGTTTAGGCCGGAGCGGCTCTTGCTGGTTTATAGAGTGAGGAACCGACCGGGGCGTTACCCGGGGAGGGCGTTCCCGGAGAGGTGAGTGGATATGGCACAGGAAAAGCGTGATTATTACGAAGTGCTGGGGGTATCCAAGGGCGCAAGCGATGCCGAGATCAAAAAGGCATACCGCAAGCTTGCCATGAAGTACCACCCGGACTATAACCCCGGCGATAAGGACGCCGAGGCAAAGTTCAAGGAGATCAACGAAGCAAACGAGGTGCTCTCGGACCCGAAGAAGCGCCAGCTGTACGACCAGTACGGCTTTGCCGGTGTTGACCCCACCTACGCAGCACAGAACGGCGGCGGCCCCGGCGGCTTCAGCGGTTTTGGCGGCGACGGCGTGGACTTGGGCGACATCTTTGGCGATATCTTCGGCGGCGGCTTTGGCGGCTTCGGCGGCTCGTCCCGTCAGGCAAATCCCAACGCCCCCCGCAAGGGTCAGGACATCCGGGTGCGCATCACCCTGAGCTTTGACGAGGCCGTGCACGGCTGCAAGAAGAACATTACCATCACCCGCCAGCAGGAGTGCACCGAGTGTCACGGCTCCGGCTGCGCCGCCGGTGCTAGCCCCGAGACCTGCCCGGACTGCGGCGGACGCGGCTTTGTCATCCGCCAGCAGCGCACCCCCTTTGGCGTAATGCAGACCCAGCAGCCCTGCTCCCGCTGCGGCGGCAAGGGCAAGCTGGTAAAGAACCCCTGCAAGGTCTGCCACGGCAGCGGCAAGGTAGCCACCAAAAAGACGCTGGAGGTGTCCATCCCCATGGGCATCGACGACGACCAGAGCTTTGCACTGCGCGGCATGGGCGATGCCGGTACCAACGGCGGCCCCGCCGGTGACGTCATCGTCATGGTCAGCGTGCGCCCCAGCGAGGTGTTCCAGCGCGACGGATACGATGTGTGGGTCACCGTGCCCATCACTTACAGTCAGGCGGTGCTGGGCGACAGCGTCACCGTGCCCTCCATTGACGGCAAGGTGGAGTACACCGTGCCCGAGGGCACCCAGAGCGGCACCACCTTCCGCCTGCGCGGCAAGGGCATCCAGTACCTGAACGGCCGTGGCTGCGGTGATATGTACGTCAAGTGCGAGGTGGAGATCCCCAAAAAACTGAACAAGACCCAGCGCGATGCCCTGAAGAAATTTGAGGGCACTTTGAAAGAAGAAAACTACGAAAAGCGTAAGGGCTTCTTCAAAAAGCTGAAGGATATGTTCAACGCATAAAAACCAAACGGCGGCGCGTTCCATCGGAGCGTGCCGCCGTTTTTTGTGTCTGCGCAAGGCCGATTCGTCTCACACACTTGCGCTTTCGTCTAAAATGGGGTATGATTGAGACGAAAGACGGGCATCATGAGACGAAAGAACCGCAGCAAGAAGGAGGAAACACAGTATGAGAAGCTTTGACTACGGACAACTGGCAGACCGGATGTGGGATATGGAAACGCTCTCGTATGTGGCAAAGATCCATGAATGCAAAGGCCGACAGGAGCTTTATGTGCGCCAGAAACCGGCAGAACTGGGTCGTTTGGTGGAGATTGCCAGAATACAGAGCACAGAGGCTTCCAATAAGATCGAGGGCATCGTAACGACCGATACCCGCATGAAGCAGCTGCTGGCCGATAAAACCACACCGCGCAACCGGGACGAAAGCGAGATCATGGGGTACCGAGAGGTGCTGAACACCATCCATGAAAACCATGATCTGATCCCGGTCAACTCCAATTATATCCTTCAGCTGCATCGGGACATGATGCAGTATGCAGGCGTTTCGTACGGAGGACATTTTAAGAACGTACAGAACTATATCAACGAGACCAGACCGGACGGCACGCAGGTGACCCGGTTTCAGCCGGTGGCACCCTATGAAACGCCTGCGGCGATACAGGCCATCTGCGAGAGCTATAATCAGACGCTTTTACAGGAAAAGGTGGACCCGCTGCTGGTGATCCCGGCGTTTGTATGCGATTTTTTGTGCATCCACCCTTTTAACGATGGCAATGGCCGGATGAGCCGTCTGCTGACGCTGCTTCTGCTCTACCGCAGCGGGTACGAGGTGGGAAAGTATATCAGCATTGAAAAGCAGATCGAAAAAACGAAGGATACCTACTACGAGGTGTTGCAGCAGATCGATCAGGGCTGGTATGAGGGAACGAATGACCCGGTGCCGTTTATCCGGTATATGCTGAAGATCATTTTGGCTTGCTATGCTGAGTTTGAACAGCGCGTAGGGCTGGTGAACGCAGAGGGAACACGGAGCACGGCACAGCAGATCGTGGAGCATTATGTCAACGGAAAAATCGGGCGTTTTACAAGTGCAGAGGTGGTGGCAGCCTGCCCGATGATTGCAAGATCTACAGTGCTGCGGGAACTGAAGGAGCTGACCCGGAAAGGCGTTCTGCAAAGGCTTGGCACAGGCAAAAACACCTGCTATGTCCGCAGGGATGCGCTGGAGAAGTAAGGCCGATTCGTCTCATACACTTGCACTTTCGTCTAAAATGCACCCTGTTTTAGACGAAAGCTTGGATACATGAGACGAAAGCTAAAAGAGAACCCTATAAAAACAGCGGAGGCGCTGCCCTTTCGGGCAGCGCCTCCGCCT
>ERZ1106983.2156-NODE-2156-length-14026-cov-2.466323_pt1 | contig 14026 bp, 13 predicted proteins | sample MGYA00403693_ERZ1106983 | MGnify/ENA primary metagenome ERZ1106983 (study PRJEB35170, sample SAMEA104062420) | human gut metagenome | biome: human gut; feature: human-associated habitat; material: faeces | place: Denmark | collected 2012-07-13 ...
ATAACTATATTATATATTGTATAATATGACGCAACTAATAATATTGTTTTTAGAACAGAGGGGTGCTTATGATATTTAACACTGGCTCCGCGCTTTTAGACGCTATTGTGCTGGCAGTTGTCTCTAAGGATGCGGAAGGGACTTATGGATATAAAATCACCCAGGATGTCCGGCAGGCCATTGATATTTCGGAGTCCACCTTATATCCGGTGCTGAGACGCCTCCAGAAGGAGGACTGCCTGGAAGTGTATGATATGGCCATTGACGGCAGGAACCGCAGATATTACAGGCTGACGGAAAAAGGCAGGGTACAGCTGAATTTGTACCGGGGGGAATGGGTAACTTATTCACAGAAGATATCCCAGATATTTAAGGAGGCGAAGCTATGACCAGGGATGAGTTTATGAAGGAGCTTGCATATCTTCTGCAGGACATCCAGGATGAAGACAAGGACGATGCGGTCCAATACTATACAGATTACTTTGAAGAGGCCGGTCCTGATAAGGAAGCAGAGGTCATCCAGGAATTAGGAAGCCCTGAACGGATTGCCGCCATCATCCGTGCTGACATAGCCGGACATCTGGAGAGCGGCGGAGAATTCACAGAACAGGGATATCAGGATGAGCGGTTCCGTGATCCCGGCTATGCCATGGCAAAGCGTCTGGACCTGCCGGAAGAGCAGGAGAGCGGCGGTCAGGGAAACTACGGCAGGGGACAGGACTTTGACCGGGAACAGAACTTTGACCGGGAACAGAGCTTTGACCAGAAACGCGGTTTTAACCATGGGCCGGAGCAGACTTATACAGAGGAGAACAATGGAACTTCCAATCCCCCTCCGCCCAGGACCAGCAAGGTGATAAAGCTCATATTATGGGCTGTGCTCATCATTGTGGCCTTTCCCGTGTTCCTTGGTGTTGGCGGCGGTCTGCTGGGTCTGGCCGCGGGAGTCCTGGGCATTCTGACAGCTGTCCTGGTGACACTTGGGGCCACCACCTTTGCAGTGCTCCTGGGCGGTATCGTTATGCTTCCCTACGGTGTGTTCCACATGTTTTCCCATCCACTGGATGGACTCATGGCCTCCGGCACAGGATTAATACTGCTGGGCGCCGGAGCCCTGTGCCTTGCTCTTTCCGTACTGTTTTACGGAAGGTTTGTTCCTTTCGTCATACGAAGTATCGTCAATGGGCTTAGCCGCCTGCTTCACCGAGGGAGGTAATAAAATGAAGAGATTCGTAAAAATATGCGCCATCACCGGACTGATACTCCTTCTTCTTGGCCTGGGCATCACTGCCGTTTCAGCCGCCATGGGAGGACGGTATACAAACAGCCTGCCGTCCCGCCTGGCCTCCAGGGTATGGCACAACCACATGCCATGGCTGGTCCGCTGGGGCGATGACCGGGCGGATGACTGGGATGACCGGGATGACTGGGATAACTGGGATGACTGGAATAACCCGGATGACCCGGATGATACAGACCGCTCCCCCGGCTCCTCACAGATAAAGACGGTATCCGATCCCTCCTATGCACAGGCCAGAAAACTGGATGTGGATATAGACAAAGGGGTAATCCGCGTTTCAGAAAAAGAGGGTATTTCCCAAATCCAGGTCAATGTACAGGATACCTATAACCGCACACAATGCTACATGGATGAATTCACACTGAAGGTTAAGAGGGAATCAGGACGCAGCCGGGGCAATGAGGCTCCTCGAATCGAGATTCTGATTCCGGCGGGATACGGGCTTGACAAATTGTCCCTGGATCTGGGCGCCGCGGAGTGCACGGTCCTTGGTGTCACTGTCTCCAAACTGGAGATTGACACAGGAGTTGGCGCCACTGTCAACGGGGATGTGGAAATCGAGACAGGGGTGGGAGATGTGGCCCTTAACCTGACCGGTTCCCAAGACGGGTACAATTACCAGGTGGAGTGCGGCGTGGGAAGCATTGATGTGGGCGCTGAACACTACAGCATGCTCTCACACGAAACTCACATCAACAACAAGGCTCCCTACACCATGGAACTGGAATGCGGCGTGGGAAACATTGCTGTAAACTTTGACCAAATCTTATAGATTCCTACAGAAAAGGAGATAGAACTATGGATAAGAAATTATACCGTTCAAACATAAATAAAATGCTCTGCGGCGTATGCGGAGGCATTGGAGAGTACTTTAACATTGACCCCACCATCATCCGCCTTATTTGGGCCATCTTTGCCTGCTCCGGCCCCGGAATCATAGCTTATTTTGTGGCCGCCATCATCATTCCCCTGGCTCCAAACTAAGGCTGGCTAATTATCCGCCTTTTCCGGGATCTGCAGCCATACGGAGGCATAAAACATACCGGCTTTTTGTTCAAATAATGTATCTCCTCCATACCTGTCCGCAATTTCCCGGATGGAGGATACGCCGATTCCCACCCCTTTCCGCTTGGAGGAAAGGGGTGTTTTTCCGTCAGTGTCAAACGGCACTGTCCCGGAACAGGTGTTATCTGTCAGAAATACCAGGCTGCTGTTTTTCCTGAATATCCGCAGCCGGATGGAGCATTTACCATTCTTCTCACGCAGACAGGCCTCCACCGCATTTTCCAGCAGGTTGCCCAGTATCACCGTCACCTCCGTATCCGGGACATGACATTGCTCCGGGTAGTCCGCCTGGGCTTCAAAACGGATTTTATGCCTGCGGGCCTGGGAGGCATAGTAGCAGATTAACGCATTGATTACCTGGTTGCGGCAGTATATTTCTATGATATCAGGAGGCAGCTCTGTCTTATAAATCTCAATATACTCGGACAGACCCGCCCTGTCATTCCTCTCTATGTAGGACTGAACCACGGCCAGATGCTGGCGCAGGTCATGGCGCGCTTTTTTCATTTCCTCCATATGGGCTGATACGGTTTCATACTGCTTTTTCTGGGCCAGAAGGCTCCGGTCCGCATACTTTAATTCCTCCTCCAGCTGTGTCTTTCTGCGGGATATTTCTAAAACCCTCAAAAAAACATAGGATACATAACAGGTTCCAAGCAGCATCAGATACCTGGAAATCAGGAACTGCCAGGAAGCATAGGCATACACATCCTGCACCGTGCAGTACAGCATGCCGAACAAAGTGGAAAACAGCGGAATCTTCCACATGTACTGCCACATCTTCCTGTCCTCCATCTTCAGGGCTTCCCTCACGGTATGTCCCAGAAAATGGAGTATAAAGGGATAGGTGATAAGCAGAATCGCCACCCTGGCCGTATTATAGATGAGATACGGATGTCTGTCTGAAAAGTCCCAGAAAAACCGGCTTTCAATGAAATTGGCATTGCCAAACACAAAAAAGGACCAGGACATTAAAAGCAGGTATGTGAACATAAGCTTCTGGAACTGCTCTCTGATTAATAAAAATGAACACATCAGATTAAACAGCATAAAACCATACCGCATCAGGGTAGTCCAGCGGGCAGCTGCCTCATAGCCTTCCTGATTGATAAGATAGAAGGCTGCGCTGTTCACGCACGATACCGCTGTCAGCAGCACCACCACATACCTGTACCGGATTTTTAATTTATCCCTGTGAATCCAATACCTGGGAAGGCCGAAGGGTATAAAATCCAGAAATGGAAACAGTAATATCATGGCAGTATCTATCATAACAAATCCTCCCCCCTTGCCCGCCGGAACATGTACTGTGAAAACCGGCTCTTGATTTCCTTATGGTCCCGCTTGCGAAACGGAAAACGTTCACCGGTATCCATAAGGAATTCCAGCTCCTCCATGCGCCTCACGCGGTCCATGTTAATGATGAGTCCCCTGTAACAGGGCAGGAATTGGGGATAGGCGGATAATACCGCCTCCAGAAACGCAACGGTCACACGGTATCTCAGGACTCCCCGCATATCCGTATGGATCTGCACATAATGGCCGTCCCGGTCACACCAGAGGATTTCCTTTAACAATATCCTGTCATCACCCAGGGCAATGAAACGGGCGTTCATTATCTTCTCCAAACGGGCCAGTCTCATGGTTTCCCCGAACGCCTCATATGTAAAGGGTTTTATGAGATAACCACAGGCCCTGACCCCATAGCTGTCCACTGCATGGTCGCAGCTGGTGGTAACAAAAATAAGGGCAGCCTCCTCATCCACCCTCCGTATCTCCCTGGCAGTGTCCATGCCAGACATCCCCTCCATATACTGATCAATAAAAATTACATCATATACCTGAGGCCGGAAGGCGTCAAGGAACCTGGTCCCGCTTTCAAACTCATCCAGTTCCGGCTCCTCCCCCTGGTAATTTTCACGCATATAGCGCAGAAGATATTCCTTTATCTCCTGTCTGCACACCGCTAAATCGTCTATAATGGCAACTTGCATAAAATCCTCCCCCCGTACCGGCAAGAAATGCTTTCCTGATTTCATTTTACAAAAAACAAATCCGTATGGCAAATGCAAAATCGGGCCAAAACCTGCAAAATGAAGCCACCCCATTGAAAATATGGCAGAAAAACGTTATGTTTGAATTAAATCTAAGAACCCATATACGAAAGGGGGAGCACGGCATGGAAATCATCATATGTGACGACAACCTGTCAGAACGATCCTTAATGATAGATTACATTCTTAAATGGGCCTCGGAAAAACACCTTGAAATACAGATTAATACCTGTAAAGACTGGATGGAACTGGCCGCTGCCCTGGAAGGAAGGGAATGGGACATAGTCATCGTTTCCCTGGACGGCGTGAGAGGCCTGGATACCGCATCCAGCGCGCAGCCGCTCTCCAGAAGGCTTATCTGGATTTCCGACCTGGATTTCGGAGTACAGGCCTACAGAATGTGTGTGAGCTACTTCTTCATGAAGCCGGTCAGCTGTCAGAAAATGCAGCGGGCTCTGGAGTGTGCTCTGAAAGGGCAGGGCACAACGTGATATCTGGAGGGATGTAAAATGAAACAGAGACAGCATACAGACATTTACAAAAAGACGCGCAAACAGCTGGAGCAGGAAAATTGTGCCCTGCAGACCCTGGCGGAACTGGATGGACTGACCGGACTGTATAACCGCATCACCATGGAACGCAGGGTGGACGACCATCTGTGCCGGAAGCAGCCGGGAACCATGATTGTTCTGGACCTGGACCATTTCAAACAGGTAAATGACCGTTACGGCCATATTGCCGGGGATATGCTGCTGTGCACCATTGCCAATGTGCTGAAAAAAATGTTCAGCGGCCGCAATCTGGTGGGGCGTGTGGGAGGAGATGAGTTCGTAATTTTCATTCCCTCTGTTCTGGACGACCCAATGACAGCCGGAGAATGCCTGCGGATTCAGGAGCGGTTCCGCGAAGTGCGGCTGGGTGATTCCATCCTAATTAAGCTGTCCATCACCATAGATAGTGCAGACAGCCGGACCTGCACCAAATACCGGGATATGTTTGACTGCGCGGATCAGAAAATCATGGCAAAAAAGCGCCTTCGCAATCTAAAGGATGACACCGGCCTCATATCCCCGTCCAGGGAACCGGCCGGCATACAGCCCGATATGAGTCTGATCGCCATGGAAATGGAGGAAAAGGAAACCCAGCCAGGAGCCTACTGCCAGGATTATGAAACCTTTAAACAAATCTACCGCCTGGAAGAACGGCGCCTCAGAAGGGATAAGAAAAGAGCTTTCATCATATTGTTTACCCTGACAGATAGAAATAACGGTTTTCTCCCCCTGGACAAAAGGGATGCTGAGATGGATATTCTGGGGGAGAAAATAAAACAGAGCCTGCGTATGGGAGATGTGTACACCAGATACAGCAGCTGCCAGTACCTGGTAATGGTGCTGGATGTATCCATAGAAAACGTGGACGTTATCGCCAGCCGCATCTGCAGCGCCTACTACCAGATGCATCAGGAAACGGCTGACAACCTGGTTCTCCACCACAGTTACCCTTTAAAGCCGGCACGGGGACGGCCCAGGGCCTCCCGTCCCCAGTGAAGCCTTAACCTGTCAAATACCCACTGGAACAGCAGCGGCAGCACAATGGCCCATATAAGATAAACCACCCTGAACTGAGGCAGAGCTTTGGGGAAATAGCAGTACCAGAGGTCTGCCTTATACTGTTCAAAACTGAATCCAGGAAAGAGGGCAGTGTACTTTGCCAGTGCAGCGAACAGGGTTTTAAGAACCATGAGAGCCATGATATGATGCATCATCACCGCATATGTATGGCTGCCAAAATACCTGATATACCTGCCCTCCCCAAATGCTCCGGCCAGGATGCGGGATACCCTGAGCCAGAACGCGATTCCCAGTGCAGCCGTGACATAGGGCATCAGGATTCCTGTAAAACCGTTGCAGAAGGCCACGGAGTAGATGAGGGGGCGGCCGGACATGGCCAGAAGCAGCCAGACAGCCAGGATAATGCCAAAGTACAGCCCATGGTCTGCCCTGTCCCCTGCCTCCAGTTTTTCCTTATACAGGGTACCTGCGCCGTAGCAGGGCAGCAGGAACATCATACGCACCAGCGTAAGCCATCCGCCCTGATACCGGCCGGAAAATGCCAGAAGGATGCCCCATACCCCTATGGACAGGTACAAAAAAAACACTGCATATTCAGAATCCACCCGCTTTAAAAGGCGGCGTAAAAGTACATTGGCCATTTCCACCAGAAACAGGGCCGGCACAAACCAGGCAGCCAGATTATATTCAAACTGATGTCCTGTGATAAATGGTTCCACAAACAGATTCCATAAGCTCAAATCTCCCCCGAAGGCAAAGCCGGCTCTGTGAAGCCCCTGGACAATCATGCCATAAATCAGATTGTACACCATATACGGCCCCAGCAGACGGATTATCTTTTTCTTCGTATAGGCACCCAGCCGGTGCTCGCTTCCCTTTTTGTAAAAATACCCGGAGATAAAGGCAAACAGGGGCATGTGAAAGGAGTAGTAGGGCACCAGTCCCCCGATGTCCAGATAACTGTTATTGAGATGCCCGTCCACCACAAAAAACATACCCAGGGCCGACAGGATGCAGAACTGCATATTGAACCCCGCATAGGGCTGCCCCTTCGGCGTCTTTGCAGCCCGGTTCCCGCCGGGACGGGCCGTATCAAATCGTCCTTCTGCCATGTCCGGCCTCCGTCTTATACATTTTCCTGAAATTCGATGGCGTCATTCCCATGACCGACTTAAACACCCTGTTAAAATGCGTGATGTTGGAGAATCCTGTATCCCGGCTGATTTCCGTGATATTTTTATTGGTTTCCATAAACATCCTCTGGGCATTCATGACCCGTGTAACATTCACATACTGGATAATGGTGCTGTTGGTATACCGCTTGAACTCCCTGCACAGGTAGTAGGGACTCACATAGGACATCTGGGCCAGCTGGTCTATGGATATGTCCTCCTGGTAATTCTGGTGGATATAGCTGATTACATCTGTTATCCGGTTGCGCTTTTCCGGCTTCACCGGTGTCTGAATGTTTCTGGCAATGGTCAGTAAGGCCATGTTTAACAGGGTATGGATATAGTCCTCATGATAAGCCTGAGGGTCGTCCTGTTCCTTAAGCAGGTCATCCAGCATGCGGTGCACCACCTGCTTTTCCCGCTGGTCCGGCTTATATACCCCGGTTCCCTTTTCCAGCACCTTTAACAGCTGCACGGAGTCCACTTCCTCCTTAGAAAAATACACCAGAAGCCGCTTAAACGGCACATTCTCCTGGCCGTAGGAATGGTGCATCACATAGGGGGAAAATATAAGGAATTCTCCCGGATGGATGCAGTAAAGACGGTCCTGGATAATGTGAAACCGTTCTCCTTCCTCCAGATAATATAATTCAAAATAATCATGATAATGGGACTTTGACATATTGTCATTGACTCCCTGTATGCGTTCGCCGGCAATGCTCCTTCCCTGAGCCATCATAATTCCAGCCTGGTCTATCAATCCGTTTTCTCCCTTCTTTGGTACATATATCCAATTCCCATGTTTTTATATACGTAAAACACACGGAAACACCATAGCGCTTCCAAATTAATACAGCAAGATATGTTTAATTTCCACCATAATACTGCAAATATTGTCTAGTTTAGGCGGCCTTAATTCTATATGATAATAACATAAAACCGGTTGAAATAAAACAAGGAGGCAACAATTTATGAAGGTTTGTACGAATGCTTACACGGTCGCCAAAAAGGACAGTTACTTTTCAGTGATGACCAATAGTGTGGAAATCCGCATTCTTTTTCTGACAGATTCCATCCTGCGTATCAGGGCCGGATTTGACGGCGACTTTGCGGAGGAATCCTACAGCCTTGTGATGACAGCATGGGAAGACCGGATGGATGATTTCCTGAAGGGCCGCAGAACACGGGTGGAAACGGCAGACGCAGTCCTGTCGGACGGGGACAGGGAGGCGGTAATTGAGGGACGTATTCTGAAGGTAGTGGTGGAGAAGGATCCGTTTCGCATCTGCGTGTATGACAAAGAGGGTACCCTGCTTCACGCCGACATCGTGGATTTGGCCTATATGGAGGACAGCAACCACCGCCGGATTCACACCAGTGAGATTTCACCGGAAGACTGTTTCTACGGCTTTGGTGAGAAGAGCGGCAGCTTCAACAAAGCCCAGAAATTCATGAGCATGAGCCCCAAAGACGCCATGGGATACAACCCCAGGGAAACCGATTCACTTTACAAACATATCCCCTTTTACATAAAATTAAACCGCGGAACCAGGAAGGCTGTGGGGTATTTCTACCACAACACCTGTGAGTGCGATTTTGATATGGGCCGCGAAAAGAGCAACTACTGGAAGCCCCACAGCCGTTACCGGACAGACGGCGGCGACATTGACCTCTTCCTCATTGCAGGCCCCTCCGTGCGTCAGGTCGTGGAGCGCTATACGGATCTCACCGGCAAATCAGCCATGCTTCCCCGGTATGCGCTTGGATACCTGGGATCCTCCATGTACTATCCGGAGCTGGATAATGACTGCGATGACGCTATCCTGGATTTCATCGACACCACCAGGGAAGAGAAGATACCGGTTGACGGTTTCCAGCTTTCCTCCGGCTACTGCACCGTGGAAACAGACAAAGGCATCAAGCGCTGCGTCTTTACCTGGAATAAAAAGCGCTTCAAGGACCCCAGGGAATTCTTTGCTCAGATGGAAAAGAGAGGAGTAACCGTGTCCCCTAACGTCAAGCCGGGCATCCTCCTGATTCATCCTAAGCTGGATGAGATGAAAGCCAAAGGCATGTTTATAAAGGCCAGCGGCAGCGATGAACCCGGTATCGGAGCATGGTGGGGCGGCAAGGGTGTGTTCGCAGACTTTACCAACCCCTGCACCCGGACTTACTGGAAGGAAATGCTTAAGGAAAATGTCCTGGAATACGGCACCAGCTCTGTGTGGAACGACAACTGCGAATATGACAGCCTGGTGGACAAGGACTGCCGCTGTGATTTTGAGGGCAAGGGCGGTACCATCGGCCAGCTGAAGTCCGTCATGTCCAATATCATGTGCCATATCACGGATGAAGCTATTCACGAAACCTTCACCAACACCCGCCCTTATATCGTGTGCCGTTCCGGCCACTGCGGCATCCAGCGCTATGCCCAGACCTGGGCAGGAGACAACCTGACCTGCTGGGACTCCTTAAAATACAACATTGCAACCATCCTGGGCATGAGCCTTTCCGGCGTAGCCAACCAGGGCTGCGACATCGGCGGCTTCTACGGACCGTCGCCGGAAGCAGAGCTTATGGTGCGCTGGATTCAAAACGGTATATTCCAGCCCCGTTTCTCCATCCACTCCACCAACACCGACAACACGGTGACAGAACCCTGGATGTACGGCGACTGTACGGATTACATCCGGGAGGCTATCGGACTGCGCTACCAGTTAAGTCCCTACCTCTACTCACTGATGGAGCGGGCCCATGAAACAGGACTTCCCATCATGGAGCCCATGTGCAGTGCATTCCAGGAAGATGTGAAGTGCTACGAGGAGGGCGTGGACTTTATGCTGGGTGATTCCCTGCTGGTGGCCAATGTGGTGGAAAAGGGCGCCGTCTCCAGAAAGGTATACCTGCCTGAAGGCGAAACCTTCTACGATTTCTATACAAGGGCCGCCTATGAGGGAGGCCGCACCGTGGAGCTTCCTGTGGACCTGGGATCCATACCCCTGTTTGTGAGAAGCGGAGCCATTATTCCCATGGCGGAAGACAGGCTTGATAACCTAAAGACCCAGCAGGCAGAACACCTGCGAATCCTGTGCGCGGCCGACAGGGACGGCCGGTTTGAACTCTATGAGGACGACGGCATTTCCATGGACTATGAAAAGGGAGGCTGCCTGAAGACCTCCATAACCATGACAGCCGGAGAACGCACTGTTTTGGATTTCCATCAGGAAGGCCATTATGAGACAGCCGTAAAGACGCTGTATCTGGATATGATACACCGTGAGAAAGCACCTTACTGGGTTAAGGCAGACGGCGAGACCATTCCTCATTTCCTCCACAGGAGAAAATTTGAGGATGCGGACTGCGGATGGTATTACAGCCAGAGGCTTAAGTCCGTTCAGATTAAATACCCTAATCCTAAGAAGGATTATCAGGTGATCGTATCTTTTGAGCAGTTCGACCTGATTGGTATGTAAAGACAGGCATTCGCTTCCCCTCCCGCTTACAGAGGGGAAGCCGCTACATAGAAAGGGGATATTGAAAATGAAAAAATTTGCAGCAGCAATGGCAGCGGCTTTGAGTCTGGCGGTACTGGGGCTTTCCGGGTGCGCCCAGAGCGGCGCCAAGACCAGCGCGGAGGCCTCAGCGGAAAATCCCATGGTGCTTACTCTGGCTCACGGCCTCAGCGAGACCCATACGGTACATATTGCGATGACAGAATTTGCAGACAAGGTGGAGGAACGGACAAACGGACGAATCCAAGTCCGCATCCTTCCAAACGGCCAGCTGGGTTCCGAAAATGAGAACATGGAGCAGCTGATGGCCGGTGTCATTTCCATGACCAAGGTATCTGCTCCCGGCCTTGCCACCTACAACGAATCCTATCATGCCTTCGGCCTTCCCTATATCTTTGACGATACGGAAGACTTTTACCATGTGATGGATTCTGATCCGATGCAGGACTTCTTCCTTTCCTCCTCTAACGACGGATTCGTCACCTTGACCTACTACACCTCAGGCGCCCGTTCCTTTTACACCAAGAACAAGGCAATCCGCACGCCGGCTGACTTAAAGGGGCTGAAAATCCGTGTACAGGATATGAAATCCCAGACTGATATGATGAAGGCCTTGGGCGGAATCCCGGTAGCCATGTCCTACGGCGATGTATATACCTCTCTCCAGACCGGCATTATCGACGGCACTGAGAACAATGAAACAGCACTTACCACCGGCAAACATGGCGAAATCTGCAAGGTATATTCCACAGACCAGCACGCCATGATTCCCGATGTAATGGTCATGAGCGCCAAGGTATGGAAGACCATCAGCCCCCAGGACCAGAACATCATCCTGGAAGCAGCCCGCGAATCCACGGAAAGCCACAAGATTGCATGGGATGCCGCCATTGATGAGGCCATCCAGGAGGCAGAGTCCCAGATGGGAGTGGAATTCGTAAACGATGTTGACAAGGATGCGTTCCGCCAGGCCACAAGCGGTATGATTGACGATTACTGCGCACAGTATCCGGGTGTGAAGGAACTGCTTGACACCATTGATTCGGTAGAATAAGGGGAGGTAATCACATGAATGAAATATTATCTGTCATCAAAAAGTGGATGACCCGTCTTTTAGCCGGCATAGCCACTGTGCTGCTGTCCGTTATGACCCTTCTGGTCCTGTACCAGGTATTTACACGCTACGTGCTCAACAGCCCGGCTGCCTTTACCGAGGAGCTGGTGCGTTACTTCCTGATTTGGACCGGTTTCATCGGAGCTGCCTATGCCTTCATCACCAGGGAACACATGTGCCTGGTGCTGGTGCGTGACAGCTTAAGCCCGGCAGGCCGCCGGATTCTGATGACAGTTATTGATGTGCTGATTCTGCTCTTTGCCGTCTTTGTCATCACCATAGGCGGATTCAAGCTGGCGTTAAGCGCCCAGAAGGTGTTCTCCGCGCTGCTGGGGATTCCCAGAAGCCTGGTATATGCCATGGCGCCCATCTCCGGACTGTTCATCATCCTGGCACAGATTATCAACATCTATGAGGATGTAACCGGAATCACCATAGAAGGAGGGAATGAGTAATGAGTATCGGACTTACAACAGTCATTCTGTTTGCGGTATTTGGCATCCTGCTGTTCCTCAGCTGCCCAATCTCCGTCAGCATCGTAATCGCATCCATCGTAACTGCCGTCTCCAGCCTGTCCTGGGACCAGATTACCTTCATCACCATGCAGAAGATGAACAGCGGCGTGGAGAGCTTCTCCCTGCTTGCCATCCCTCTCTTCATCCTGGCCGGCAACATCATGAATAACGGCGGTATCGCCAGACGCCTTGTCAACTTTGCCAAGCTGTTTGTGGGCTGGATTCCAGGTTCCCTGGCCCAGGCCAACATTGTGGGCAACATGCTCTTTGGCGCGCTGTCCGGTTCATCCGTGGCAGCTGCATCTGCCATGGGCGGCTGTATCTATCCCATCCAGAAGGACGAGGGCTACGACCCTGCCTTTGCCACGGCCGTCAACATTGCCTCGGCTCCCACCGGACTCCTGATCCCCCCTACCAGCGCATTCATCGTGTACTCCACGGTAGCAGGCGGCGTGTCCATATCCACTCTGTTCATGGCCGGATACATTCCCGGCATACTGATGGGTGTTGGCTCCATGGTGGTGGCTTTCATTTACGCCAAAAAGCATAAATATCCGGTATCCGGCCGCACCCCCATGAAGGAAGCCGTAAAAGTGACATTGGAAGCCATTCCCAGCCTGCTGCTCATCATCATTGTAATCGGCGGTATTCTGAAAGGCGTGTTTACTGCCACGGAAGGTTCTGCCATCGCGGTGGTTTATGCCCTGATTTTAAGCCTTTGCTACCGCTCCCTGAAAATAAAAGACCTGCCGTCCATTATATTGAGTTCCTGCAAGACCACCTGTATTGTTATTTTTATGATTGGCGTGTCATCCATCATGTCATGGGTCATGGCCTATACTATGATTCCCACTGCCATTGCCAATGCCATGCTGTCCCTCAGCAGCAATAAGTATGTGATTCTGCTGCTGATGAACGTGATTCTCCTGGTGGTGGGAACCTTTATGGACCCGACGCCGGCCGTGCTGATTTTTACGCCTATTTTCCTGCCCATCTGCCAGAGCTTTGGCATGGACCCGGTGCAGTTCGGCATCATGATTGTATTTAACCTGTGTATCGGCACCATTACACCGCCGGTTGGGGTGATTCTGTTTACGGGGTGCAAGGTGGTGGGAATATCCATTGAGGGCGTAATTAAGACACTGCTTCCCTTTTTTGCGGCCATTGCAGCGGTGCTTCTGCTGGTAACCTATGTGCCGGCCATGTCCATGTGGATTCCGTCCATGCTGGGACTGGTGAAGTAGCGGATATTTGTTATGAAACAGGTATGGGATTGACACAATAAAATGGAGGATAAATAAAAATGAACGATTGTTTTTACTGTGAAAATGGAGAGAAATTAAACAGCCTGATGATTGAGGTGTGCAAACTGGACTATTCCACGGTGTACCTGAACCGTGACCAGAAGCATAAGGGAAGATGCATTGTGATGTTTAAGGACCACAAGACAGAGTATTTCCAGCTGACCGAAGAGGAAAACAGGGGATATTTTGCAGAGCTGGCAAAGACAGCCCAGGCTGTCTGGAACCTGTATCATCCTGATAAAATCAATTATGCCACTTTTGGGGACGGCGTGCCCCATGTACATGTACACGTGGTTCCCAAATACAAGGGCGGACTTCAGTGGGGAGAGGCGTTCCATGATGATGTGGAGAAAGTGCTTCTCTCGGAGGAGGAATATCAGGAGATGGCAAAAGCGCTGCGGGAAGAGATCTGTAAGCCT
>ERZ1106983.2158-NODE-2158-length-13990-cov-2.445210_pt1 | contig 13990 bp, 10 predicted proteins | sample MGYA00403693_ERZ1106983 | MGnify/ENA primary metagenome ERZ1106983 (study PRJEB35170, sample SAMEA104062420) | human gut metagenome | biome: human gut; feature: human-associated habitat; material: faeces | place: Denmark | collected 2012-07-13 ...
ATAATGAACTGCACATACCGGGAGCTATCCGGGAAAATATCGAAGAAACACGCCCCCGAAGAGACGCCGTCCTGTTAAAACAGCGTATGCTGCGTGCTGCGGAGGCTTTTTACCGGCCGCTCTTTCACCACATCGTCGTCGCAAAGATGCCCGATCATCAGCGGCGAGCGGGGATCGTGCCTGCGGCGGTTATACTCCGCCGTACCGTAATTGCCCCGGATGGCATAGCAATAGACACAGCCGTTCAGACAGCTTTCATAGGTGCCGATGTCGATGCTCTCGACGCAATTGCAGATATGGCGCTGGTTCGCATCCTTCTTCGCCGCGATCGGATAGCCCGCAATGCGTTCGACCAGCCCGCGGTCGATGCACATGCCGGCCGGGATGCCCAGGTGCCGAAGGTCGACCTTTGCGGTGCAGGTCTTCAATGCGATAGGCGTCGACGCCACTGTCCGGCGGAACGACACGGCCATCCGCTGGATTTCGTCCCGCTGCAAGGGCCCGATGCCGAGCGCCCCGAGAACGCCGCGGACATGGCGGTAATGGTCGATGAAGCCCAGCATGCAGGTCGTCGTATGATCCCGCAGGGCATGGGCGATCCGGGCGAAGGCCTCGCAGTGGAAATCCACGTCGCAGGCCGCATTGGTGAGGATCGGGTCATAGCGCCACACCACCCTGTCGCGCCCTACCTTATCCGAGAGGCGTTTGAAGGTCTCGATCCGCTTTTCGAGCGGCGGCAGGTGCTTTTCCAGGTCGGCACCGTAGGGATTGAGCGTATACTGGAAATAATAGTTGTAACCCGACAACTCCCCGAGCCGCGGCAGCATCGGCGCCGGGTTCTTCGTCCAGAATACGATGCAGTCCACGACGTCGCGCCCGAGGCTGATGCGGCTGAGCGTCCTCGGGTCGAAGGGATTGGGTACAAGGAGGTAACCCTCCTGCAGGCGGTTGAAAAACCACGGCGCATAGAAAGCCGGAATATCCGTCCGGCGGCTGGCACTGATGATCATATCGGTAAAACGGGTTTTCCGTCGGTTCTATTTTGTCCGGGAGTACGTTATCCATATCCGGGAAGCCGTCCCCCGCGGCCGGATGCGCGCCGCCTTTATCCGGAAGCTGCGCTCCCCGGGCGGCAGCACGCCGCAGTGCGGCCTGGTCAGGCTTTCCGGCGGCCGCTGTGCAGGATGACGATCGTGACGGCTGCGACGATCAGCAGGATGCCCGCAGCGCCCTGCACCGTAAAGGGTTCGCCGAAGACCGCGACGCCGATGACCACGGCCGTAAGCGGTTCCAAGGCCCCGAAAACCGAGGTCAGCGTCGGCCCGATGCGTTTGATGGCCTGCACCAGCGTCATGTTCGACACGGCCGTGGCCGGAAGCGCCACCCCGAGGATGCAGAGCCACGCCGTGCCGTCCGTCTCGATGCGGATACCGCCCGTAACGAGGCCGCCGGCAATGAAATACAAAGCCCCCAGCCCCATCACGTAACAGGTCAGCACCGTGGAGTCGATCCCCACGGCACGGCTCTTGCGCACGCCGACGATATAACCGCCGTAAGAGACGACCGAAACGGCGGCCGAGACCATGCCCAGCGTGGTATTCCCCCGGGTGAAATCGACGTTGCCCAGCGAAAGGAGCACGGCGCCGACGATGGACATGCCGATGGCCGCAAAGACCCATACGGAGCCTTTTTCGCGGAAGAAGCACATCATGGCCAGGGCGACGGCCAGCGGATACATGAAATGAATGGTCGACGCGACGCCGCTGGCGATATGCTGGTAGGCGATGACCAGGCTCAGCGACGTGGCGGCGCGGAAAAGGCTCAGGAAGAATACCGTCCGCAATTCCGGCCATGAGAGGCGGAAACTGCGCCCGGCGAGCAGCGCCAGGGCACCGAGAAACAGCGACGCGACACCCCAACGGTAGGACAGCACCTCGAACGAAGAGTAGCCCAGGCCGAGCAGTAACAGTGTGAAGAGCGGCGCCAGCCCGAAGGTCGACGACGACAGGGCCGCGTAGAGAATACCTTTGGCACGTTCCATAAAACCGGGATTTCAGGAGGCAAATGTAGGAAATATTGCCGGTTTACACGAAATTTTTTGCAATTTTGCAGCGACTATGGATAACAAGATGGACAACCAGGAAGAAATACGGCTCCGGCTCGTCCGCCCCGACACCTCGACCCGCACGGAACTTCCCGTGGCGACGAGCGGCGTCTCGGCGGGTTTTCCCTCGCCGGCCGACGACCACCTCGACCCGCCCCTCGACCTGAACCGGGAGCTGGTCCGCAATCCGGGTGCGACATTCTTCGCTCGGGTCGCGGGCGACAGCATGCAGGACGACGGCATCGCCGACGGCGACCTGCTGGTCGTGGACAAGTCGCTGGAGGCCTACGACGGCTGTGTCGCCGTATGTTTCCTCGACGGGGAATTCACCCTCAAACGCCTGCGGATGGGACAGGGCAAGATCGTCCTCGTGCCCGCGAACAAGCGCTACAAACCGATCGAGATCGGCCAGGAGAGCGATTTCACGGTATGGGGCGTGGTGACGTACGCCATCAAAAAGGTCTGAAGCGGCCGCCGAAACGCCGCAACTACCTCACCCCTAGCAATATCCCAGCGAGGGAGCGGCAACGCCCAGGGAGAGGGCGACGGACGACATGCAACACGAAAAAACGATGTACGGACTTTGCGACTGCAATAATTTCTTCGCCTCGTGCGAGCGGGTCTTCCGCCCCGAACTGGAAGGGCTGCCCGTGGTCGTGCTGTCGAACAACGACGGCTGCGTGATCGCGCGCTCGAACGAGGCCAAGGCGCTCGGCATCCGCATGGGACACCCCTATTTCCAGATCCGCGACCTCGAAAAACGGCATAATGTAGCCGTCTTTTCGAGTAATTTCAACCTCTACGGCGACATGTCGCGGCGCGTGATCTGGACGCTCCGCCGCATGGTTCCTGCCGCCGAGGTATACTCCATCGACGAGGCGTTCCTCGACTTGCGGGGCATCGAAACCGGACGACTGGAGGAGTTGGGACGGCACATCAGCCGCACGGTACGCCGCAATACGGGCATCCCCGTGAGCATCGGCATCGCCCCGACCAAAACGCTGGCCAAGATCGCGTCGAAACTCTGCAAGGAGTACCCCAAGTTGCAGGGCGCCTGCCTGATGTACCGTCCGCAGGACATCGAAAAGGTACTGCGCAAATTCCCGATAGAGGATGTCTGGGGCATCGGGCGCAAGCACCGGCGCATGTTGCAGGCCGCCAACGTACGTACGGCATGGGACTTCGTGCAGCGTCCCGAGGCATGGATACGCGGCCGCATGGGGGTCACGGGGCTGCGCACATGGAAAGAGCTTCAGGGCGAGGCGTGCATCGACTTCGAGAGCGCCCCGCCGGCCAAACAGCAGATCACCGTCTCGCGCAGCTTCGCGCACGAGCTGACCCAATACGAGGAGATACACACCTCGGTGGCGGCGTTCGTCTCGATGGCCGCCGAGAAACTGCGCCGCCAGCAAAGCCTCTGCGGCGAGGTGACGGTCTACATCCTCACCAACCGCCACCGCGAGGAGCTGCCCCAGTATTTCGAAAGCCAGACCGTGCGCCCCGTGGTGCCGACCGACGACACGCTGGAGCTGGTGCCGCTGGCGGCAAAGGCCCTGCAACGCATATTCCGCAAAGGCTACGGCTACAAGAAAGCCGGGATTACGCTTTCGGACATTTCGTCGCGCACGGGGCTGCAAACCGACCTGTTCGACCCCGTGGATCGTGCCAGGCACGCCCGGCTGATGGACGCCATGGACGCGACCAACCGCACCTACGGCCGCAACAGGGTCGTGGTGGCGGCACAGGGGTTCGCCCCGCTGAAGATGAACCGCCAGCACCTCTCGCAGGAATATACGACCGACTGGAAACAGATCATCACCGTAAAAGCAGACTGAAACGACCAACCATGAATAGCAAGACCTATCCCCGCACGAACGACCGGCAGACGGTCTACCTGAACACGGTCATCGGCAACCCGATGATCGAGGTCGGGGACTACACGATCTACAACGATTTCGTGAACGACCCGACGCAATTCGAAAAGAACAACGTCCTGTACCACTACCCCGTCAACGGCGACCGGCTGGTGATCGGCAAGTTCTGTTCGATAGCGTGCGGCGCCAAGTTCCTGTTCAACAGTGCCAACCACACGCTGGGATCGCTGGCCAACTATACGTTCCCGCTCTTTTTCGAGGAGTGGGGGCTGGACAGGAAGGATGTCGCCGCGGCGTGGGACAACAAAGGCGACATCGTAATCGGGAACGACGTATGGATCGGGTACGAAGCGGTCGTCATGGCCGGTGTGAGGATCGGCGACGGCGCGGTGATCGCGGCGCGGGCGGTCGTCACCAGGGATGTCCCGCCCTACACCATCGTCGGCGGCGTGCCGGCCAGGGAGATCCGCAGGCGTTTCGACGCGGACACCGTAGCCAGGTTGCAGGAACTGCGATGGTGGGACTGGCCCATCGGGAAAATCCGCGAAAATCTGCCCCATATCATGCAGGGCGAGATCGGGAAACTCACCGAAGAATAGGCTTTGCACGCGGCAACGGCCTAAAACACAGCGACCTGTCCACAGCCGGAAGGCAGCCTGTCCACGGACGGAAGGCAACCAATCCACGGCCGAAAGGCAATCTGTCCTCGGCCGGGAGTGTTTCGCCGCAGCGGATTTTCAAAACCATTCGGCGCCGAGGCCCCGTATCGCCCCTGGCCGGGATTACGCCCGAACGGCACGACACCCCGCTGTGAGGCGGGGGGTCTTACAATCGTATCGGAATCGGAAATGCCCTTACGGAGGCGGCGGGCGCAATGCGACGGCAAGTCCGGCGCAGGCTCAAAACCGCTTGGTATAGGCGTGGCAGTACGGCTGCGTACCCTTGCGCTCGTAGTATCGCTGGTGGTAATCCTCGGCGGGCCAGAAACGGCCCGCAGGGGTGACTTGCGTCACGACGTCGTAGCCTTTGCGCCGCAACTCGGCGATGAGCCTCTCAGCCGTCTCCTGCTGGGCGGGCGAGGTGTAGAATATCTCGGAACGGTACTGATCGCCGAGGTCGGGGCCCTGCCCGTTTTCCTGGGTCGGGTCGTGGATTTCGAAGAACAGGCGTGCCAGCGTCTCGTAGGACACCTTTGCAGGATCGAATACCACACGTACGGCTTCGGCATGTCCCGTACGGTGGCTGCACACCTCTTCATAGGTGGGATTTTCGGTCGTGCCGCCGATGTAACCCGACTCGACCTTCACAACTCCGGGCACTTTCGAAAGCATATATTCCACGCCCCAGAAACAACCTCCGGCAAAGATCGCCGTCGCGCCACGCTCCGCGGCCTGCCCTGCGGGCGGCATCCCGTCCCCCGGCCGGGCGGCCGACGTCGAGTCAGCCCCGGACGCCTGAGCGCCGGGCCTCCCGGATTGGGTTCCGGGCTGCTGCGTCTGCTTTTCGGGCTGCGAGGCAGCCCGGCCTTCGGATTCCGGGGAGGAAACCGCGGGTTTTACGGCCGTTTCGGCCCCGGCGGAAGCTTCCCCTTCGGGTTCGAACACGAGCGAGACGGAGTTGACGCAGTGGCGCGTATTTTTGGGCGTAAAGCCTTCGCCCGTAAAGACATGCCCCAGGTGTCCGCCGCAGCGGGCACAAGTGATCTCCGTCCGTCGTCCGTCGGCATCCGTCGTGCGCCTCACGGCACCGGGGATTTCGTCGTCGAAACTCGGCCAGCCGCACCCGGCATCGAACTTGTCCTGCGAACGGTACAGCGGCGCACCGCACTGGCGGCAACGGTAAACCCCCTCTCCGCGATGCTTGTAATAACGGCCCGAAAAAGGCGCTTCGGTACCCTTGTCGACGATCACACGTCTTTCTTCCGGTGTCAACGGCTTCATATCCTGTGCTTTTACGGCCCCGGCAAGCGCCAGGCCAATGATCAGAACCAACAATCTCATACGGCTCTCCCGTCAAATATTACGCCACGACCTCCTCGCCGCGCAGGAATATGCGGCTGATGAGCGGCGTGGTATAGGCATAGGGCATGAACGCCACCGAAGGCATCGGCACCGTGAGGAAGAAATTGGCGACCTTGCCGACCGTGACGGAGCCGTAGTCACGGCTAAGCCCCATGGCGTAGGCCCCGTTGAGCGTCGCGGCATTGATGGCCTCGGCAGGGGTCATCCGCATACGGATGCATGCCAGCGACACGACCATGCGCATGTTGCCCGAGGGCGACGAACCGGGATTGTAGTCCGAAGCCAGCGCCACGCCCAGCCCGGCATTTATCATTTCGCGGGCCGGCGGATAGCTCATCCCGAGGAAGAATGCCGCGCCGGGCAGCATCGTCGGCGAGGTCACCGTACCGTGCAGGGCTCCGATCTCGGCAGCCCCCATGCGTTCGAGGTGGTCGACCGACAGGGCATCGTACTCCACGCCCACCTGCACACCGCCCGAGACGGCGAGTTCGTTGGCGTGGATCTTGGCGCGCATGCCCAGCTTGCGCCCGGCCTTCATGATGCGGGCCGTCTGTTCCACGGTAAAGAACCCTTCGTCGCAGAAGACATCGACGAAATCGGCCAGTTTCCCGGCCGCCACGGCCGGAAGCATTTCGTTGCAGACCAGCTCCACGTATTCCTCCTGCCGGCCGATATAGTTCCGCGGCACGGCATGGGCGCCGAGGAACGTGGCGCGCACGGCCAGCGGAGCCGTCTCGCGGATGCGGCGGATGACGCGCAGCATCTTCAGTTCGTCTTCGGTCGTCAGACCATAGCCGCTCTTGATCTCGACGCAGCCCGTTCCCTTCGCAGCGATCTCGCGCACGCGCTCCATCGCCTGCGCGTAAAGCTCCTCTTCCGAGGTTTCGTGCAGCAGGTCGGCCGAATTGAGGATGCCCCCGCCGCGGCGGGCGATCTGCTCGTAGGTCAGGCCGTTGATCTTGTCGAGGAACTCCTGTTCGCGGCTCCCGGCATAGACCAGGTGCGTATGCGAATCGCAGAACGACGGGAAAAGCATCCCGCCCCCGGCGTCGACCACCTCGTCCGCGGCCATCTCGCCCAGCGAATTCATGCTCCCGAAGGCTGCGATACGCCCGTTGTCGGAGAGCAGCCAGGCATCGTCGAACGTCTCCAGCCGATCCATCTCCCCGCCGCACAGGCGGAGGCGGCCGGCGGTCTCGATCCCGACGATCGTACCGATGTTCTTTACCAGCAGCCTCATAGTGTCCGGAGGAATTGGATGGAGGATTCGATATGGGGGTACATCACCGAGTCGTTGTCGATGAACGGCACCCGCTTGCGGTACTCGGCGACCATATGTTCGATCGTCGCGGAGGAACGCGCCGGACGGCGGAAGTCGAGCGCCTGCGCGGCATTGAACAGCTCGATGGCCAACACCCGCTCGGTGTTGAGCACCACGCGGTAGAGTTTGGTGGCGGCGTTGGAGCCCATGCTCACATGGTCTTCCTGCCCCTGCGACGAGGGGATCGAGTCGACCGAGGCGGGCATGCACAGCCCTTTGGACTGGCTGACGATCGACGCCGCGGTGTATTGCGGGATCATGAAACCGCTGTTCAGCCCCGGGTTGGCGACAAGAAACTTCGGAAGTTCCCGGGCGCCCGAAATCAGTTTATAGGTGCGCCGCTCGGAGATGTTGCCCAGCTCGGCGAGGGCTATGGCGAGGAAATCCATCGCCAGCGCGATGGGCTGGCCGTGGAAATTCCCCGCCGAGACGACCATGTCCTCCTCGGGGAAGACCGTCGGATTGTCCGTCGTGGAGTTGATTTCCGTGGTCAGCACGCTCTCCACATAGTCGATCGTGTCCTTCGAGGCTCCGTGAACCTGCGGCATGCAGCGGAACGAATAGGGGTCCTGCACGTGGTGCTTGGGGCGGGCGATCAGTTCGCTGCCTTCGAGCAGCCCGCGGACATTCCGGGCCGTGGCGAGCTGCCCCCGGTGGGCGCGGATCAGGTGCACCTCGTCGCAGAAAGGCTCGATGCGCCCGTCGAAAGCGTCGAGCGACAGCGCCCCGATGCGGTCGGCCCACTCGCTCAGGCGGCGGGACTGGATCAAAGACCAGACGCCGTAGGCGCTCATGAACTGCGTACCGTTGAGCAGCGCCAGCCCCTCCTTGGACTGGAGCTCGATCGGCTGCCACCCCAGCTCCGCCAGCACGCCGGCAGCCGGGCGCACAGCCCCCTTGTATTCCACTTCGCCCAGCCCCAGCAGCGGCAGGCTCATGTGGGCCAGCGGCGCCAGGTCGCCCGATGCGCCCAGCGAACCCTGCTGGTAGACCACGGGCAGGACGTCGTTGTTGAAAAAGTCGATCAGCCGCTCCACGGTCGCAAGCTGCACGCCCGAATGGCCGTAGGATAGCGACTGGATCTTGAGCAGCAGGATCAGCTTCACGACCTCGGAAGGCACTCGCTCGCCGGTACCGCAGGCGTGCGACATCACGAGGTTCTTCTGCAACTGCGCCAGCTCGTCGTAGCCCACCGAAATGTCGCACAGCGAACCGAATCCGGTGGTGATGCCGTAGACCGGCCGCTCGGGGTTTTCCATCTTGCGGTCGAGGTATTCGCGGCAGCGGACGATGCGAGTCCGGGCATCGTCGCTCAGTGCCAGGGGAAGGTGCCGTTCGAGGATTTCACGGATGCGGGCAAGGGAAAGGTGCTCCGCGGAGATATGGTGATGTTCCATGTGAAGTGATAGGGATTTATTCGTTTTCTTTCAATATATTACGTATCAATTCCTCATCGGCGACATTGGGCAGCGTGACCTGCAGGCCGGGGGTGCGTTCCATCTCGCGGCGGATGGCCGACATGGCACCCTCGTTACGCGCCCAGCTGCGGCGGGCGATGCCGTTGTTCACGTCCCACAGCAGCATTTCGCGGATGCGGCGGTCGGCATCTTCCGAGCCGTCGACCACCATGCCGAAGCCGCCGTTGATGACCTCGCCCCAGCCCACGCCGCCGCCATTGTGGATCGACACCCACGTGGCGCCGCGGAACGAGTCGCCGATGACGTTCTGCACGGCCATGTCGGCCGTGAGGTTCGAGCCGTCGTAGATGTTCGACGTCTCGCGGTAGGGCGAGTCGGTGCCCGACACGTCGTGGTGGTCGCGGCCCAGCACGACGGGAGCCGAGAGGCGCCCGTCGGCAACGGCCCGGTTGAAGGCCTGTGCGATCCGGGTGCGCCCCTCGCTGTCGGCATAGAGGATGCGCGCCTGCGAACCGACGACCAGCCGGTTGCGGCCGGCCTCGCGGATCCAGTGGATGTTGTCGTCGAGCTGCCCGGCGATCTCGGCAGGCGCCGTGGCGCGGATCTCCTCCAATACTTCGGCGGCGAGGCGGTCGGTAAGCTCGAGGTCTTCGGGGCTGCCCGAAGTGCAGACCCAGCGGAACGGGCCGAAGCCGTAGTCGAAGAACATCGGCCCCATGATGTCCTGCACATAGGAGGGATAACGGAAACGGCCGCCCTCGCCCATCACGGCAGCCCCGGCGCGCGAGGCTTCCAGCAGGAAGGCGTTGCCATAGTCGAAGAAATACATCCCCCGCGCGGTGAGTTTGTTGATGGCGTCGACCTGGCGGCGCAGCGACTCCTGCACGCACTCGCGGAAGCGGGCGGGCTCCTCGGCCATCATCTTGTTCGAAGCCTCGTAGCTTACGTCCACGGGGTAGTAGCCGCCCGCCCAGGGGTTGTGGAGCGAGGTCTGGTCGGAACCCAGGTCTACGGGGATCTCTTCGGCCGCCAGACGCTCCCAAAGGTCGACGACGTTGCCCACATAGGCCATCGAGACCACTTCGCGGGCACGGCAGGCCTCGCGGATACGGGGAACCAGGGCGTCGAGCGAATCGTACATCTCGTCGACCCATCCCTGCTCGTAGCGTTTCTGCGCCGCCTTGGGGTTGATTTCGGCGATGACGCTCACCACGCCCGAGATATTGCCCGCCTTGGGCTGCGCCCCGGACATGCCGCCCAGCCCCGAGGAGACGAAAAGCATCCCCCGGGCATCATTGCGGCCGCCGGAGAAACGCTTGCGCGCGGCGTTCATCACCGTGATGGTGGTGCCGTGGACGATCCCCTGCGGGCCGATATACATATAGGAGCCGGCCGTCATCTGGCCGTACTGCGACACCCCGAGGGCGTTCATGCGCTCCCAGTCGTCGGGCTTCGAATAGTTGGGAATCACCATGCCGTTGGTCACCACGACGCGCGGGGCATCGGGATGCGACGGAAACAACCCCAGCGGGTGCCCCGAGTACATCACCAGCGTCTGGCTGTCGGTCATCTCCGACAGGTACTTCATCGTCAGGCGGTACTGCGCCCAGTTCTGGAACACGGCGCCGTTGCCGCCGTAGGTGATCAGCTCGTGGGGATGCTGCGCCACGGCCTTGTCCAGGTTGTTCTGGATCATCAGCATCACAGCCGCGGCCTGGCGGCAGCGGCAGGGATATTCGTCGATCGGCCGCGCATACATCTCGTAGTCGGGGCGCAGGCGGTACATGTAGATGCGCCCGTATTTGCGCAGCTCCTCGGCAAACTCCCTGGCCAGCGTGGCGTGGTGCTTCGCGGGGAAATAACGCAGTGCGTTCCGGATCGCCAGCACCTCCTCCTCGGGCGTGAGTATCCCCTTGCGCTTGGGCGCGTGGTTGATCTGTTTGTCATAGGGTTTAGCGGCGGGCAGCCGATCGGGAATGCCCGCGCGGATGTCATTCTGGAACTCTTGCAGTGTCATATCGCTCAGATTTTACTTGCTACTATCTCCAACACCTCGCGCTCGGCCCGTTCGGCCTCGGCCGCAAGGCGGTCGGCTTCGGCCACGAGCGCATCGGCCGCGGCGCGGTCTTTCAGCCCGGCGGCATTGATCCGGACATTGAGGCCTGCGCCAAGCACGGCGCTGCGGGCGGCCAGCGCCCCGACGCCCGCGTCGGACACCGAGTTGGGGTTGCCGACGGCTGCCATGGCACGCACGATTTCGAAAACCCCGAAGGCCGTCTTCATCGTCCGCAGGGGCACCTGCGTCGCATAGAGCGTCGCCTCCTGCAGGGCCGCGCTGCGGGCGGCCTTCTCCTCGTCCGTCGACTTGGGCATGGCGAAGACGGCCATGATGCGGTTGAATGCCGCCGTATCCTCGTCCACGAGGTGCAGCAACTCCCCGAGCAACGCCTGTCCCCGGTCGGCCCAATCGGAAAACTCCTCCCAGCGGTCGTCCCACCCCGCCTTATGCGACGAGAGGTTGGCGACCATCGTACCGAGGGCTGCGCCCAGCGCTCCCATGTAGGCCGCGATCGAGCCGCCGCCCGGTGCCGGGGATTCGCTCGCAGTCTCTTCGGCAAACCCTTTGCAGGTCATGTCAATAAGCCGTTTTTGCTTATCCTCCGCTTCAAGCAGATATTCGATTACTTTCTCGGCGGGGTCGAAAGGTTTGAGGTCATCCAACCCCATCGACCTGACGGCGATACGGACGATCTCCTGCTCGGCGATACCCGTCGAACGGCGTTGTTTGCGCAGGAAATATTTCCCGGCCTCGATGAGCGCACGTTTGGGGACGAGCCCGACGATTTCGGTGCCCGTGACGCGCACGCCGCGGGCGTCGGCCTTGCGGCACACCTCGTCGAAGGCCACGTGGAGCGGCGTGGTGGCAATGTCGGTGATGTTCATTGACACCTGTGCGATGCCGTATTCCTCGATGAACCAACCGATAGCCTTCGTGGCCGGAAGTGTGCCGGGCTGCATGACGGGATTGCCGGCGGCATCCTTTACGACCTTGCCCGTGATGGGATTGCCCTCGCGCACGGGGCGCCCCTTCTCGCGCACATCGAACGCAATGGCGTTGGCGCGACGCGTGGAGGTGGTATTGAGGTTGAAATTCACGGCGATCAGGAAATCGCGCGCACCGACGGTCGCGGCACCCGTGCGGGCTACCCCGTCGTCGAACGGCCGCGCCCCGAAATCGGGGGCCGTCTCCTTGTGCGCCAGTTTCTCGGGCAACGCCTCGTACTCCCCGGCACGGCAGACCGCAAGGTTGCGCCGCTCGGGGATGAAGGCCGCGGCCTCGTAGCAATAGGTCGGGACATGCAGTTCAGCGGCGATACGTTCGGCCAGTTTGCGGGCCAGCTCGGCGCACTCGGCGAGTGTGATGCCGCAAATCGGGATCAGCGGCAACACGTCGGTAGCCCCCATGCGCGGGTGCGCACCCTTGTGACGGCGCATGTCGATCAGCTCGGCAGCCCTCTTCACCCCCGCAAAGGCGGCTTCGACGACCGCTTCGGGCGAGCCGACAAACGTGACGACAGTCCGGTTGGTCGCCTCTCCGGGATCCACGTCCAGCAGCTTGACGCCCCCGGAGGATTCGATGGCCGATGTGATCTGGCGGATTATTGCCTTGTCGCGCCCCTCGCTGAAATTAGGGACGCACTCCACGATACGCTTTTCCATAGGTAATGAGGTTAGATTTATACTTTCAAAGATAAAGAAAATCCGGGAGAAATACGAAAAAATCGTAACGAAAAAAGCCACTCCGGATTCTGAAACAGCAGTTTCCGGGTTTTTTCCGCAGGAGAGGCGGGCACGGAGCCGGAAATTCCCGCAGGGAGAAAAAGCGAGCGGCGGGTCACGCGGTGCAGGAAAACGGGGGGGGGCGAAAGGAGGGGAAGATTTCGGAAAGAACAGGGAAATCGGAAAGATTAGAAAAATCGGGAGGGACGGGAAGCCCCCTCGAAGATGGTGCGCTATCCTGCACCCCGTTTCCCCGGCTGTCCACCCTGCAGGGAGAAGAGAAAGCCCCGCCCCGAAAAAACCGCTGGCGCAGGGAGCGGGCCAGAATAACCTCCCCAAAACCGCTGCCCGTCCAGCGAGAAGCCCGAAGAAACGCTGCGCACGGCTGGCGGCCAACCGGCAAAAAAAAGCCCGCCGCGCGAGGCGACGGGCCGGAATGCAGCCGGAAGGGAGCGTATCAGCGGCCGATGGTCAGCGCCACGCCCGCCGTGCCCCACGCCCCGGGCAGCGGGATGCCGCCCAGGTCGCAGTAGCGGGAATCGGTGATGTTCGTCGCATCGACATAAAGCCGGCAGATGCCTTTCTCCCACTGGAGGCGGCCGTCGAGCAGAAAATAAGGCTCGTAATCGCGCACCTCGGAGAGGGACGGATCGCCCGGCACGGGATAGTGCGTGTAGCTGCCGTTGCGGTCGTAGACCGACGCCGTGAGTGCCAGCGACATGCGGCGCAGGAAATGCACCTCGACGGCCAGCGCCGCCTTGTGGCGCATGTAATCCATCGCCCCCTTGGCGATGATGTCGCTGTTGCGGTCGGTGGTAATATAACCGTAGGAAAGCGTCACGCGGCGCAGAAAGCCGTCGGCGACCGTATAACCGCCCGAAAGCTCGATGCCGTAGGTGTCGAGGCGGCTGGTCTGCTCGGAGTGCCACTTGTCGCCCATATCCTCACGCCACACCCAGTCGATGATGTCGCGGCCGGCTCGGTAGTAGGTCTGCAGCGACAACCTCCAGCTGTTCTTCATATAACCGGCATCAAACAGATAAGTGACAGCCCTTTCCGGCGTCAGGTCAAGGTTGTTGATCTGTGCCGGGGAAGTATAGTAAAGGTCGGTGAAGGTCGGCAGGCGCATCGACTGGAACGCCCCAATGCCGAGGTGCAGCCCCGGGGCGGGCGTATAGCCGCCCGAGAGGCTCCACAGCGCCGAAGTGCCGTAGGGCGTGAGGCTGATGCCCGCAGAAGCCGCGAGGTCGAACCTCCGCCACTGTTTGGCATGGCGCAGCCAGAGGTTGCCCGTACTGCGCGCCTTGGCGTGCGTATAGCGGCCGTGCGGCCGGGAGAGCGCCTCGCCGAGATTGGTGCTGTAAATGTGGTTGAAGGCATAATCGCCGCCGAGCGAGGTCGTCCCCGCCCGCCAGTCGTAATCCGCCCACAGCCGGGCACCGACGTTGTCGGTATTGTGGCGGTTCATCGCC
>ERZ1106983.2165-NODE-2165-length-13943-cov-2.205357_pt1 | contig 13943 bp, 9 predicted proteins | sample MGYA00403693_ERZ1106983 | MGnify/ENA primary metagenome ERZ1106983 (study PRJEB35170, sample SAMEA104062420) | human gut metagenome | biome: human gut; feature: human-associated habitat; material: faeces | place: Denmark | collected 2012-07-13 ...
GTTCGGCAACTACGGCTGGAGCGGCGAGGGCGTACCCCATATCACGGAGCGCCTGAAACAGTTGAAAATGAAGGTGGTAGACGGATTTAAGGTGAGGTTTAAACCCTCGGATGCAGATTTGGTGGGTGCCTATGAGTTCGGATATCAGTTCGGGTGTCTGGTGCAGTCCAAGAAGCCGGGGACAGCGGCGGCAAAGGGCGGCAGGAGGCTGGTTAAATGTCTGGTTTGCGGGGAGATTTTTGATTCCTCCATCGAGATTTGTCCTGTCTGCGGCGTGGGCCGGGAGAACTTTGTGCCGGTGGAGGATGCGGCAAATGATTTTACCAATAACACGGCAAACGACTATCTGATTCTCGGTAACGGCGCAGCCGGATTTAATGCCGCCAAGGCCATCCGGGAAAGGGATGCCACAGGACGGATTACTATGGTATCCGAGGAGCCCTATCCGTCCTACAACCGTCCCATGCTGACCAAATCCCTGGTCGCAGGCCTGGAGCCGGAGCAGATAGCTATGGTGGATGCCCCATGGTATGAGGAAAATCAGGTGCACCAGATGCTGGGAAAACGGGTGGAGAGCGTTGATACAGATGCCAGGCAAGCGCTTCTTGACGACGGAACAAAGCTGCGTTTCACGAAGCTGATATACGCGCTGGGAAGTGAATGCTTTATTCCGCCGATGGAAGGAAGCGGGTTACCGGAGGTGGCGGCAATCAGACGGCTTTCTGATGTCAGAAGGGTGGAGGCTCTGATGAAGACCACGGAGAAGGCCGTGGTCATCGGAGGCGGTGTTCTGGGACTGGAAGCAGCATGGGAGCTTAAGAAGGCAGGCATTGAGGTGACGGTGCTTGAAATGGCTCCATCCCTGATGGGACGTCAGCTGGATGAGAGCTCCGGGGAGCAGTTGAAGATAATAGCATCCAAAGCCGGGGTGGTGATCCGCACCGGCGTCAATGTGGAAGCCATCGAGGGGGACGGCCATGTGAGCGGTGTCCGCCTGAAAACAGGGGAAGTGGTGGAAGCCGGGATGGTGATTGTGTCCGCAGGCATCCTCGCCAACATAGAGCTGGCAAAGAAGATGGGATTGGAGACAAAGAAGGGAGTAGTTGTCAACGAGCGCATGGAGACCTCAGTTTCCGGCATCTATGCCTGCGGCGACTGTGCACAGTACCATGATGGGAATTACGGCATCTGGCCCGAAGCGGTGGAACAGGGCAAGACTGCGGGCGCCAACGCGGCCGGGGACAGTCTGGAATACACGCCTGTACCTGCGGCCCTGACCTTCCACGGCATGAATACCGCCCTGTTTGCCGCGGGCGACAACGGAAGAAACCCGAACCTCTATTATAAGACAGTGGAATTCAGGGATATGGGTAAGGAACAGTACCGGAAATACTATTTCCTGAATAACCGGATGAGCGGTGTGATTCTAATGGGGGATTTATCCCGGATGGCGGCCATGACTGAGGCGCTGGAGAACCATGCCACGTATCAGGAGGTGATGGAGAATTAGGCAGATGTATGTTGGACACAGAGCAACATGAGAACCACCAGAAAAGGGAATAGCAGTTATATAAAAATAGCACTGGGAGTTTTCCAGTGCTATTTTCTATATAAAAACAGTTATTGTGCCTTGCCCTCCTGCTCTGCCGCCACAACCGGATCCTTTGGAAACACCAGATTGAGAATAATCGCAAGCAAAGATGTGAGAATAACACTGTTCTCCTCCAGCATTGCAGCGATTCCGGCAGGGAACTGGGCGCTGGCGCCTTTGCAGAACTGGGTGCCCAGGCCGAATGCCAGGGATACGCCTATAATCAGGCAGTTCCGGTTGGAGTATCCGGCCTTGGCAAGAAGCTTCATGCCTGAGGTGGCAATCATTGCAAATACAACCACGGTACCGCCGCCAATCACACAGTTGGGGATGGTGGACAGCACGGCTCCTACCTTGGGACAGAGACCGGCCAGGAAAAGGATTCCGCAGCCAACCAGAATTACAAAACGGGAGCACACTTTGGTCAGAGCCACGATACCGGAGTTCTGGCTGTAGGTGGCGGTGGGGAAGCTGTTAAGTACGGCTGATATAATGGAAGTGATTCCGTTTGCGGTGGCTCCTCCTCCGATTTCATCCGGGGTGGGCTCGCGGTCCAGTCCGCCCATGCATGATACGTTGAAATCGCCTATCATCTGTACGGCAACAATGAAGTAAAGCAGTACAAACATCAGAATATATCCTAAATCAAATTTTACGCCAAATGCAAAAGGCTTTGGAACAGCAAACCAGGCAGCCTCTCCAATGCCTGAGAAACTTACCAGTCCCAGAATGACCGATAAAATGTAGCCTGCCGTCATACCGATAAGGATGGCTGCTACCTTGGGAAGGCCTTTGCCGAACACATTGAATCCCAGTACGACCAGCACCACGAATACGCCGACTGCCCAGTTGATGGGGGCACCGAAATCAGGTGATGATGTACCGCCCGCAATATTGCCGATGGCAAGATTAAAGATGGAAACGCCCACAGTCATGACAATGGTCCCCGTTACCACAGGAGGGAAGAAGGATGACATTTTTTTAAGGAGTGTTCCGTAGCTGATGGCAATGACACCCGCCGCAATCTGGGCGCCGAAGATATAGGGAATTCCTTTGCTGCCGGCAATGGAAAGACAGGCCGGCAGGAATACGTATGTAAGTCCCATCATGCAGGGAAGACCGGAGCCAATCTGTATGCTTCCGATTCGTATGGGATAGAGCTGGATTGCGGTTGAGATGGCAGCTCCCAGCATGCAGCACTGGAGCAGCATGTTGGCGTCCTGAACAGACAGGTTGGCTACTGACGCGACTAAAATCATAGGAACGATGTTCCCTACAAACATGGCCAGTACATGCTGCAGGCCTAAAGGCACTGCCTCCTTCATACTGGGCCTGCCGTCAAGCTGGAATTTTGAAGTGCTGGTTGCTGTGTTCTTTTGTGACATTGTTGTTTTCCCTCCTGATTTTCTTTGATATTTAAAAACGCTTTCATGAAAGCTTCAACACTTTGTGAAAGGTTGCCAAACTCCTGGAGATTTAATGCTCTGATGTCTGCACAAATAAAAAAACGAGAGCCGCAGCTCTTTGTAAAAGGCTGCCAAACTCTCGTTCCAAGTCTGTGAATTATAAAATTGTAACAAAATCACCTGATAATATCAGCTGTTAAATATTTGTCTTATAACGGTATTTAGTCTATCATATATAATATATAAATCAATATTCTTTTGAAAGAATATCGTGTTTGACTGAATTGGTCAGAAAAAATTGTGAATATTGACGAAATATTAAAACAGATGTCCGCCAAAAGCCGCCAAAACCCGCCAGAACCTGCCGAAACCTTTCCGGGACCCGCTTGCGTTTTTACCTTCCTCCTGCTAAGATATTAGTACTATGTAATTAGTGCAATGTAATGAAGTTTTATGCGATGGAGGTTGTCTGGGCAAATGGCAAGTATCAGGGATGTGGCAAAAAAAGCAGGTGTAGGGGTGGGGACTGTTTCCCGCGCGCTTAACGGAACTGGCTATGTGGCGGAGGATACAAAGGCAAAAATCCTTGCAATGGCTGCGGAACTGGACTATCAGCCAAATGAGCTGGCCAGGAACCTGTTCCGGAACAGGACAGGAATCATTGGAATTGTGGTGCCTGATATGGAAAATCCATTTTTCAGCAAGCTGCTGAAGCACATGGAGATCCAGCTCTATAAGAACGGTTATAAGGCCATGATCTGCAATACCATTGAGATAAGCAACCGTGAGCAGGACTTTATTGACATGCTGCGCCAGAACGTAATGGACGGCATCATCACCGGTGCCCATTCCCTCCAGGATTACGCGTACCTGAACCTGAATAAGCCGGTGGTCGCCATGGACCGGAACCTGGGACCGGACATTCCCATAATACATTCAGATCACAAGGCAGGAGGCAGGATGGCGGCCCGGCTTCTATTGGATGCAGGCTGCAGGAATGTGCTGAACTTTGGCGGTTCCTTCCGCGTCCATACGCCCTCCAATGACAGGCACCAGGAATTTAATCGGGTTATGGAGGAAAATGGGGCATCTGTCAAAACCATTGAAATGGCGTGGAATATGATGGAATATGATTACTATTGCCGTATCATGGAACAGTACATGGATATTTACCGGGATATTGACGGGGTGTTCACTACGGATATAGGAGCCCTTTACTGCCTTAACATAGCAAACCAAAGAGGTGTGAAGGTTCCGGAGGAACTCCATATTGTTGGCTATGACGCAGTTGACATGACCCGGCTGTTTACACCCAAGCTTACCAGCATAGCGCAGGATATACCGGGACTGGCGACAGCCTGTGTGGATACCATGATGGACCTGTTAGATGGTAAGAAGGTAAAGATGGAACAAATTCTGCCTGTTTCCATACAAAAAGGTGGAACAGTATAATGCGTTCCATGTGGAACACGAAGAAGGGCTGAATACGATAGATACAAAAATTGGAAATAGAATGAAAATAGTGCACAATATACGAGGCGAAGAGCTGTATAATGTGCACTATTTTTGCGCTTTTTTACAAAAGCATATTGACATATCAATCTAATAGTACTATAGTGTGGATATGGAACGGGTTCCATATAGGAAAAATAGACACAGACAGGATAAAAGGAGGTGATGTGGATGTTGGAATTTGACAACGGGGAATATGAGTCCGTCTGTATATTTGCTGAAAAAACAGATGACAGGGATGGCTGGATTTGTCTGGAAGGACCCGGAGGAAAGGAACAGCAGGTTCACATGAATGACGACTGGTACCGTCTGGTACAGCTGGCCCTTCCTGAGAAGGGGATATACCGCATCAGCCGTAAAGGGGTCTCTTTCACCCAGATGTATCTGAGCGGGGGACCGGATTTGATGGACAGGGGAATAAGATTCCTGGATCCGGACAGCGGTGATGAAATGGAACTGGGAAAATGGTATGATACTTCTGTAAGGGAACAGTATCATTTCAATCCCTTTATGAACTGGGTAAATGATCCGAATGGACTCTGCTGGTTTAAGGGATATTACCATCTGTTTTACCAGTCCAATCCCTTTGGGCAGGAATGGAATGATATGTACTGGGGCCATGCGGTGAGCCGGGATTTAATTCACTGGACCCATATGCCCTATGTTCTGGAACCGCAGCCGGATTTGTGGAGGGATAAAGAACACAAAGGAGGAGCCTTTTCGGGAAGCGCCCAGGTGGAGGGAGAACAGATGCATCTGTATCTGACCCGTCACCACGGTCCCCAGGAGGACGGTGAGGAAACCAGGGAATGGCAGACAGAGGCTGTTTGCTGGGACGGCATCCATGTGGAGAAGGAGCGCCCGTGCATTACTGAAAGACCGGAGGGAGCGTCCTTTGATTTCAGGGACCCCAAGGTACAGCGGATAGAAGGCATGGACTATATGGTATTGGGATCCAGCCTGGACGGTGTGCCGTCTATCCTGCTGTATGTCCGGGAGAATGGAGCGTGGAGCTTTAAAGGTCCTCTCCTGCAGGAGCACGAACCGGGAATCAGGACCTTTGAGTGTCCGGATTTTTTTGAACTGGATGGGAAATATGTGGCCGCAGGTGCATGGATGTGCCACCGCGATGAGGCCGGCCGGTATCAGATGACACGGTGTTATACCGGGACCTTTGACGGGGGCAGGTTTAAGACAGAACATCAGCAGTGGTATGATTTTGGAAGCAACTTCTATGCGGTGCAGAGCTTTGAACACGGCGGCAGAAGGATTGCCATAGGGTGGATATCTGATTTTTACGGTGAACACCGGGTTAAGCCCACAGGCGCCTGCGGCAGTTTTTCCCTTCCAAGGGAACTGCACATGGAACAAGGAAGGCTGTTCACGGAGCCGGTAAAGGAATGTTACGGACTGCTGAAGGAGCGTATTTTCGCAGTGTCAGGACAGGAAGTCCCGCCTGTGATTGTTCCGGGCAACTCATTTTTTGTGAAAATCAAGCTTGGAGACGACCGGGATTTCCTTGTGACCCTTGCCAGGGAAGGAGATGACGCCCTGTATCTGGAACGGAAAAATGGTGTGACAAGCCTGGTATCCACCAGGAAGGAAGTGAGTGAGGTCCGTTTTCCGTCTGATGTCAGCGCGGTCCGCTATGTGGAGATTTTTATGGACCGGAGGGTGGCAGAGGTTTACTTAAACCACGGCGAGGCCGCAGGCACCAAGCTGTTTTATCAGGAAAGCACCAGGGGGCATCTGGAGGCGGATTTTGCTGCCGGAAGTCTGAAGCGTTTGGAGGTATGGACCATGGAGTCCATCTGGAACCATAAATCATGAAGAGAGGGAGAAGGATTATGAAGAATAAGAGATTGGCATGTACGACACTGGCAGCTGTATTGGCGGCGTGTGCACTGAGCGGCTGCGGCGGCAGTTCCAAATCAGGGGGAGGAAAGACAGGCAGCGACGGGGCTAAACTGGTGACTATCTGGAGTCCCACGGATGAACCGGCTATTGAAGAGTGGTGGGTTGAGAAAATCAATGCCTTCAATGAAGAACACAAGGGAGAAATCGAGCTTAAGAGGGAAGCTATCGTGCGGGCGGATTCCTATGCTTACGAGGATAAAATCAATGCGGCCGTGACAAGCAATGATCTGCCTGACATTCTGTTTGTGGACGGTCCCAACATATCCAATTACGCGGCGGACGGAATCATCGTACCCATTGACTCCTATTTTACAGAGGAGGATTTAAGTGATTTCGTGGAATCTATCAAAGTGCAGGGAACCTATGACGGCAAGCTGTACGCCCTGGGAGCAACAGAGAGTTCCGTGGCATTGTACTACAATAAAGATATGACTGACGCGGCCGGCATCACCATGCCGGATAAGATGGAGGACGCCCTGACCTGGTCTGAGTTTGCTGACATTGCCGGGAAGCTGACCACCAGCGATGTGGCCGGAACCAACATCATCATGGATAAGGGTGAGGGACTTCCCTATGTGCTGGAGCAGTTCTGGATTTCCAACGGCACTGACTTTGTAAGTGAAGACGGTTCCAAGGCCGACGGCTATGTGAACAGTGAAAAGGGCGTTGAAGCAGCCAATTTCCTCAACAGTCTGATTCAGGATGGTTATGCCAATATTGACCCCATGAAGCAGGAGTTCCACAATGGAAAATGCGCCACCATGCTGGGCGGTTCCTGGGAAGTGGCCACTCTGGAGCAGTCCTTCCCGGATCTGAACTGGGGCGTTACATACTTTCCGGTGGCTGACAATGGCGGCATCAACACATCTCCCACAGGGGACTGGGCTGCCTGCATCACCAGGAACGCGGAAGCGGAAGCAGCAGGCGTTGTTATCTCCTATCTGATGAATAAGGAAAATGTGACCTCTTACGCCCAGGCCATAGCAAAACTTCCCACCAGGGCATCCAGCTATGACACGCTGACAGAGTACAATGAATATCCCCGCTCCCTCTTTAAGGAGCAGTCACTGAATACAGGCCATCCAAGACCAAGAACACCCGGCTATACCGTGCTGTCGCCCGGATTTTCAGAGGCCATGATGAATATGTTCACAGGTGCGGATGTAAAAGAGTCCTTAGACCAGCTGGCAGCTGATTTTGATTCCAACTACCAGAAGAACTACGCGGAGTAATGGTGAGGGGGACAATGGTCCCCCTTCCCTTTAACAGGGAAAGGAGGTATATCATGAAGTATGGTACAAAGAATAAGGTCCATGAAAGACGGGCGGCGTTCCTGTTCATCCTTCCGGCAGTGGTGCTGCTGGCAGCGTTCCTCATACTGCCTGCTGTTTCCACGGTCCGCTATGCATTTACTGATTACAATATCCTCAGGCCGGATAAGATTAAATTCTGCGGACTGGATAATTTCGTGGAGCTGTTTGGGGACAGGGACTTTAAGAAATCCCTGGTTAATACCATTTACTTTACGGTGGTGGTGGTTCCCTTCCAGTGCATTCTGGCCCTGCTTTTAGCCATGCTGATTTCATCCAGAAGAAAGGGAGTATCCATATTCCGGGCAGCCTATTTCAGCCCCAACATCACATCCATGGTGGTGGTTGCCATCCTCTGGAGCGTGCTGTACAATCCCAACCCCAGCACAGGCCTTCTGAACGCGTTTCTCACAAAGCTGGGTTTTGCCCCCTGCGGTTTCCTGACAGACCCCAAGACGTCCATGAATTCCATTATCTTTATGTCGGCCTGGCAGGCGGCAGGGTATCAGATGATGATTTTCCTGGCAGGACTTCAGGCCATACCGGGAGACCAGTATGAAGCGGCGTCCATTGACGGTGCGGGAGCCTTTCAGAAGTTTCTGTATGTGACCCTGCCGGGACTTAAGAATGTGATTAAATACGTTGTGATGATTACAATGATCCAGGCCATGAAGCTGTTCACGCAGCCCTATGTCATGACCCAGGGCGGTCCCCAGAACTCTACCAGGACCCTTGTGTATTATATCTATGAACAGGGCTTCCAGAGCAGAAATTTCGGGTACGCCTGCAGCGTGGCAACCGTATTCTTTGTCATAGTGGTCACCATGTCGCTGATGCTGAAGCGGGTCATCAAGGCAGATTAAGGAGGGAGAATCATGGGATTAAAGGAAAAAGATATCCTGAAACGCGTTTTGTTCTATGGCGGAAATGCAATTGTCGCCCTGATTTTTGTATCGCCGCTCCTGTGGATGATTGCCGCGTCCCTGAAACCGGAGGCGCAGATATTCTCCGACATGAGCAATATCAGGACGTTCTGGCCCACAGCGGCCACTCTTGGGAACTATGTTGAGGTGTTTACCAGGGTAAATATGATGAAATTCATCCTCAACAGCCTGTTCTATGTGTTTGTAATTGTAATCCTGGACCTGGCGGTCAATTCCGTCTGCGGATATGCCCTGGCAAAATTCAATTTCCCCGGAAAGGAGCTGCTGCTGACAGTGGTCATCAGCCTTATGGTGCTTCCCATGGAGGCTATCATGCTGCCCCTTTACAAGGAGGTTGCCAGCCTTGGGTGGGTGAATACCTGGGCCGGGCTGATTGTTCCCTTTGTGGGGAAATGCTTCTCCATCTACATGTTCCGCCAGTTCTTCTTAGACATTCCCGATGATCTGCTGGAAGCGGCAGCCATAGACGGCTGCGGCCCCATCAAGACATTTTTTACCATTGTAATGCCCATCTCAGGCACGGTGTACGCCACCATCTTCATCCTGGACTTCGTGGCCCACTGGAATGATTTCATGTGGCCCATGCTGGTGGTTACAGGGGAGGACATGAGGACAATCCAGCTGGCCATCCAGACGTTTTTTGGATCAAAGCCAATACACTATGGCGCTATCATGGCATCCCTGACCATATCGGCAATTCCCATGCTGCTGATGTTCGTATTTCTTCAGAAATATTACGTGGAAGGTATTGCATCCACTGGCATAAAGGGGTAGCAGAGAGCTGGCGCCGGAGAGGGGCTGCGGCATACATTATTTCCATTCTTTCCCTAATGGTTTTCCAAATATTATGTGCTATTATAGTTTTGTAACAGAAATGTAATAATTATGTAACACATAAGGAGGTAACCATGAGAAAGATATCCATGTACACATTGTCCGCAGCCGCAGCCATGCTTGTATCCGCAGCCATACCGGTGACATCACTGGCAGCCGTATCTACATATCAGATTCCTTTTGCTAATGGAAGCGCATACGTGATTGGAGTGGGAGGACAGAACTGTCTTCCTGGTAATATAGGCCAGAATGGGAACTGGGGCCAGAATGGCGGCTGGGGCCAGAATAACAACGGGAACCAGAATAACGGATGGGGAGCAGGACCTGTGCTGCCGGACAACAGTCTGCCGCAGGTTACGCCGCCCGACTTCATCTTCCCCACACCGGAACTGCCGGGACCTGAGATGCCGGACAGCTCACTGCCTGACAGCCCGGACAGCTCACTGCCGGACAATTCACTGCCGGGTGAGCCGGATAACCCAGGTACGGCTCCCGAGGCTCCGGGGGATACGGTTCCCGGCGACCCGGATAACGGCGGCAGCCAGGACGCATTTGCGGACGCAGTGGTTGAACTGGTAAATGCAGAGAGGGCCAAGGCGGGTCTTAGTCCGCTGTCTGTTCACGAAGGCGTGGCAGAGGCAGCCAACAAGAGAGCGCAGGAAATCAAGGGCACATTTTCACACACCAGGCCTGATGGCAGCAATTTTAGTACAGTCCTGACACAGGCGGGAATCAGCTACCGGAGTGTGGGTGAGAATATTGCTTACGGACAGAACTCGCCTGAGGCAGTGATGCAGAGCTGGATGAACAGCTCAGGCCACAGGGCCAATATCCTGAATCGTGATTTTACTTCTATTGGGGTAGGACATTATCAGGATGTCAGCGGAACCGATTATTGGACACAGCTGTTCATAAAGTAAGATAGAAGAAGATAGCCAGCCAGGCCGGAAGCAGATCCGGCCGGCTGGTGTTTTTTTACAGGCTGTGGAGCAGGACGTACAGACTGTTGCCATCTCAGGACGATGACTTACCGGAAGTCTCCATTACGGCCATATAGGCTTTTAAATGCAGCGTCGCGGATCCATGCCATGTATAAGGAACAGTCAGAAAAAAGAATTGTAATTTAATGTGTGTTACATTAAAAACAGGTTGAAGCTGTCAATAAACACAAAAAAATAATCAAACAAACAAAAAAACCATGCATGTATTGAGGGGATAAAATGTTTTTGTGTGAAAGAATATAAAATATGCATAAAAAAATAAAAATAAATTACACATTGACAAGCATAATGTTCAATGCTATATTATTAAATAAGGGAAGAGATAAACCGCTCCACCAAAGCAGTTTTTATTTTTTTTATACATTTGATAAACCGTTCTACTAAACCGTTCCACCTACACGTATTTTGCGAAAAGACCATGTTTTTTGAGCAGGAAGTGTGGTAATATTGGTTTATTATCATAATTCATGAGGTGAGAGTATGAAGAACGCGACAATATCTGATGTAGCAAAGCTTTCAGGGGTTTCCAAGTCCACTGTATCAAATTATCTGAATGGAAATTTCGAGAGAATGTCTGACGAGACGAAAAAGAAGATAAAAAATGCAATTGATGAATTGGGGTATACACCAAGTTTGAGCGCCCGCAGGCTGTCGTCTAAAAATCACAGCAAGACAGTTTGTTTAGCCATTCCCAGAAATATTTCACATTTAAACGATACCATGTATTACCCGGTCATATTCTCGGCTCTTGGCGAGGAAGCAAAGAAATTTGATTATAATACTCTGATTTATTCCATGGATTCAGATGATATCAATAAAGACACAGAGTATTTAAAGAGCCTGTCGTCGTCTCTGGTAGACGGCATCCTATTGTATGACCTGGAAGAAGACAGTCTGGCCTTCAGGGAGTTTGAGAGGGCAGGAATCCCTTATGTGTGCGTGGGTAAGATACTCAGCCTGGAGAATTATAATTATGTGGCGCCTGACCACGGCAAAGCGATGAAGGATGTACTGGAGTATTTTTATAACCTGGAGCACAAAAAAGTGGCCATTGTCACGGAGGGAAAGTCCAACAGCGTGGTGCAGACTGTGAGAAGTACGGCTTTTAATGAGTTTATGTCTGAAAGGAAAGAAGAGAAATTGGACTATTCTTATATCAGAATCAATCAGAATGAATCATCATCCGATATCAAGCTGCTGTTCAATGAACTGCTTAATCCTGCAAACCGTCCAACAGCAGTTGGTATTATCAGCTGCTTTATGAACCAATTTATGGATGTGGTAAAGGGATATGGAATCAGGATACCGGAAGACCTGTCTGTGATGATTCTTGAGTATTATAAGAATTCCAATGTAGATGAGGAGTATCAGGATTTTACCTGTGTGGAATCCAAGGCTGAGAAGGTGACGAGAATCGCTATGAAGAAGCTTGTAAAGCTGATTGACAGCGGAAAGCCTTTTGAGTCGGAACTGGTTGGTTTGAAGGTGTGTGTGAAAAACTCAACTTCAAAACCTAAAAAGCGAGGAGGCAGGAAGTTATGAAGAAAAGATATACAAAAATAGTATCTCTTGTACTAGGATTTGGATTAGCAGCATCTATGGTTGCGGGATGTTCTGTGAAATCATCGGAAAACGTGGTTACAACAGCAGCTCCCACCGCCGCCAAGGCTGAGACAACAGCATCAGCGGAATCAGGAGGAAGCGCCGCGGAACAGAAGAAGATGGTATTCTGGGATAAGTCAGAGTATGTTGAGGGCTATAACACTATGATGAAGGCAAAGGTAGACGAATTTGCCAGCGAGAATCATGTGGATGTGGATTATGTGGTCATACCTGCTGCTGATATGAAGCAGAAGCTGATGGCTGCCATTGAAGCAGGCAATGCCCCTGACCTGATTGTGGGTGATGATACGCTGGTGGGGCAGTTTGTTTCCATGCAGCAGATAGCAGAGTGCTCAGATATATTTGAGGCCGTGGATTTTACGGAGAACTCAAAAATACTGGGAACCTTCAACGGTAAGCCCTATCTTGTGCCACTGGCATTTACGGCGCCCGGCATGTACTTAAGGACGGACCAGTGGGAGAAAACCGGGATGGATATTCCCACAACCTGGGAAGAACTGAAGGAAGGCGCCAAACTGATGAATGATCCGGCTAACGGCTTCTATGGCCTCGGATTTGCCATGGGTGCGTCCGGCGGAGGAGACGCCGAGGGATTTTGCAGGACCATTATACTGGACTGGGGAGGAATTCCGGTAGACGAGAACGGAAAGGTAACGGTTAATTCTCCCGAAACACTGGAAGCACTTAAATTTATTGCAAGCTTATATGAAGAGGGACTGATTCCGCCTGATGCGATTACGGGAGACGACAGCTGGAATAACAACGCATACCTGGCCGGTACTGTGGGTGTCATCACAAATTCAGGTTCCGTGGTATCCAGCATGAAAGAGGAAAAACCAGATCTTCTTGCGAATACACAGATCATCGCATATCCCGCAGGGCCAACCGGAGAGGCATTCACCCTGGGCGGCGCCAATGTATTCGGAATATTTGAGACAGGTAAAAATACAGAGACCGCAAAAGAGTTTGTTAAATACTATTTTGAGGACCTGGATAATTATAACGCCATGATCGAAGCCATGGGTGCCATGTGGCAGCCGGTGGTGAACGGAGTGGATGACACGGATTTCTGGAAGGACCCGGTCAATGCAGGATGGCTTGCCAACTCTAAGAATACATATAAGACCTATTATCCGGCGCCGTCAGATGAAAGTGCTACGGTATCCTTTACAAACCAGCTTTGCGTTAAGGCCGTACAGGAAATAGTTGTTAACAAGGCTGATCCGCAGGAAGCCCTGGACCATCTGGAGGCAGAATTTAATAAGATTTATAACTAACAATGGAATTGGCATGACAGGGGGATAAGATGGCAGGAAAAAAATCAGAGAAAAGGAAGTATTCGCATTCCCAGCAGCTGTTAGATAAGCGTCTCGGGCTTCTGTTGATGGTGCCAATTGCTGCCGTGATATTTGGTATTACCGGAATCCCGTTTATAAGGGCATTGTACTTAAGCTTTACGAACAAAGTGGTAGGGGTACCGGAACAGTTTATTGGGTTTGACAACTATCAGCGCTTTTTATCTGACCCGGATTTTTTTGAATGTCTTTGGACGACCTTGAAAATGGCGGTTATCGTAATTTTGGCTCAAAACATTGTCGCTATTTTCACGGCAATTATGCTGACTAGAGACCGCGTGGTCAACACCATTGCCCGCGCTGTGTTTTTTATTCCCACATTATTGACCATGATCGTAGTAGGATTAGTCTTCTCTTACGTATTCAGCCCAACCTTTGGCCCGATTAATCTGATCGCTGAAAACTTAGGGCTGGATGCAATTGCCAATATTGATTGGTTTGGAAATGGAA
>ERZ1106983.2171-NODE-2171-length-13918-cov-3.703744_pt1 | contig 13918 bp, 9 predicted proteins | sample MGYA00403693_ERZ1106983 | MGnify/ENA primary metagenome ERZ1106983 (study PRJEB35170, sample SAMEA104062420) | human gut metagenome | biome: human gut; feature: human-associated habitat; material: faeces | place: Denmark | collected 2012-07-13 ...
CCTACTACAAGACCAATACGCACAACCAGTTCTTCAAGCTTCCGGCCCTTTCGGGCGAGGCGTACGCCTACCGTTACGAGAATGCGGGCAATATCGAGAACCAGGGCGTCGAGGTGTCGCTGAACGCTTACCCGGTTTACGGAGGTGCGCTGACGTGGCAGTCGACGGTGAACTTCGCACATAACAGGAACCGCGTGATAAAACTCCATGACGAGCTGCGCGAATATGTCTACGGTCCGTCGAGTTTTTCATCGTCTTATGCCATGAAACTCGTCGAGGGCGGTTCGATCGGCGATATTTACGGGCGGGCGTTCGAGCGCGACGCAATGGGGAGGATCGTCTACGAGGCCGAAGGCGATTCCGCCGGGTTGCCCCGCACCGTGGGCGACGGCAATACGGTGAAGGTCGGCAATGCCAATCCCGTGTTCTCGCTCTCCTGGGGCAACACGTTCTCCTATAAGGGCATGTCGCTGTCCGTGCTGCTGGACTGCCGCTATGGCGGACGGCTCCTGTCGCAGACGATGGCCGACCTGGATTCCTACGGGGTGTCGGCCGCAACGGCCGATGCCCGCGACCGGGGCTGCGTGATGCTCGAAGGGCAGCGGATCGACGACGTGAAGGGTTTTTACAAACTGGTCGGCGGCCGCGCAGGTGTGACCGAGTATTACATGTACGATGCGACGAACATCCGGCTCCGCGAACTGGCGGTGTCCTATGCGCTGCCGCAGCGTCTGATGCGCCGTACGCGGGTATTCAGCGGCATGACCGTGTCGCTGGTGGCGCGCAACCTCTTCTTTATCTACAATGCCGCGCCGTTCGATCCCGACCTCGTCCTTTCGACGGGCAACGACAACCAGGGGATCGACGTCTACGGCATGCCGACCGTACGGAGCATCGGCTTCAACATAAAACTGGAGTTCTGAGAATCATGAAGCGCTTTTACATATATCTGTTCGCCGCATTTTGCACAGTCTTTTTGGGTGCCTGCACGGGGAATTTCCGGGATATGAACGACGACCTCTCGGGGATTTCGGACGGGGATCTCGAGGCCGACGACAACGGCTTCGGATACCGCCTGCAGATCGTTCAGCAGGGGATTTATTTCAACTACGATTTCGGCAAGGGCAAGAACTGGCCGTTCCAGATGACGCAGAACCTCAATGCGGATATGTTCTCGGGCTATATGCACGATCCCAAACCGTTGCAGGGCGGCAGCCACAACTCCGATTACAACCTGCAGGACGGTTGGAACAGCGCCATGTGGCAGTTTACCTATTCCTACGTCATGCCCCAGATTTACCGGCTGGAACAGACGGCACGCGAGAAGATGCCGCCGTTCTATGCCATAACGAAGATACTCAAAGTCCTGGCCATGCACCGCGTGACGGACTACTACGGGCCGGTGATATACAGCCATTTCGCCGACCGCGGCAGCGAATACGTGCCCGACAGCCAGCAACAGGTCTACGGCTGCTTCTTCGACGACCTGGACGAGGCGGCGGACATTCTGGCGGCCTGGGTCGAGGAGCAGCCCGAGGCCGGCGAGTTTTCCAGGTTCGACCTGCTGCTCGACGGCAGCTATACGGCCTGGCTCCGTTTTGCCAACTCCCTGCGCATGCGCCTTGCCGTGCGTATCGCCGTTGCCGCGCCCGAAAAGGCCCGTGCGGAATTCCGGAAGGCGGCGCAGGCGGCCGGAGGGGTGATCGAGACCAGTATGGAGAATGCCGCCGTGAAGACCTCGGGCACCTATTCCAATCCGTTGGGCGAGATCAACCTGAACTGGAACGAGGCCGCCCTGAACGCTTCGATGGAATCCGTACTGACCGGGTACGGGGATCCGCGGCTGGAGAAGTTTTTCAAGCCCTGCGGCAGCGACGTGGTCATTGCCGGCGATGCGGGCGACGGGACGGTCGTCCTGAAGGGGCAATACCATGGAATCCGTCAGGGGACGGGTTTTTCGCATAATTATTACGCGGCATTTTCCCGCCTTACGGTGGATACGGATACCGATGCCGTCCTGATGACGGCGGCCGAGGTGTGGTTCCTGCGTGCCGAAGCGGCATTGCGCGGCTGGACGGACGAAGATGCGGAGCGCTGTTACCGCAACGGCGTTGCGGCATCGTTCGCGCAATGGCAGCTGTCCGGGGCCGAAAGCTACCTGGGGAGCGACGCCATGGCCGCCGATTACCACGATCCGGTAGATCCGGGGAACGACATTGCCGCCCGGTGCCGCGTGTCGCCCCGCTGGGATGCGACGGCGGACGACGAACTGAAGCTCGAGCGGATCATCACCCAGAAGTGGATCGCCATGTATCCCGAAGGGTGCGAGGCCTGGGCCGAACAGCGGCGGACGGGATATCCGCGCCTGTTCCCCGTACGTCTGAACCATAGCAAGGGCTATATAGATACCGAAACGATGATCCGCCGGCTGCCGTTCCCGGCTGCGCTGGCGACGTCCGATCCCGAGCAGTATGCGTCGCTCGTCGCGGAACTCGGTGGCGAAGACCACGGGGGGACGCGCCTGTGGTGGGACGCGGGGCGTAATTTCTGATCCGGAAGCCCCGGACTGTTTTGCCCGGGCGTTGCGTCGTGCGGCGGTTGTCAGAATTTCCAGCTTGCGCCCAGCAGGATATTGCGCGGGCGGATGGCATAGCGGTAGGAGCTCGAGCTTACTCCGTCGAAGGTCGTATAGGCGTATTCTTCGCGGCCGAAAAGGTTTGCGGCGGTCGCCGTAGCTTCCCATTTCCCGTTTATTTTCCAGCGCAGCGATGCGTCGGCCAGTAGCAGGTGCTTGCTCCGGTCGGCCGAAAGCTGCGAGTAATAGTGCTCCGCCGTGAATTGGATCACCCATTTCTTCGACGGTACGAGGTTTACGGTCAGCCGCTGGTTGAAATCGTGCCGCCCGTCGGGCTCCCGGCCGCGGATGGAGAGTGTCGTATAGCGGTATTCCAGCCGGTATTCGGTGTTTACCCAGGCGGCGAACCGGAAGTTGAAACGCGGCGCGACGGTCAGGGTGGAATTTTCATAGGAGGTCGGCACCTCTTCCAGCAGCAGTTCCGTGCCGCTGAGGTTGTAGCCGACGTTCAGGCCTGCCTGACCGTTGAGGGCGTCGATATTCTGGCTGACGTCGCCCGACAGGTACCATGACCGCACGCGGTTCGAGCTGTGCACGTAGTAGTTTACGATATAGTCGCCGTCGAAGCGCTGCGCAGGCAGGAACGGCAGGTCGTTCCATGAACGTACCGCGAGCAGGCTGGCGAAGAACCCGCCGATCGGGTTCTTGTAGGCGATGCCTGCCGAGAGGCTGCGTTGCAGCGCTTGCCGGTATTCGTTTACGCCGCAGAGCACCGAACGGTAGTTGCGCAGGACGGCGCCGTTGCCTGTGCGGCTGTCGTCCGCCGCGTCGCGGCCGACCGTACCCGATGCCGAAAGCGAAAGGTGTCCCGTGGGGCTCCATTTCACCGCGAAGCGGGGCTTCCAGGTGAAAATGCCCGCCGGGGTTCGGCTGCCGTCGATCCTGTCGTGCAGTCCATAGCGGCGGTAACCTGCCGGCAGGTCGAGCGTCAGCCGCAGCCGCTGCGAGCGGTAGGTGATGCCCGGCTGGAGGTAGACGCCCGCGTAGCCGGCCGAAAGGTCGTTCGCGGTGCCTGTCCCGAGCCCGGTGCCCGTCAGGTCTGTTACGAGCCCCCGGAAGAGTGCCGAAACCCCGCCTTTGAATGCGAAGGCGAACCGCCCGGCCTGTGTGCCGAATGCCGCGTTGTGGTTCATGTAAAAAGCGCGGTCGGCGATCGTCTGCCGCTGGTTGCCCGTTTCGCGCACCACATCGAGGGACTGGGGGCGGGTAAGGTATTTCAGGTAGGAGGTGACGGTGAGCGAACGTGTGCCGGTGCGCCGGATATATTTCAGGTCGTTTTCGATGCCGTAGGCCGGGGCCTCGGCACGCTGGCGGTTGGGGTAGCTGCCCGAGAGCACGGCACGGAGGTCGTTCCATGCCAGCGAAGCTTCGAGTTTTTCCAGCATGTAGAACCGCTCGGTGTTGGCTTTCAGTGCGATGCGTGCCGAAAGCTGTTGCCGGCACGAAGCGGCCGACTCCTGCTCGGTGTCCACGCGCGTGCCGTCCGCCAGGTACCAGCTTTGCCGGGCGGCGCGATCCGAGGCCAGGCGGTCGTAACCCCAAGTGAGCGAGCTGCTGAGCTGGTAGTCCTCGGAGAGTTTGCGCAGGTTGTTCAGACTGGCCATGTGCGAGCGGTTGAAGCGCGTGCGTGTATCGTCGAGCGGCGCGGACGAAGTGCCGACCGAAAGGTGTGCGGCGGGATTGTAGTCGTTGGCTCCGCCGTTGAGGATGTCCTCGACCGAAAGCCGTTCGGTCTCGGCCGAGGGGTTTTGCCCCGTGTTGTCGGTTTTGAGGTTGACCATCGACTGCCCCCTGGCACCGATGCGCATGGCGAAGAGTGCGCCGTTCCACAACGCCGGCGACCAGCCCGCACCGCCGCGCAGCGTCCCCGTCCATCGGGCTTTGGCATGCGGCTTCAGCCGGAGGTTGATGGCTGCGCGGTCGCTGAATACGATGTCCTTGAGCGCCTTGATCGGCTGGTGGTTCTCCATCACTTCGACGCTCGCCACGTCCTGCGGCGCGATGTTGTTGGTCGCCTGTCCGTAACGGCCGTCGAGCATGTCCAGCCCTTCGATGTAAAAGTTGTTGATCGGCTGGCCGTTGTAGCGTATCTCGCCCGATTTCGCCACCTCGATGCCCGGCATCTTGCGCAGTACGTCGGCGATCGAGCGGTCTTGCGCCTCGGTGAAGCGCGACACGTTGTAGCTTACGGTGTCGCCCCGGAAGCTCAGCCGCGGGGCGCGGATCGTCACCTCGCGGATATCGGTCGTCTCGGGCGTCAGCAGCACGAGCATCCGCCCGGCGTTGGCCGGAACCGACTGCCGGCGGTAGCCCATCGTCGAGAAGTCGAGCTGCGCGGTTGTCCCGCCCCCGCGCGGCCTGAGCACGAAATCGCCCGAGGCCGAGGTCGTCGTGTAACCCAGCGGCTTGCCCAGGGAGTCCCGCGCCGTGACGATGGCCCCGGCGACGGCCGCCCCGTCCTCCTTGTCGGCTACGTGGCCCGTATACTCCTGGGCCTGGGCGGCGATTGCGTCCAGCAACCAAAGCAGGGTCAGCAGGTACTTCATCGCGCCGCGGGGTTATTCTGTTTCCAGCGGATTGTATTCGCGGAGCAGGTCGGCACCCTCGCGCGGCGTCCCGTCCTCGTTCCTTACCGTGATCCTGATGTTCGAATTGGCCTGCATGTAGCCGATCGGGTCGGTCATGAATTTGCGCTCGGTGGCCAGGAATTTTTTGCGCGAAGTTTTCAGGTAGTTCAGGTCGGCCATCGTCACCGGGACTTCGGCGCGGCGGATCCCGGTCGCCTCGAAGCGGATGATGCCCCCGTCGTCGCCCGTGTCGTTCACGGACAGGATCAGTCCGGGCAGCCCGTGGAATTTCCAGGGGCCGGTGGCGAGCGGGAGCTCCTCGGTGTACCAGGCTTCGTAATCGCGCCCGCGGAAGCGGCAGGTCGCGCGGCGGCAACCGTAACCGATGAATTCGCGCGTCCCGTCGCGGAGCGTCCACTCGATTTCGGGCAGCGGCTCGGTGTAGAGCATGTTGTCGCGCGAGATTTTGTCGGTGCAGGTCAGTTCGCCTGCGGGGTAGTTCTGGAATACGACAGCTTCCAGGCCGCCCTTGAAGTTGCCCACGTTGGCCAGCACCTGCTCGGTCGGGGTGATGCGCAGCAGCGAGTCCCGCTGGAGCGTCTTGTAGGAGAAGAATTTCGTAACCTTCCCTCCGGCCTGCAACAGCAGCAGGTCTTGCATCGGCTCCTTGCTGTCGGGGCGCCGCAGCCACTCCATGCGGTAGCTCACTTCGAGCGTGGCGGTGTCCAGCACGGTCTGCCGTACGCTGCCCGTTTCGAGGGCCTGTGCCCCGCCGTCGGTCGAGTAGGAGATGACGGTCTGCGCCCGTCCTGCGGTTGCGGCGGCCAGCGCAGCGGCGATGATAAGGAAGGTGAGTTTTGTTTTCATGGCTTCGGTGTGTTGGTTTACGGTGCAATATTACCCCGAAAAACGAAGGGCGATGGTTAACGCCGCGTTAAGAAGTGTTAAATAATGTTAACGCCGGCGGCAGGAGTGTTTTTATTCGTATTTTTGTGGTATAAACCCCTCGGCCGTGGATAAGAACCGTTTCAGAAATATCTCGTTCTGCGCGATCGGCGCCCTGCTGGCGCTGGCCTTCGTGCAGGCGTGGAGCTTGTGGCGGATGTATGCCGACCGAGCGGAGGAGTTTTCGCGTAAGGTGACCCTCGCTATGAACCGCGCGGCGTACGACGACCTGCTGATGGGCAACCGGCGCCGGACGTCGCAGACCCGGACGTCGGTCGTGACGACGGGCAATATCGACTCCGTTAAGCTGGATATGATCGACACGATCTCTGTGAAAAGCCTTGGGGCGGCCGGCAAGGTGCTTTCCATCCGGTCGAAGGTCGACACGCTGCGGACGAATATCGCCCTGCGCCGCGGCGACAAGACCCGTTATATCTACCAGGAGGTGCGCATGCCTTCGTTCACGGCGCTCCAGTTCAACCTGTCCCGCTACGACTCCCTGCTGACGCGTTACCTGGCCGATTCCGGCATCGGCCTGCCACACAGTGTCGACGATGTTACCGAAATCCGGCTCGACAGCCTGGCGGCGCGGCCAGCGGGTGCGGCGCGGGAGGAGGCGGTCATCGCCTCGCAGAAGGACGCTCCGCGGATACGGAACCCGAAGGTGTTCACCTCGCGCGTCACCACGGACGACAAGCTGCTTTTCCGGGTGAAGATCGAAAACCCCCACCGGGAACTGCTGCGCGAGCTGTTCGGCATCATCCTCACCTCGGTGCTCATGCTGCTCGTCGTCGCGTTCGTGGTCATCTACCTGTTGCGGACGCTGTTCCGGCAGAAGACGCTCGAGGAGATGCGGATGGATTTCACGCACAATATCACCCATGAACTGAAGACCCCGATCGCCGTGGCCTATGCGGCCAACGACGCGCTGGAGAATTTCGGGGCGGCCGACGATGGGGTGCGGCGTGCGAAATACCTGGGTGTGATCCGCAGCCAGCTGACGGCTTTGTCGGAGATGGTCGAGCGCATCCTCACCATGTCGCGCGAGGAACGTGAGGATTTCACGCTCCGCCGCGAGCGTATCCCCCTGGCCGGGATGCTCGGGGCGCTGGCCGAGAAGTTCCGGATGCAGGCAGCCAAACCCGCACGGGTCACGGTGGATGTTTCACCCGAAGGGCTGACTGCCTTCGCCGACCGCTTCCACCTCTCGCATGCCCTGGACAACCTGGTCGACAATGCCCTGAAATATTCCGGCGAGGAGGTGCATATCCGCATTTCGGCCGGGCGGGACGGCGGCCGGGTCGTCCTGCGAGTCGCCGACGACGGCATCGGCATTCCGCGTGCCGCGCAGGCGCATATCTTCGATAAGTTTTACCGCGTGCCTACGGGCGACATTCACAATGTCAAGGGCTTCGGCCTCGGGTTGTACTACGTCGGGCTAATCGCCGCCAAACACGGCGGCTCGGTCGCGGTGGAGAGCACCGAGGGGCACGGTACGACCTTCACCCTGATACTTCCGGACGATGGGCGATAAGATCAGACTGCTGCTCGTAGAGGACGAGCAAACCCTCGCGGGGATCATTGCCGATACCCTTTCCGAAAAGGGGTTCGAGGTGACGGTCGCCCATGACGGCGAGGCCGGGTTGCGGGCGTTCCGCGGGTCGCGCCCCGATGTGGTCGTGTCGGATGTCATGATGCCTTGTATGGACGGGTTCACCTTCGTCGGGCGCCTGCGCCGCGAAGCGCCCGGGGTGCCTGTGCTTTTCCTTTCGGCGCGCTCGGCGGCCGAGGACGTGGTGCAGGGATTCGAGACCGGGGGCAACGATTACCTGCGCAAGCCCTTTGCCATGAGCGAGCTGATCGTGCGGGTCAGGGCGCTTGCCGGGCGTGCGGGCGTCGGGAAAGCGCGTACGGAACGTGTGTTCGAACTGGGGCGTATGCGTTTCGACGCCGAGCGCCAGCGGCTCACGTGCGACGGCGTGGTGACGGAACTTTCGGCCCGCGAATCCGAAGTGCTGCAATACCTCTGCCGGAATGCGGGCGAGATCGTGCCGATGAAAACCCTGCTGGTGAATATCTGGGGCGACGATTCGTTTTTCAATGCCCGCAGCCTGCATGTCTTCATCACCCGCCTGCGCCACCGCCTTGCGGCCGACCCGTCGATCCAGCTGGTGAACGTGCGGGGAGTGGGGTATAAGCTGCTGATGCGCTGAGGCGGGGATTGCCGCACTGTATTGAAACCGGAATTTATTCCCTCTCCGGTTGCCTTTTCCGAAGGGATCCGGTTTACGGCAATGCAAATTCTATGACTAAATTTCCAACCTGATTGTTGGATAGTTTATTTGTGCTAAACCCTAAAGGCGTGATATTCAGCGAGCCGATCTCGTTCACGAATCTTCCGATCAGTTCGCTGCCGCCCGTAACCGTTTGCGGGTTGTTGCCTTTGTCGAAATAGACATAATAGACGAGAAGATCGGCTTTAACCTGAATGTCATCCGCACTCAACTCTTCCTTTTTGATAATTTTATCAACAACGCTTATTGCCTTCGTATATTCCAGGTCTGTCTCAACGAAAAGCAAAGACATTCGGCCAAAGGTCAGGTGGGTAATATAGGACATATCGGGCAGTTGTTCCTCGCTGATTGTTTCTCGGATTAATTTATCAGGATAGTCCATCATAATAGTAAACATTTCCCGGGAATAGTTATAGAAAAACCCCGTCCGTTTCCCCATTTCTTTTTCGGTGTAGGGTTTCCCGCTTAGCAGTTCATCGAGGTTGAGGCCCAGGTTGCCTACCCCCAGCAGGTGCAGATGCCTGTGTGAGTGGTATTGCAAAGGGCCGATATAGTTGAATTGCTGACTTTGAGCTGGTAATTCGGAGGTTATTTGCTGCACCATTTCATTCATACCGTCGAACGAGGGCAGCATTTCTTTTTCATAAAGCGTCCTGTTGACATAGGCGCTTATGTTAATCGGGTTGTAAGTATATTGGTCGTAGACCGTCAATGTCCGGTTGTCAGTATGGCAGTTAATCAAATGTCCCGGATAAACCTGCGTCCTGAACGCCGGGTTTACAAATGACTGTTCGGCCGAAAGCCGATATTTGCGCGTGACATTGTCCGGCAGGAGGTCGTATTTGTTATCGTTGAATTTATTAACTGCGAACGTATGCCACTGCAAAGGGTCGTATTCCGGCTTTTTTTGCCCGGCTTGGGAAACGAACAGGTCGGCGGTTGTCTGTTTGTACCTGTCATGCAGGCAGGCAAGCGTTATTGTTGCCTCGCGCGGATTTTCCGTGTCGTTCGGCAACACCTCTATATCCAGATACTCAGCGTTATCCGCAACGGCCTTTTCGATAATGCACCATTGCGGAATATTTCGGATACTCCAGTCGCAGTTGGCCGAAACTGCTATACGTTGCTGAATCCCGGAATAATCTGCCCTGATTTCATCTTCATCGAGGGTGATGTAATACTTCTGCTCCGGTTCATCGTTGTGACAGGCTGCGCAGCAGAGCGCCAAAAAGAAAAGACCCCAATGTTTCATCCTAAAAAGTGTTTTAGTTAAACGATTGGGGGAAGAGGCAGATTGAAAATATGCGTGTCCCTGCGCGGTGTTGCCCGCATCGGTCATAAGGGTTGGTTTCAGTTTCACCCCCCCCCTCGGATTTCGATTTAAAGGTATGAAATAAACACGCATTTGCAAAATAAATCTGCAATTTCCGCCCAATACGGGGATGGAAGGCTTCTGGGGCCAGATCGGCTTGCGATTCGCATTTGTCCGGCCTGCCGCCCGAAAAAAATCTCCCAAGGAGGCGACTTCGATGTGCGGATAACGGAATACCTGCTTGTCTTTTCAGCAGCCTGAATGTCAGTCTATGCGTTATTTATCTCTTTCGGCAAATGCAGTCCGTCAGGTGATCGTCGATAAATCCTGCCGCCTGCAGGTGGGCGTAACAAATCGTGCTGCCGAAGAATTTGAATCCCCGTTTTTTCATGTCTTTGCTCATGGCATCGGATTGGGGCGATGATGCCGGAATCTCGCTCAACGACCCAAAGGTGTTGGTAATCGGCTTCCGGTCGGGAAAGAACGACAAGGTGTAGTTGTAGAAACTACCGAACTCTTCCTGTATGGCAAGGAATAGCCTTGCGTTTGTGATTGTGGATTTGATTTTCAACCGGTTCCTTACAATGCCGTCGAACCGCATCAGCCGTTCGACATCGCTATCGGTCATTTGTGCCACCTGCACGGCGTCGAAGTTGCAAAAGGCCTTGCGATACCCCTCACGCTTTCTGAGTATCGTTATCCAGCTCAACCCGGCCTGGGCACTCTCCAGGACAAGAAATTCGAACAGCGTCTTGTCGTCGGTCACCAATTTCCCCCACTCCTGGTCATGGTATTTCACATACAGCTCGTCGGTTCCGCACCAGCCGCACCGTCCGTTTATCATGTCCTGCATAGTCATCATGTTTGTAATATGGAGTAAAGATAGCTGATTTCCAGCTTCGTGCCAAATTTTAAGCCCGCTTCGGCCCGCTACAATTTGTCAATATAATAAACGTTGCGATGAAAGAATCCGAATCGGTAGGTGCGGAACGTGCTTTTATCGGAACCACTTTTGCTTTGGCAGAGAATTGTGCTTTCGAGTATAATATACTGACAATCAGCTTAAAATGTGCTTATTTGTAACATTGTGTCCACAAAAAAGTCTCCGAAAGGAGACTTCAATGTGCGGATAAAGGTGCTCCTGCACATTTGTAAGCCTAATGTATATCAACGGTTTGCAACGGTTTTCTATGCTTTATTCCCGCGTCGCCTACCGTCTTTTTGCATGGTCTTGCGCCCGCCTGCCCGTTTCGCCTGCGCCGTCGCCGTATCTCCTTGCATGACAGTACAAATATAGCGATTTTCGGCGAAAAAACCAAATGCGAAGACTTTTGGAGATGCAGGCGGATTTTTATCGTCAAATTGAGCATTATTCGTATTGTTAATATTATGCATTAATAGTTGGTTGTTTGAATGAAATTATGTGAATCGTATCAAGCTCGATTTATGTTCGATATCGATTTTATAAATGAAAAAATAATTTGCGTCATAAGATGACATAAATAAACATTATCTTTGTATTCATAATATAGTCTTAGTCATCACTTAAAACTTTACAATATGGACAGGCTGGGGTATAGTCAGATAAATTTTTTGTTCATTCTAACTTTAATACAAAGAGACGATGGACAAAAGAAACAAACTTTGGAGGAGAGAACAACAGAACCGGGTGTTTAAAGCTCGCATGGTTTATCATGCCGCTTGCGGGTGTGGAATCAAGAAAGCGGATGGTAACTGGAATAGACATCCTCATTGGTTCGAGTTGGCAAGGGTGAAATGGATGCAGATCTACAAAAAAACAGGAACGCCATGCAGTTGTTGGTTGTGCCGAGGAGAGAAGTATGATCGCAGGGGATATGTAAAGGAAACATTGCGGATTATAGCCGAAGCATAGACAGATTCGTATGCGTCACTTTGAAATTTAGTATTGTCAATATGTTGAATAATTTAATATTTAGAGCCTCATAAGTGTTTAATCGACTCGTAGAAAGTTACGGGTCAAACCTTATGAGATCATGAGCAGAAGCAGGAAACGAACACCCGTCAGCACGATCGCGTGTTGCAAGTCGCAGAAAAAGGACAAGCAGTTATGTAACCGTCTTTTTCGTAGCCGATCCAAACGATTTATCCGGGACGGTAAGGAGCTGCCGCTTCGGCTTCGGGAAGTAATGAATATTTGGGATTTTGCCGGTGACGGCAAATGCTATTGGGGCTATGATTGCAAGTATTTCGAGAAGTTGATGAGAAAGTAGCAGTACGCTCTCCTTTACTTTTGGGTAAGGGAGAGCGAATTGTATTTGGGTGGCTGTAAAATAATCGCTTCGACGGATTTTCGATATTTCAGGCTTATTCGTATCTTTGTTTCTATGGACAGAGGGGAGATTATCATTTACCAGACGGCAGACGGCGAGACCCGCTTGGACGTTCGCATGGAGAACGACAGCGTGTGGCTGACGCAGGCGCAGATTGCGCATTTGTTCGGAGTTGACAGAACGGTTATTGTCAGACATGTCAACAACATTTATAAGTCGTCCGAATTGGAGCGGGACGTAACATGTGCAAAAATTGCACATGTTCAGCATGAGGGGCAACGGCAAGTGCGACGTATGATTCCATTTTATAACCTCGATATGATTCTATCGGTGGGCTATCGCGTCAATTCCAAAAATGCCACTCAATTTCGTATCTGGGCAAATAAGGTCTTGAAAGAGTATCTAATAAAAGGCTATGCAGTCAATAGCCAGTCCAAGGCCGAGCAGTTGGAGGAGCTGAAACAAACCGTTCATCTGCTCTCGAACGTGTTGTCGGCAAAGGATGTTACGAAATCCGAGGCAATCGGGTTGCTGCGCGTGATTACGGACTATACTTACGGTCTCGATACGCTCGACCGCTACGATTATCAGCAGTTGGAAGTGTCGGCTACTACGACCGAGGAGCCGTTTCATGCGACCTATGAAAATGCGATGGAGGCGTTACAGGTGTTACGCGACAAGTTCGGAGGCAGCGAGCTGTTCGCCCACGAGAAGGACGAGTCGTTCAAAAGCACGATGGGCGCAATTTACCAGACTTTCGGCGGGCGGGACCTCTATCCGAGCGTTGAGGAGAAGGCGGCTAATCTGCTCTATCTGACGGTTAAAAACCATTCGTTCAGCGACGGTAACAAGCGTATCGCCGCTTTCCTGTTCCTTTGGTTCTTGGAAAACAATCGGATTCTTTACCGTGCTGACGGTTCGCGCCTTTTGGATAACAATACACTGGTCGCCCTGACGCTGATGATTGCCGAGAGCCGCACGGAGGAAAAAGACGTGATGACGAAGGTTGTGGTGAATCTGATCAATAAGAACAATTGACACGATAACAGCGTGTCGGATATCGGAAAAGTGATGAAACCTATGAAGCCTAGTCATTTTATGAACCGAGTTTTATTGTTTGTATTGTTGCTAGTGGTAGGCAAAGGTGCTTTGTCGCAGGAGCGGATAGATACACTCTACTATAGCCGTTCGGGGATGACGGTGCGAAATCCGGTTTTTGCCGATTATTATCGACTGGCGCTTTATCCTGCGGATGCGGCGGGGCTCAAAATGTTCAAGGATTTTTATATTTCGGGAGAATTGCGGAGAGAAGGGCGTTTTCAGACAATCGATACGCTTGATGATCGCCGGACGGTGTTTGACGGAGATGTTGTTTCCTATTTCAAGAATGGTCGCATGTCGGAAAAATCATATTATTCGGAAGGATTGTTGGAAGGCGAATATCGGCAATACGACGAGAATGGAACGTTGAAAACACGTGCGTCGTATGCCGGCGGCGAATTGTCCGGGATGTACGAGGCATACAACGGAGACGGCTCCTGCCGAATGGTGGAATATCGTGCAGGGCTGCCGGTTCATGATTATTATTTGCTGGCGGACGGCAGCGGGAACACGCTTAAATTCCGCATTGCGGACGACATGCCGGTATGGGAATCTCCGGTCATAACGGAGCGTTCGGTCGATTATCGGGACGGTGTGCCCTGGGAGGTCTATTTCAAAAACGGATTGACGATCGCCTTGACGGATGCCATCGTCCGGGATTACGGCAAGTGGCACCGGGTCGATCTGATTATCTCCAATTGTATATTTGTAATTAGTTAATTAAATTTGAATAGTTAAGACATCAGAGTATG
>ERZ1106983.2172-NODE-2172-length-13912-cov-3.110774_pt1 | contig 13912 bp, 10 predicted proteins | sample MGYA00403693_ERZ1106983 | MGnify/ENA primary metagenome ERZ1106983 (study PRJEB35170, sample SAMEA104062420) | human gut metagenome | biome: human gut; feature: human-associated habitat; material: faeces | place: Denmark | collected 2012-07-13 ...
CTCAAAATTACAGGGTCAATCCGCGATCCATGCGGGCGAGCGTCTCATCCTTGCCGATGGCGAGCATGAACTCGGGCAAGCCGGGACCGCCAATCACACCGGTGATCGCCACGCGCACAGGCTGCGCGACCATCTTGAACTTCACGCCGAGGCTTTCCACGTACGAATGGATCACGTGCTCGATGCTTTCCTTGTCAAAAGAAGGAAGCGCCGCAAGCTGATCACGGATGACCTTCACGTGCTCCTTGCCTTCGTCCGTCAGCCACTTGGCAACGCCCGCTTCGTCATAAGGCAGATCGGCAGACTTGTAGAGCAGCTGGGCAATGCCGTCGGCAAGCTCGATAAGGTTCTTTGCCCGTTCGCGGTACAGGGGAACCAGCGGTTCAATGGAAGCTTCCGTCGCGCCCGTGAATCCTTTCTGATGAATGAAAGGCAGGACCAGACGGGCCAGGTCGTCAAGCGGCGTCTCCCGCAGGTAATGGGCGTTGAACCACAGGAGCTTGTCGGGATCGAAAGCGGAAGCGGAACTGTTCAGGTTCTTTCCATCAAAAAGATCAATGAGTTCCTGCATGGAGAACAGTTCCTGATCCCCGTGCGACCAGCCGAGGCGGACGAGGCAGTTGACCAGCGCGTGCGGCAGGAGGCCGTCATTCTGGTACTCCACCACGGAACGCGCGCCGTGACGCTTGGAAAGCTTCTGGCGGTCCTTGCCGAGGATCATGGGCACGTGACCGAACACGGGCAGTTCCCACCCGAGCGCCTGATAGATGAGGATCTGCTTCGGCGTGTTGGAAACGTGGTCGTCGCCGCGAATGACGTGGGTAATCCCCATGTCGTGGTCGTCCACCACCACCGCCATATTGTAGGTGGGCATGCCATCACTACGGCGCAGGATCATGTCGTCGAGCTCGGAAACGTCCGTGGCGATATGCCCTTTCACCATGTCGTCGAACACCACACGGCCTTCGGTGGGAATCTTCAGGCGCACGACGCGGCCGGGCCCGGCATCGAGGCCGCGCTCGCGGCAACGGCCGTCGTAGCGGGGCTTTTCACCTTTGGCGCGGGCGGCTTCACGCATGGCTTCCACTTCTTCGGGCGTGCAGGAGCACCAATAGGCATGACCGCTCTCAATCATCTTGTCGATGACTTCATTATAGCGGTCCGTGCGCTGCGTCTGATAGGTCAGCTCGCCGTCCCAATCCAGCCCAAGCCAGCGCATGGAGGCCAGAATCGCGTCCGTGTACTCCTGCTTCGAGCGCTCGGTGTCCGTGTCCTCGATACGCAGACGGAATTCACCGCCGTAGTGACGCGCAAGAAGCCAACAGAACAAAGCGGTGCGGGCGCCGCCGATATGCAGATGCCCGGTCGGGCTCGGCGCAAACCGGGTGATAATCTTAGACATGAAAGACTCCTGAAAAAATCAGCGTTGAGGTTTTTGTTCCGGCTGCCAAAGCAGTTCAACGGCCCCCGTCTTGGCGTCCTTACGTGGAGACGCGGGACGGCGGCAGGCGACAAGCGCCCCGGAGGGGATGTCCCCGGCTGCGGGGATAATGGCGAACCCGTCTTCCGTACAGGCATAGCGGGCATGTCCCATGCCGGGGACGGGGAAGGACTCGGACAGGATACGGGCAACGACCCCGTTGGGGTCCATCGCCGGAAAAAGAGCTGTTTTGGCGATGGGAGCGGCCTCCGATTCAGGCCGAAGCTGCATGAACGACAAGCTCAGCGAATCCTTGGGCAGCTTGGCATAACGGGCCAGATCCGCCAGCCATGCCGGGGCCACAGCAAGCTGCGACGCGTGGCACCAGCGACGCTCGCGCGTCTCCAACAGCGGACACGGACCAAGATGCGGACAAGGAGCCACAGGCGTCAGCCCCTCCTCCAGCGCCGTTTCCCGGAGCTTCGCGGTAAGCGTGCCGCCGAGCCGCGTGCCGGGCTCAACGAACAGCGCCGTGCCTCCAGGATGCAGCGTCCGCCCCACGGCGACGGCGAGATCCGCCATGCGTTCATCGACGCTGACGCCCGGCTTGTCCTTCAATTCGTTGAGCACATTGCCCGCCATGAGCAGATACGGAGAGCGCAACTCGCGGAATGACTGCATCAGCGGCGAACGCACCAGACGGATCGTCCAGTTCAGCGGTTCACCGGAGAGTTTCGCCATGTGTTCCAGTATGGAGCGCCCCATTTCCATGGGACGGGGAACCGTATCCACGCAGACCAGCGTCAGCGGCACAGCCCGCCAGTCGGGACGGGACAGCCACAAAGCAATAGGCAGGGTCAGCGGCCCGCTTCCGAGGTCGGCGATGGTCACCGGCGTTTCGGCGTCGCAAACGGGGACGGGCAAATCCAAACCCGGCAAGAGGCCGGTCAGCCGCACAAGATTCCACGGCAAAAAATAACGCAGATATGCCGACACATACCGGGGCGCGCTCCAGTAGGAACGCCCGAGCCCACCGCGCTCATAGGTGAGCATGGCGGACAGGTCACGGATGGCCTCCGGCAAATCGGCGCGGTGGTTGCGGGACAGCGGCATCACCGCATCCAGCGCCTTGGGGAGCTGCGCCAGCGCGTTGCGGCAAAAAGCGTCCAGCGGAGAAAACAACGGGCGGCACATCGGATGCCCTGCCGCGTGCTTGACCGGCGCGGGCATGGGCCTTACCGGGCCGTCGGCACGCGGCGCATCAGGCTTGCGGAAGCCCGCACGCGGCCCACCGGGGCGGCGTTCTCCGGGACCGTTCTTCGGATTGTTTCCGGAACGCCCCTGCCCTGCATGGCTGTTCCGGGCGGGACGTTCCTGATCGGCGCGACTGTCCTGCCGGGGTGCGGGGCGCTTTTCCGCCGGGCCACGGGACGGGGAACGCGGGGCCCCCTTTTCGGAAGTCCCCGCGTTGTTTCTACGTTTAGGGGAGGATGACTGGCTCACGATGCCGCACGCGCCTCAAGAGCGGCCACGGCCGGCAGGGTTTTGCCTTCCAGCACTTCGAGGAACGCGCCGCCCGCCGTGGAAATATAATCCACCTGACTGGCGTAGCCGTACTTCTCGAGGGCCGCGATACTGTCACCGCCTCCGGTAACCGTATAGGCGGACGTTTCCGCAACGGCCTTGGCGATGGCTTCCGTTCCCTTGCCGAACTGGTCGATTTCAAACGCGCCCACAGGACCGTTCCAAACCACGGTGCCCGCCTCGGCGATGATCTGAGCGTACATTGCGGCGGTGGCGGGGCCGATATCGAGGATCATGTCGTCAGGGCGCACGTCCTCGACCTTGAGCACGGTCGCCGGAGCGTGTTCTTCCAGCGCCGGGCCGACAACGACGTCGACGGGCAGCGGGATGGCCGCGCCGCGCCCTTTGGCCTCTTCCATGATCTTGGCGGCGGACTCCACCAGATCCGGCTCATACAGGGACTTGCCCACTTCGTATCCGGCGGCCTTCAGGAAGGTATTGGCGATGCCGCCGCCCACGATAAGCTTGTCCACGCGCTTGGAAAGATTATTCAGGACTTCAAGTTTGGTCGAAACCTTGGAGCCGCCGATGATGGCGAGCAGCGGATGCTTGGGCGCATGGAGGATACGGGTTACGGCTTCGAGTTCGGCGGCCATGAGCAGGCCCACGCAGGCGACCTTGGCAAAACGGATGGCCCCTTCGGTGGAAGCCTGCGCGCGGTGCGCCGTGGCGAACGCATCCATGACGTACACGTCGCCGAGCGCGGCCAGCTTGCGGGCCACTTCCTCATTATTCTTCTTTTCGCCCTTGTTGAAGCGCACGTTCTCGCACAGGACACATTCGCCGGGCTTTACGCTGACGCCGTCCAGATAGTCCTTCTCAAGCCTGACCGGAACGCCGAGCAGTTCCTCAAGGCGTTTGGCCACGGGAGCCAGCGAAGCTTCTTCGGAGTAAACGCCTTCTTCGGGACGGCCAAGGTGCGAGAGCACGATGATGCCGGCGCCTTTATCCAGCGCGAACCTCAAGGACGGAATGGCCGCCCGGATGCGCTTGTCGCTGGTGATTTTCCCTTCCTTGACCGGGACATTGAGGTCTTCACGAAAAACAACGGTCTTCCCTTGCAGATCAAGGTCGGACATGAGACGTACGTTCATTGTTCTCCTCCTAAAAAAGAGGTTGCGCTACAGGGTATCGAATACGGAGGCAATGCCACAAAACGCGGCTTCTTGCAAACGGACGGCGCTTATCCGAAAACCATATGCCGCATGTACAGGGCCGTAAAATCGGGACGGGCCGCCAGATCCACAAGCGTACACCCGGAACTCCAGCGGACCAGCCTCTCCCGCAGTTCCGGGCGCGTCAGCAGAAGCGCCGCCCCGCGCAGGGAGGTGTTGCCCTCCGCCACAGTGCGCGCCTGCAGGCCCTGCGGCAGAAAGCCCAGCCGCTCCAGTGCGGTTTCCGGCATGTGTTCCCCGAGCGCACCGCCGAGGCAAACCCGCGCGAGCGCCCTGCTCTCCAGCCCGGACGCCGCCAGCAGGCTTTCCAAAGCCAGCGAAAACGCGGCCTTGACCTTGAGGATTTCCTCCACGTCGGCCCCGGCAAGCTCCATGCCGCCGGGCAACGGCAGGCTCCAGCCAGCGGCCCCGCGTTCGACGGTCCCGAGCAGGCGGGCGGCCAGAGGTGAAACAGAAGCCGACGCAAGGCGACCCGTGGCGTCGAGGAAACCTGTCCGCAACAGCGCATCCAGCAGCGACAAATAGCCCGTGCCGCAAATCCGTTTCGGTTCCGTGTTGCCGATGACCACGGGAGACAGGCCGAACGGACCGAGCCGGAATCCCGAGACGCTGCCCGTATCCGCCACCCCGCCGTAGCGGAGCCCGATGCCTTCCAGCGACGGGCCGAGCGGAACGCTGGCAATGAAGGAGCGTTCCTTATCCAGAGCGAGCACGAATTCGCCGTTCGTCCCCATGTCCGCAAGCAGAAAAGGAAATTCCGGCGATTCCCCGTACAGGAGGGCCGCCATGCCCGCGCTGATGTCCCCGCCCACGAACGGGGCGGGCTGCGGGGGGATCCACGCCGGAGGCAGACCGGGCAGCCAAACTTATGGCCTGTTGCCTTTATTGTATCCTGAGCCTTTATTACCGCACCACAAACTGAGCAATGTGAACCCTCGGTCTTGCCGTCTGTTGTGCAGGTGGCAGGGATCGCCTTGTCAGTTACTGACTTATGTCCAGTCTTTGCAATGGTCTGTGTTTCTGTTTTTCCGCAAACTGTACATTTCCGACTTTTTGTACCAACTTGAGTGCAAGTTGCATTTTTTGTGGTAGTCCATGTGCCAAAAGTATGACCAGAAACAACTTTTATTTGTGCATTTGCCGTTAATCCGTTGGTTGTTTTTGCTGTAATCGTTACTGTTCCTGCTTTTTTACCAGTTACAGTACCACCACTTACCGTCGCAATAGAAGCGTCGCTAGTAGACCATATAATCGTTTTATTTGTTGAATTTGTCGGTAAAATCGTTGCAGTTAAAGACTTGGTTGTTCCTGCTTCTATAGTTGCAGAACCTGAGTTCAAGTTGATCTTTGAAGGGAGTATATAACTATCAAGTTTGTATATAGCAAATTTTTGTGAATCCCTATAATTCAAACCACAAACTTGCACTTTATCGCCTGTGGTAATATTGCCCTTCACATCAAGCACGATATTTACACTTTTGGGTTTAAAATAATACTCTCCAGACCATCTTCCAAAAATGTACCATTTTTGAGTATTTGACCCACTGTACTTTTTTGATTGAGCCAGACCACCATTTGGACTACAAGAATCTAAATAGCTCCCATCAGCGCAGTTCTTTATAGTATATGAACCATCGCTTTGTCTATCAAAAAACCAAATCTGTCTTGCAGAAGCATTCTCACTTTTCTGTACAGTTATTGAACCATTCTCATTAGTAACATTAAGCCAATTTTTATATATGAGTAACGACGCATAAAAATCATCACCTATATCCAAATAATTTCCATCTGTAACAGTAAATTTTACAATGTTGGCACTCATGCTGCACTCATAATCATTTCGACTATCAACATAGGCTTCGTAATATCCCGCTGGTAAATCTACAAGACAACTTGTTCCTTTCTCACCCCATAAAATCTTGTAAGCCTCACCTTTTTGTGCTGTTCCTCTCCATATTTTTACATCATATTCATTGGTATTTGTCGTTTTTAACCAAGAAATTGATGTAGGCGTATAATTCGTGCCTGCGGAAGCAGACACAGTTGTGCTGCTAGGAACAGGATTACCCTTTTCAATGGTAAACTTTACAGTGTTACTACAAGTATATCCTGAATCATTACACGAATCAACATACGCTTCATAATCTCCTACAGGAAGGATCACACTCCAACTCGTTGCGGCAGTAGTATTTTCCTTAAAAAGAGTACCATTCTTATGTATTTTAATTGAATATACTTTTGTATTACTTGAAGCAGTCCAGTTGAACGTCGTGCATTTATATGATGTTCCAGTTTTAACGCTTATTGCCGATCTGCCAGGTTTTGAACTTGCTTCAGCAGAACCTTTACCACCTATAAAGGAATACACATATGATATTCCGCTTCTTCCCTTTAAATAGTTTGCAAATTGTGCCCATGTCTGATTATGCACAATAACTTTACAGTATCCATCAGAATTACAGTCAACCCAAATAACTCCAGATTCATCGGTAGATATTATTGACAAAGAATGGCCACCATCTCCTGTACGCAGATGAGACGCAACTGCAATATTATAAAAATTGCTCTTAATATAGCTTTCTGTACATGAGTTAGCATTAGTTTTTCCAACTGTGGTTTTAAACTTTGAAGCAGAAAGGCCATCATGAAATCCATAAACCTTCCATTCGCAATATCTCGCAAAGCCCCAACACTGTGATGCCTTTAAATCAACCTGACATGTATTAGGATTTCCAGTTGGATAATATCTCATGCAATTACATTTATAACTTGTCGCACTATCGCAAACACCATTTTTATGACATCTTCCATTTGACCAATAGCCACTCATCGTCGCACACGATTTACCGTTTTTAGTAAAGTAGCTGCCATTAGAATAACCTATGTCAATACCTGCGATTATGATATTATTAGCCGCACTCACCGACATAGTTGGCATAACGACCATCAAACTAACGATCATAAGCAAACTGGTAAACAAGCTTGCTATTCGTTTCTTCATAAGAATACCCCCTAAAAAATCAAGTTTATACCAATATAATACTACCAAATTGTTTTGCTGTCAATACATATTTAAAAGTTAAAAATAATTTTGTCTGAATATGTTATAATATTTGCATTCAAAGTGCTTAGTCAGTTTGATATCAGTTATTGTTTATTTTATAACAAATCACGCAACTTATATTGACAGATTATGTAGAATATGCTATAATATTAACCAATATTAGTATGTAATCCTATAAAAAATCATATCGTATTATTATTTGGAAGAAGGACACATTTATGGCAGAAGCTGTTATAACAAAAGCTGTAAGTCCTGCGGCGATTTTTTTAGTCAACATATTTATCCCTCTTTACTATGATCTTTACCCCGACCCTATGTGTATATTATACTACTTTTTTTGCCTGATTTCAAGTAAAAAGCTCCGCCACAGCGAATGCCACGGCGGAGTTTTTAGAACTTTTGGGAGGAATTACTTGTTGCCTGTTGTCTTGTAAGCGTCGATCATCTTCTTGACCATCTGACCGCCTACAGAGCCGACCTCACGAGCTGTAAGATCGCCGTTGTAGCCCTGCTTGAGGTTTACGCCAACTTCGTTAGCTGCTTCCATCTTGAACTTGTTGAGTGTTTCTCTGCCTTCCTGAGTTGTGATACCTTTCATTTTCGTATCTCCTTTTCATTTGTTTTTCGGGTTTGCAATAATATTATATGTTTGCATGATTTGATTATAAGAGGTAATTTATAGAACGAAATGGGGCGGTTTTTGGAATGAAAAAAATTAAAAGCTAAAATTAGTATGATTTTAAACGGAGCAAAATTCAAAAAAAATCATTTACATATAAATTATACTTCTTTTGGAAATTGTGCGATTTTGTATAGTCACTGTTTTCAATTGTCAAAATACCACTGGACACAGTGATTACATGCCCTGCACTGCTGCTGCTGTATTTCAGCACATAACCGTTGAGATCAAGAGTGACGGTGCGGTTGACCACTAATGTGGTGTAAATGGTAATGTCAGACGTCAGTTTGACTGTTCCGTATGAAGCTTCTCTGATTGCTGAAACCAGTTCCGCCGCTGTGGAAACTTCCGCCGTCCCACTCGCTGCCATATTATCCTCGGCAAATACACTTGTCGACACAAGGCAAAGAACCATACAAAGGGTGAGCATGATACTGAGTATTCGTTTTTTTATTTTCCGTTACCTCTGTTTTCGTGTATGTCGGCTCAATCAAGAGCGGTTATTGTAATGGTACCTCTGAAGCCACCGAGATAAGTATTGTATGCCGAATTTTCAAACCACAACTGCAATGTAATGTCTTTATTTGACGCATCATACATTCTGTTGAAATTAAAGGAATGTTGATCATTGGTATACGGTATTTTTGCCCCGTCTCTTTTTATTCGTGTAAGTTCCCTGCACAGATTGTCATCATAACCGTCTGTCATCTGAATAGAGTAATTGCCGCTGTTGTTGAATTCGTTTGAACCAACTTCGAGAGAACCGCTTAAGCAGACATTGTAAATATGTCCTTTTTTAAGTGTAATATTATTCATGTAGGATGAAATCAAGCCGCCCTTGTTTATTTTTTCGTAGACAGAAATATTGACACGACTGTTATTCAGTACTGTTCTCGGAGAGTTTGCCTCTCCGTAAAAATATCCCGAACAGCTGCCGTTCTGACCTGCATCTCCCTTGTCACCTTTTTCACCCTTGTCTCCCTTTTCGCCTTTGTCACCTTTGTCACCTTTGTCGCCCTTGTCTCCCTTTTCGCCGTCGATGCCGTCAGTACCGTCTGTTCCGGCAGCCTTTACGCCCGTATCGGTTTCTCCGATCCACCAGTTGCCGTTTTCACCAATGAAGGGGGTGTTGCCGTCCGCACCATCGGAGCCGTTTTGTCCGTTTGTCCCATCCTTGCCGTCGGCTCCGTCCTTTCCGTTTATACCATCCTTGCCGTCAGCACCGTCCTTGCCGTCAAGACCTTTCAAAACCGAAAGATCGTACAGGTTCAGCCATATTTTATCGCCGACATAGCGCCACTGCAGGGTGTTTTCACTTACACGGAACTCCGGTGTCTTTCCGTTTGCTCCGTCTGCACCTTTCTGCCCGGTGGGGCCTGTGATGTCGGCTATCGCCACAAGGTCCTGCCACTCATCGCCCTCGTAACGCCACTGTATGTGGGTTTCAGCTCGCTGCACCTCTATGCTTTTGGCGTTAATGCCGTCAGTGCCGTTGATACCGTCTTTGCCGTTGGCTCCGTCTTTACCGTTGGCTCCGTCTTTACCGTTGGCACCGTCAATTCCATCCTTGCCGTTTTTTCCATCGGCTCCGTCTTTACCGTCAACGCCGTTAATGCCGTTCTTACCGTCTGTTCCGTTTTCTCCGGCAGCGCCCCGCAGCTCGGTAAGCGCCACAAGGTCGTGCCAGTCGGCTTCGTCGCCGTATTTCCACTGAATCGCCGTGCCGTTGTTTCGCACCTCCGGCAGTGCGTCGCCTGTTTTTGCCGCCTTGCTCCATCCTATGGCAAGCACGCTGCAAAGCACCAAAAGAGCGGTGCAAAGCGCCAAAAGTGTACCTGTGAGTAGTTTTTTTTCTGTTTTTATCTTTTTTCCTCCGTTCGGAATTGTTTATCACGGCGGAGTTTTGCGCCGCTGCCCACGCCGTAAATGAGCGGCGGTCGATCGGCTTATGCTTGGTTTGCTTTGTACTTATCCACAAACAGGGCGACCCCCTGTTTTAAGACCTCCATCTGGGTTTTCAGATAATATTCATCCTCAAACATCGCATAATGAACGCAGGCGCGGACGAATATAAAGATCAGCGGCGTGATGACCGTATAGGGAATGCCGATCTTCGGCTCCAGACGCTTGGCATACTCGGTATAGCGTTCGTTCACGCCCTCAAAGAATTTCTTGCCGTGCTCGATATACTTCGGGTGCGTATATATCTGATACATCAGGCGATATTTTTTTCCGTGCTTTTTTGCTGTCCAATACGGGACCTCCTTCACAAAACGGACAACATCCTCGGGGTCGGTGGGTGCCATCTCCATAAAGTCGTCCTCAACCTTTTCCATACAGTATGCCGTTGACTCAATGATCAGTTCATCAAGGTTTTTAAAATACGAATACAAATTTGCTTTCGTGCATCCGCACGCATCGGCTAGTGCTTTAATTCCTGTGCCTGTGAGCCCGTTTTCCGCATAGCACTCGAAGCACTTTTCCATTAGTTCACGTTTCCGCTCATTGTGCTGTTGCTCAGTTGTTTTCATGTTGCTTCGCTCCTTTTATGCGTACCGACCGTTCGTTTATGATTAGTATAACACAGATTTGTAAGAAAGTCAAGAATTGTTCAAAAAATGAAGAAAATAAAGTTTCAACATGATCTTATAAAAAAAGTCCTTACAGCAGAAAGAAAATAGCGGCTTACCTCAACGATCAAAACCGTACTAATAAATATGTCCATAAGACTTATGGAAAGATGGGATAGGCTTATTGACTTTCCATGTTCTCATATGATATAATAAATTCATATTAACACAACATTTCTGTTCAGGGGGTATATCAAATGAAAAAGCAAAATGCAGGGCTTATCGCTCTGAGTATCGTTTTTATTCTTATGGGTGGTTTCTCTACTATCTATAATCTCAGCAAGTATGTTTCAAACAGGGTTTTCATGTCAAGTGCTGAGAAAACCACAGGCTATGTGAAGTGGATAGACCATGAGTTGAAAACTTGGGGACATAACAAAAAGGCAAGCAACAAAGCTGAAACATATTACATAACTGTCGCTTTTGATGTTGGCGGCAAGGAGTACACAAGAGAGATCTTCACAGGCACATATTATGTGAGTCAGAACGAAAAAGTGAACGTGTATTACAACACTGATAAAAATGGTGAGCCTGATAAGGTCGTGACCGATATTGATAATGATAAAAGACCGTATCTTACTTGGCCGCTGATACTTTTGCTTGGCATTGTGCTACTTGTGCTTACTAAGAAAAATATTATCTCAGTGGGGAGAAAAAGATAAAAAAGTAATCATTAAAATAGTAACCAAAAGAAACTTTGTGCAACTAAATAACAGAAAAGCAGAAAGGAGATCTTTATGAAGGTGATCTATAAATGTGCCGCCATTTTGACGGCAGCGATATTGTCAGTGCAGTTTCCTTGCGCAGCTTTTGCGGATATGGAGCATGGCGGAGATAATGACAGCCCAAAATTTAAGATGGGCAGGATAATTTTTACTGATAATGGTTATGGCTACGAAAAGGAAGGTCTGGAAAAATCGGAGATCGCTGATGAAGATTTGGCCGATACGGACGACGGGGTTTCAGCTTATGCACAAAAGGCAACGGCTTCGCTGCCTGCGAAATATGACCCCAGATCTAAGAATACGCTGACGACTATCAAAAATCAGTTCCAGACAGGCACTTGCTGGGCTTTTGCGGCACTTTCCTGCACTGAGAGCAATCTTATCCAAAAGGGGCTTGAAAATCAAAACGTGCAGTTTTCTGTGCCGAGCCTTGCCCTCTCTACATATGCTAACGGCGGATTTGACGAGTCAATATGGGATTGTGGCGGAACGTGGATGGATTCGTCCCTTGCAATGGCGGCTCATAGAGGACTTTGCTATGATGAATATGAGCCTTTCGTGTCCGACGGAACGGAAGCCACTATCGTATCTGAGGAGAAAAAGGGCGTTTGCGAATATCAGCTTAATTACGCTTCCACTATCACAGGCGGACGAAACGCCATTAAAAACAAGATAAAAGAGCTTGGCGGAGTAATGGTGAGCTATTATGCAGACGACCTGTATATGACCTTTGATAACAAAAGCTATTACAATCCGGAAACTACAAAATATAGTGGAATAAATCATGCCGTAAGCGTAGTGGGCTGGGACGATAATTACAGCAAGACAAATTTCCTTGCAGGCTATCAGCCAAAGAAAAACGGGGCATGGCTTGTGAAAGGCTCTTGGGGAGTATCCAGTGGCACAGACGGTTATTACTGGATATCCTATGAAGAGGCAGAAATGACCGATTGGGTGGCGTTCGACCTCACTGAAAGCTGTGATAATAATTACCATTATCCTGCTAATAAGGATAATTCTATATTTTATGTTAGCAATGAAAACAAAATGAGCGGTGCTGATGTTTTTACAGCAAAAAAAGACGAGCTTCTTGACAAAGTGGGCTTTATGTATCTTGGCTACACCGGAAAGTCTGACTACACCGTGCAGGTCTACACTTCTGTTTCAGACAGCACTCCTGTGGGGATACTTGAATGTGAGGTCAGCGGAAAGGTGCAGAGCGACGGCTTTTATACTGTGGATATCCCTGATGTTGAGCTTGACGAGGGCGAAAGATATTCTGTCGTGATGACATTCAGCGGTGATGACGGCTCAGGCTATGTGACCGTTTATGGCTATTCAGACGGGGTCATGAAGCCTGGTCAGGCGTATATTTCCAATGACGGCGACAGTTGGACGGACGTTACCGACAAGGACGCTTATACTGGTCAGCCTATAATATTTGCCTATACCGATGATATAGATAAGTCTGATAAAAGCGAGCTTGAAACACTTGTGGCAAAGTATGAAAAGCAGAGCGGTTATGAGCGTGAGGTCAACAACGGCAAGAAAGTTATTGCAGACGAAAACGCATCAAAGAACGATATTACCAATGCCAAGCTTCTTATAAAGGCAAAGGCGAAAGAGATAAAGGAACAAAGCCTTGTTATAAAGACAGCGACGGATTGGAAAAACTTCGCAAAGCGTGTATCAGGCGGTGAAAGCTTTGCAGGAAAGCGTGTTGTGCTTGAAAAAGACATCGACTTCGGTGGTGCAAAGATATCGGCAGTAGGAACGGCTTCAAAGCCTTTTTGCGGATATTTTGACGGCAACGGACACGTTCTGAAAAACGCTGTTATCCAAAATAATTCTTATGCAGGTCTGTTCGGCTATGCCGAGGACAGAGCGCAGATAAGAGATCTCAGTGCTGAGAAAATAACTGTCAGCGGTAAGTACGCAGGCGGGATCGTTGGTGAATTTGATGCTGTATCTATCCAACGCTGTACGTTCAGCGGAACTGTCAAGGGTACAAGCTCGGCAGGAGGAATCGTGGGCAAAGCAGGTGGTCTGACCCTGACAGAGTGTGCTTCAGACCTTGCAAAGTCAAGCAGTTCAAATGCTAAAGCTATGGTGGGCAGCATTGATAATGACGCTTTTTATTATGGACAGCAATCTGCCGATTGTTGGTATAACGGCAACTTTTCTGACAGCAAGGTCAAGAAAACGGCTTTGTCTAACGTTACAAGCTCTGCAGCTTATTCGCTGAATACCGTTGGCGGAAAGCAGACAGACAGCGGCAGGTGGACAATGGCAGGCGGCAAAGCAAGGCTAACTCGTCCTGGGGAGCAGGCTTCCCACAAGATAACATTTGAAGCCCCTGACGGCAAGCATTATGCCTGCACTGATAATGACGGCAAGGTGAAATATCCTGCTGTCAAAGTGCAAAGCGGTTATGCTCTTAAATGGTACAAGAACGGAATTGTTGTCGATGCGAACACAGTTTATACTGCTGACAGCACAGTAAAGGCAAAGCTTGTTGAAGCAAAATTTGTCACTGTCGACTATGTTTTAAATGGCGGCACGAACAGCACAGGCAATCCAGAATACCTCAGCAAAGGCGAAAGCGTGACGCTTTCCGAGCCGACAAAAGAGGGTG
>ERZ1106983.2175-NODE-2175-length-13893-cov-23.785157_pt1 | contig 13893 bp, 12 predicted proteins | sample MGYA00403693_ERZ1106983 | MGnify/ENA primary metagenome ERZ1106983 (study PRJEB35170, sample SAMEA104062420) | human gut metagenome | biome: human gut; feature: human-associated habitat; material: faeces | place: Denmark | collected 2012-07-13 ...
TTTTACGAATTGTTCTGAACATGATATTGTTCTCCTTACGCTGATACAATTCCGAGTTGTCGAGTTCAGTATACCACACTGAACAGCATTGTAAAAGAGAATATGTACGCCGCCCGCAGGCGGCAAAAGTCAGTCCGGGGGAAATTCCAGTTCGGAGAACTCTGCATCGGTCAGCAGTTTCAGTGTATAAAAATAGCGGATGAACATATAATCCATCCGCTCTAGGGATACACTTATAAACGAAAAAGCTAATTATGCCCTCGGATTTTGGTTTGAAGCCCGCTCTTCTTCATAAACATCCAGAAGATAATCGGGGCCCTCTTTCCAAACTGCTGTGTCAAAATCAAACAGTGTTTCGTATGTGTCTGATTCTGTAAATTGAAGCATTGCATCCTCGAAAGGAATACCATGCTTCTGTGCATATTTTACCAGCATACTGCGCATTAAATTTACAGCACAAGCGTTTTTTCTTTTATCAGAAACTGGATTGATGGACATCGCCATAGCGATCACTCCTTACAAACTCAAGTGTGCCTATGGAAGCTTCTGTCCTGAAGCAAAATTGATCGGTCAAACGTTCTGGCAGAAGCTGACCAATCGTAAAGCTGTCAGCTCGTTCGGAGCCGGGTTCTCCATACTCGCCTGTGATATAAGAGTTCAAAGTTGCCGCAGTACTATCGTCTGCGACTTTTCCACCAATGATATCATAGGAATTGTATTCTTTCAGGAGCGATTGAAACAGTGAATCATCTCGATTTGCCGAGATAAAATGAAGCCAATCAAGATTAGCTGTATCAAAATAGTGCACCAACAACTCTGGTGTTGGATGGAATCGAAAAACCGAAATACAACCGTTTTCCACTTTGAAATCGGCAGGAAGTTTTCGCCAGCGAATATTCTTCTTGACAGCAGACGGAATATAGTTTAACGCCTGTTCATAGGAAGAGGTAAGGTAAAAACCTTTGCCAAAATCCAATGTACGTTTACTATATTTCAAATCAATCGAAGATATTTCGGCATAGCTCCCATGATAAAGGAACAGCCCTTCTGTCAGCTTTTGCATACATTTACCCCATTGGCTTTGAGGATCTCTTCGACATCTTCAAGCGCACAAGCGTAGCTGCTTACATGAAGAAGTTCATAGCATTCATCGATAAATCCGAGGATATCGTACTTCTTAAACAGTTCAGCACATTCTTTGGGTGACATTTTCCATTTTGTTTGTGCCATACGAAAAATCCAGCACTGCATATCAGCAATACTGAGCTGACGTTCACTCATAAAGCAGCCTCCCTTCAATTGCTTTTCTTAATGTAAGTATAGCTCATTTTGCATTTCATAGCAACGGAAGAATTATGAACATCCTGAAAAGGAATGGTTGAAACCCTATGTACGCCGCCCGCAGGCGGCAAAAGTCAGTCCGGGGGAAATTCCAGTTCGGCAAACTCTGCATCGGTCAGCAGTTTCAGCTTTTCGATAACGCCCTCCGACAACTCCCGCAGGGCGGCTTCATCGGGCATCAGGTAGCACTGCATCAGCCGCAGTTCGTGGATAAGCCCCAGTCGGGTGCCGGTGTTGTAGAGCATCATCAGCATGAGTTCCTCGTGATTAAAGTTCATGCACATCCCTCACTTTCCGGCAGACGGTGGGGTTGCACTCCGGGGCATCGCATTTCTCTTTGAGATTTTGCAAAACCGAGGTGCGCTCCGGCTTTTTATCCAGAAACCCCGGCAGTTCCTTGAAGCCGATGCTGTCCACATAATGCGCCGAGATTTTCCCATCCTGATTCAGCATGATCACATCGCTGACCGACAGGCTGTGCCCATGGTAATCCGTCGGGCGGGCGAAGTTGAATTTCTGGTACAGTTGTTCCAGCAGCTCCGCTTGCGGAACGCTGCGCTTTCCTTCCGGGAGGTTGCCCCGGTACAGGATCTCGTAATTTTCAATGGACGGAGCGATGTTCTGCTTATTCAGATAGCGCATGGCAGCAAAGCGGAGCGCAGGATCTGCATCCTGTTGCAGCTGCATGACCAGATAGCAGTCGTGCCCGCTTTGCTGGAATTGCTTCATACGGTATGACTGGATCTCGTTTCGGTCTGCGAGCTTCTGGGCAAACTCCTCTTGCGTGAGCGGGATGCAGTCCTTGTTCCGTAGGTTGTGAGTGTACATAATTTCGTCCCGCACTTCTTCGATCATCAGTTCAGGTGCGTCAATTTTTCCGCGCTCCAACAGGCAGCAGTCGCCCTGATAGAGGGCGTAATCCCATGCGCCGTCCTCTGCCTGCACGGTGAGATAATAGTCGTATTCCAGATTCCACGCCCTCTGCTCCTGCTGTGTCAGCGGCTCCGGCTCCACGATGGCATGACTGCGCGCCATGCGCTCTGCAAATTCGCAGATGTGCTGCACCGAGGAACCGATCTTCATGTGGTAGTCATCGAGATATTCGACCTTCTCGGAACGCTGGTGCCCATCCGGGTAGGTCATCTGCACAACACCGCCGTCCGGCACCCGGAACAGCTCGTTGTATTGCGGGTCAATGAACCGCACATCATTTTCAGGCAGAGAACGCGGGGCCAGATTTCTGCGCCTGCGAACCCCGGAACGAAACTTCTCCAAAGTGGTAACGGCAACATTTTGGATTCTCCCCACAGGCTCATCCTGATGCTCTGCCAGATAGTACGCACGGGCGGTCTCGATGCGCCGCTGGGTGTTGCCCAGAACTTCCCGTGGAATCTGCCCTTCCTCCACCGGGAGCGGGCTGTTTTTGTCAAAGACCTCATACCCAACACCTGCGAGATTCTCCCGCAGATGCAGATACGTCTGCTCGTTGAGGAGGTAGACCGCCTCGTTGTCCTTTATCACGGCGTCATCTTTCATCAGCACCCTACCTCAAATTCCAGCGAAAACTTGCTGCGGCCATCGGTCTCACAGGACAGCAGCACGATGGCGTTGTAGGTCTTGCCCTTGGCGCTCTTGCAGTCCTTCAGCCGGACCCGACCATCCCGCAGCAGCTTGTCCGCCACATGGGAATCTAGCCGCTTGCCGAGACGCTTAAAGAACGCATTATCCTTCCACAGCACGAAACGGCAAGGGTTGGATTCACAGAACCAGCCTTTTTCACGCTCCACAACATTTGCACCGCAATTCGGGCAGACACCAATGATTTTGTTTTTCATAAGCGCATTCGCTCCTTTCGCAGCCTCGGTGGTCGTTACCAGCGAGGAGATCATCTCTTTGATTTCAGTCATAAAAGTTTCCGGCTCCATTTCGCTGTGTTCGATTTGCAGCAGCTTTGTTTCCCAATCGGCGGTCATTTCCGGGGACTGGATCTCTTCAGGCATCACGGTAATGAGGGCTTTGCCCTTGTCGGTGGGGAGCAGCACCTTGGTTTTCTTGCTGCCCTTCCGCTCCAGAAAGCCCTTCTGCACCAGCTTTTCGATGGTGGCGGCTCTGGTGGCCGGGGTGCCGATGCCCTGACGTTCCACACCCTCCGGCATACTGTCTGCACTGGCGGTTTCCATAGCGTGCAGTAGGGTATCCTCGGTAAAGTGCTTCGGCGGGGAGGTTTGGCCCTCTTTCAGTTCGGCATTGAGGATGCCGCACTCGTTCTCTGCCGCATTGGGCAGGGTGGTGAGTTCCTGCTTCCGGTTCAAGATGTCTGCCAGCACCTTGCGTTCCACCGCCTTCCAGCCTTCTTCCAGAACCTCCTTGCCCTTAGCGGTAAATTCTTCCCTGGCACATTCGGTGGTCAGCAGGGTTTCCAGATACCGGAAGGGCTTGCTCACCGCCATCAGCGTCCGGGCGATGATGAGCTTCAGGACATTCTGCTCCCCCTTGGGCAATGCGTCCAGATCGGCTTGCAGCATACTGCGAGTGGGCAGGATAGCGTGGTGGTCGGTGACTTTTTCCCGGTTGACGGTGCGCCGTGTCCGGGGCACAGCCTCGTCCACATCTTCCGGGGTAATGTCGAAAAATCTTTCCAGTTCCTCGGTCAGTTCCTCCAGCATTTCCTCGTCATCGTCGGTGATATAGCAGCTATCAGTTCTGGGATAAGTGGTAAGTTTCTTCTCATAAAGGCTCTGCACATAGTCCAGCGTCTGCTGTGCGCTGTACCCCAGCAGGCGGTTAGCATCCCGCTGAAGGTTGGTCAGGTCGTACAGCGGCGGCGGACTCTCGGACTTTTCCTTGCGGGAAATGCGCTGGATCGCTGCCACCATCTCCTTTCGACAGACTTCCAGCAGGTTTTCGGCAACGGCTTTTTCAGGAATGCGGCGGCTGGATGCCGTGCAGCCACTGGTCAGTTCCAAATCTACCGTGTAGAATTTCTCCGGCACAAAGGCGGCAATGGCAGCTTCCCGCACCACCGTCATGGCAAGCACCGGGGTCATAACACGCCCCACCGCCAAAGGCTGGTTGTACAGGCATGAAAAAAGCCGGGAAGCGTTGATGCCGACCATCCAGTCGGCACGTTCCCGGCAGAGTGCTGCGTTGTACAGCGCATCGTATTCAGTTGACGGTTTGAGATGAGCGAAACCCTCCCGGATAGCAGATTCCTCCATGCTGGACAGCCACAGGCGGGAAAATGGCTTTTTGCAGCCTGCTTGCTGATACACCAAGCGGAAGATCAGTTCTCCCTCGCGCCCTGCGTCCGTAGCACAGATCACGCTATCCACATCCGGGCGGTGCATCAGCTTTTGCAGGATGCCGAACTGCTTTTTGGTGCTGGCAGACACCAGATACTGCCACTGCTGCGGCAGTATGGGCAAATCTGCGATGCTCCACCTGACGTACTTGGCATCGTAGACATTGGGCGGTGCCAGTTCCACCAGATGACCAACGCACCAGCTTACTAGATAGCCGTTACCCTCCAGATAACCGTCTTTGCGGTTGGTGGCACCAAGGACTTTAGCGTAAGCTGCCCCGACCGAGGGTTTCTCGCTGACCACAAGTTGATAAGACAATAAGCATTCCTCCATTTCTTCTTGATTTTTCGCAAAGTTCACTTGAAAAGCGTATTGCATCTGCTAAAATGTAATTAGATGAAAAATCAGCCGAAGTAATTGAAAGTGGGAAGCAAGCACCGCCAGTAAAGCTATCCTTCTGCTGGCATCATCCTTAGTGCAACAAAAAAGACCGCCCGATGATCTCTCATAAGACGGTCATTATACGCTGAATCCCTTGTTGGCAAGTTCTTTTTGCAGGATTCGAAAATATAAAGATAGATGAAAATAAAATAATTATAAAAATATGTGTTGGAGGGAATGATATGCTTTTATATGATTTGATTGAGAAATGTTCTTACAGAGATGAATATCAGAAGGAACATGAACAATGTGAGGATTGCTCATATGGAAAATGCTGTCCACGAGATTGCCAGAGTTGTTTACAGTATGTACATTTTCCTCAAAATGCTCCGGCTCCAAGAAAATATGACTGTATACATATGGCAGATTGCTATTATTGTAAATATGCATATAAATATGCATCTGAAATGGTGTACGGATTAAACTGCTTTGCTGAAATTCGAGATAAAGAGAAATTGAAGATAATGTCAGTTGGATGCGGACCATGTACAGAATTGGCTGCAGTTGATTATCTTAGAAATAAAGGGGTGCTTAATTATGACCAATTGAACTATAGGGGAATTGATCCATTAGGAGAGGTATGGCAACCTATCTGGAATGATATTATAGATTATTTTGGCGACGGAATAAGATTTTATCCAAATGATATACTACAATTAGTGGATATTATTGTTCAAAAAAAGTGGGTGCCAGATGTGCTTATTTTTCAATATGTATTTTCGGATATGTATAAACATTCAGACGAAAAGCAAATAGTTCAGTTTATTGATAAGTTGGCATCTTTTTTGAATTCATATAATCAAGAGCCTATATATATTTTGTGTAATGATATTAATCTCAGCAAATCTATGGGCGGAGGAAGAGAATTCTTTGATTTATTAGAGTCAAAAATTCAAACACCGAAAATAGTGAAAAGAATGCATTTTAATAATGTAAATAAAGAAAGACATTACGAATATGGCGAGCAGTATGATAGTAGTGAGCTCATCTTTAATATGATTTCAGATGAAATTAGAAATGCGTATAATCCATTTGAAAGTTGTGCTAGCGCACAGATGCTTATAAAAAAGGAAAGAAAGAAGTGATGAAATGATATTAAGTGTAAGTAGAAGAACGGATATTCCTAATTATTATTCGGAATGGTTCTATAATAGAATAAAAGAGGGATTTTTATATGTTCGTAACCCTATGAATGCTCATCAGATAAGTGAAATAAAAGTTACTCCGGATGTTGTAGATTGCATAGTATTTTGGACCAAGAACCCTTTGCCAATGATGAAGAGGTTGGACGAGATTAAAGATTATAATTATTATTTTCAGTTCACATTAACTGGATATGGAAATGATGTTGAGGTTAATTTGCCAAATAAAAAAACAAAAATGATTCCGGTATTTCAAGAACTATCTGAAAAAATTGGCAAGCAAAAAGTGATTTGGAGATATGATCCTATATTCTTTTCTGATAGATATACGAAAGAGTATCATTTGAGGGCATTTAAAAGTATTGCTGAGGCTTTAAGCGGATACACGGAAAAATGCGTGATTAGTTTTGTTGATATATATCCTAAAAATAAAAAAAATATGGATGGATTATCAAGTCATGAATTAAGCGATGATGAACTGCGAGAATTTGCTAAAAAATTGAGCAAGATAGCTACGGATAATAATATTAAGGTTGGAAGTTGTGCAGAAAAAATAGATTTGGATGAATGTGGTATAATTCATAATTGTTGCATAGATAGAGAATTAATTGAAAAAATTATAGGATGTAAACTCCATGTTGGCAAAGACAAAAATCAGCGTAAAGAATGTGGATGTGTTGAAAGCGTTGAAATAGGCACTTATAATACATGCAAAAATGGATGTGCATATTGCTATGCGAATTATAGTTCAAAAAGTGTAGAAGCAAATGTTGCCAAATATGATCCTTCGTCACCACTTCTATGTGGGCAAGTTCAAGAAGATGATAAAATAACGATTAGAAAAGTTGAGTCATTAAAAGAAACACAGCTAAGTATTTTTGATATGTGAACTCATTGCTGTAATGTATATTTTTAAGAGTATATTCGGCTCTATATTGGTTCTAAAAATTTAAGAGGAGGTATACAAAAATGCGAAATAAGATGAATATGAAGAATAAAATGCACAAATGAGTACCAAGAAACAACCAGATAAATCTCTTCGCTTAAGTAAGGGAATTATTTCAGGCAAATATACTTCATTGCTTTTCCTTTTCTCTCACGGGAAAGTTCTCCACTTTCTACGAGTTTTCGCAGCGAGCCCTCGACGAAGCTCAAACTCAAGGATGGGCACAGTTCTCATACCCTTATCACTGCGCTTTTCTCTTAAAATATACTACAATTTAAGGGAAAGACAAGCCGATTACGGGAATTCAGCTTGAGATTCTGCAAACGCTACTATGTACGGCGGCAAATGCCGCCTTGAAATCAGATGGGTTCGGTGTCCTGCTCGTCCGGGGCTTCGCCCTCATCCGGCATATCGGTAGGGATCTCAAAATCGCCCTTGTCCTCGGTGTAGTTTGCATCGGGGTCAAGGGCTTCTTTTTCGGCCTGCTTTTTCTGCTTCTGCTTTGCGAAAGCGTAGAAAATGCCGCCTGCCGCCAGTGCGATCAGCACGACTCCCCCCAGAAAGCCCGATGCGATCTTTGTGACCTTGTTTTCCTTGGGCTGTTCCTCGCCGGATGCCGCCGCTTCTTCTGCGGCTTTCTTGGCTTCTTCCTCGGCTTTCAGCCTGTCCTGTTCCGCCTGCGCCGCGGCTTCCTTTTCGGCGGTGTAAGCGTCTGCATCTTCTTCCTCCATCAGGGAAAGAAGGTCGGCTTCATCCACGAGATTCATGAAATGGACGGTCTGCTGTCCCTTGGCATTGCGATCAATGACCAGATAAAAGGTGTTGCCGGACTTCGATACCAGCGTGATAAACTGCTGACCGCTGCCATCGGAATAGTCGGTGTGGTAGTCGTCCACCAGCGTCAGGTTGCCCTCCGGGGTCATGGCACCAGAGGTTTCGTCCGTGACGGTGACAACATCCTCCTCCACGATTTCCGGCAGAACAGGCTGCTCCGCCGGGGCGGCTTCGCCCTCAAAGGCAAAGGCAGGAGCCGCCATGCCAACGCACAGTGCCGCCGATACCAGCAGCGCACCCAGTTTCTTAATCTTCATCTGCATCGACCTCCTTCTCAAAAGTTGCACCCACGGCAGACAGCGCAGCCGGGTTCGGGGTGGCGGTTGCCGACTGCCGCAGCAGGGCGGCAAGCTGTTCCGGCGTGACCTTTGCAGTCCGCACCATCTCGTTGACCTCGGCGGAATCCTCCTCCTGAATGCGCCGCTCCAAAATCTCGATGCGGTTGTTCAGTTTGATGCGGCGCTCCTTCTCTTTTTCCAGCATCGCCCGCAGCTTATCCGATTTTTCGCTCATAAAACTCCTCCAATCATTTTGAAAGCCGTCCAAAACCGGACAGGTATTTCTGCCAGTAGGACGAGTGAATATCAGCATACTTTATGGGGTCTCCGGCAGACACCATCTTGCCGTTTCCAAGGTAGTAGAGTAGGAAAGTGCCGCCTTATCGTATTTCTACGACAGGTTTGCACAGACCTCTCCCAGAACCGTGCTTGCGCCTCTCAACGCACACGGCTCCCCATTTTTTGCTCCATTTCAAAAGTCATTCCGTTTTAGTTCCATGATGAATTCTCATGTGGCATTTGTGGCACACAACGATTGTCTTGCGCCTCTTTGCCAGCATGACTTTCTCCCAATCAGCTTTACCTTTCAGGTTTTTGACCTTGTTTACATGGTGGATTTCATAGCTATCGCTGTCTGTACAGCCGCAGACTTCACAGACTTTGGCCTTCAGACGTTCCTCGAAGGATGTTGTGTTGTGCGAATAGCGATACGCCAAATCGGGCACTTTTTCCGTCAAATCTTTGCCTTTGCAATCGCTGTACTTAGCGAACATCATACGGCGTTTTCCCTTTTTGGTTTCATACGGAACACCCCATGCGCCAGTCCCATCTCTGTATTCATAACGAACCTTAGAAATTCGGGAGCGATGCTTGTTTGCGAGTGTTTTCAGACAGCTGTATTCCATCAGATAGCCAAAGTAAACGAGCTTGTTGAAGTTGCTTGCAATGGCATAATAGTTACAGAGCCCTCGGAGTTCCGCATTATAAATCATTACGATTTCCAAATCCGTGCGGTTCAGCAGAATGGGGCGATGAATAGGAATCAACCTCTTTCCATCCCTTTTAGCGATGCTATGGGACAGTAAATAGGTCTCCACCTTATCTTTCAGTGGAATATTGAGTTCCACTTTGTTGTTCATAGTGCGCATTTTTCGTTTTCCAGAGCGTTTGACACTGGCATCCCTGCGCACCCGAACATCAAAACCAAGGAATCGGGCAGGAGTATTGCTGTGCGTAATGAGGGTCTTTTCTTGACTCAACTCCATTTTCAGAGTGTCCCGGACAAAATCCGTGAGTTTTGCCTTAATCGCTTCGCATTCCTCTCTTGTCCCATTGACTGCAATCAGAAAGTCATCTGCATAGCGAACATATTTCAATCGCTTATCGGTACACGCTTTTGCAGGTGTCCGAAATAACTGCTTTGTCAGTTGCTTGTGCTGAGCAATCAGCTGCTCCCGCATTGTTCCTTCAGCTTTCTTGATTTTCTCATGCAGTGCATCTCGTTTGTGTCTTATCGCGTTGTATTCTTCCGTAAAGTTTCTCGGATTGTATCCGTGGTCAAATTCCTTCTTCAGCTGCGTGATATACCTGTCCAGTTCGTTCAGGTAGACATTCGCAAGAATCGGGGAAATGATTCCACCCTGCGGGCATCCGCTATAGGTTTCATGGAAATCCCAGTCTTCCATATAGCCGGATTTCAGAAACATACGAATCAGATTCAGAAAACGAGCGTCCTTGATTTTTCGGTTCAGCACACCAATCAGCGTGGAATGGTCGATGTTATCAAAACATCCTTTGATGTCGCCCTCAATGAACCACTTCGCTCCGGTAAACTCATGCTTAATCATGGCAAGTGCCGTGTGGCAGCTTCTGCCCGGTCGAAAGCCGTGGGAATAGATAGAGAAAATTGGCTCATAGATGGCTTCCAGAATCATACGGATAGCTTCTTGCACCAGCTTGTCAGCGAATACAGGAAGTCCCAGCGGGCGCAGCTTGCCGTTCTTCTTTTGAATATAGGTTCTGCGTACCGGCTTGGGTTCATATGACCCTGTTCTCAATGCTTCAATGATGGCTGTCACATACTGCTCGCTAAATCCATCAGCCGTATCATCATTCACCCCCTTCGTTCCTGCACCCTTATTGGAGTAAAGATGCTGGTAGGCGATGAAGTAAATATCCGGCCTCAAAAGATAGCGGTACAGTCGTGTGAAAATTTCATCGTGGTTCTTTTGGGAATTCTCTTGTAATTTTGTTAAAATCTCCATTGTTGATTTCATTGAGGCTTTCCTCTCTAATCAATTTCTGATTTTAATGCGCAAAAAACTGCTTCTCTTCGCCATGTGAGCGGCTTTCCCGCATCCGATTTTACGGCTTTTCCTGTCAATTCAGGATTCTCGGACTACTACAGAAGCTCCGTTGTCATGCCGGATTTTCAGTGTCATCTTTCTAGCATAGCTTTGAAATTTATCACATTGCTGCATTACACATAGCTTTTTCAAGCGTTCCGGTTTAGACAATCTCCAGTTGACGATAGTAGTAGGTCAATGTGAATTATCGGATATGCTTTTGTTCCGTTACTATCGGTTCTCCGACGTGCCGCACAGGGGATTAGCAACCCATAGGAAGGAATTTATTTCCTACGGTCCCTGTACCAAAGGTTTCAGACAATTTTCCTTTGCCCACACGTAACAAGGGCTTGGAACTCACCTTAAACAATTCAGTTTTATCCTTATATTCACTTATCCTTGCAGTTCAGTCGTGCCCGATTGTCTTTAGGCAACTTACCGCTTTCCTGCCGTGCTCTTTTCCCGTACATCTTTCGACTTTCGGTAAAGCAGGTGGATTCCCGCGTTGCTTTGCGGGGTAGTACCTTAGTCACAGCCTCCTTTTTCTACTTCTACTATCGTCCTTACTGGACGCACGATTCCAACGTGACTTTTTCCGGGGGTATCATACGTTCCTTCAAAGAAAACAAGGTCGCCGGGCTTTGCTTCGGCTTCGGAAATGTGCTGGCTCTTGTTCCACAGGCCGTTGGCGGTGGTGCGCCCCACATCGTAGCCGTTCTGGTTGTAGACCCAACAAACGTAGCCGCTGCAATCGAACCCGGTTTCCGGGGTGGAGCCGCCCCACACATAGGGCGTGCCCACATACTTTTGAGCTTCCTTGTAGATGGCCGCAAATTCCTCGTCCGTCAGGGCTTCTGCCGGAACCTGATAGTCGATGCCCGGTGTGCCGGAGCCATCGGAGCCACCGGGCGGCAAGCCTCCATTAAAAAGATAAGGTCTGCCGCCCAAGGTGTCCTGAAAGATCTCATACCGTTTCCACTGGTCGTTGTCCAGTTCCTCTCGGATGACGACTTCCAGCCCTTTGTTCACCAATTTGGTGTGGAAGATGCGGTACTCGTAGGGCACCTGCGTGGGAACCGGGATTCCTGCCGGGCTGATGACCCAAACGGTCTTGTACCGTATCTGTACCTCCACCCATGTGGTCAGCTTGTACTGCTTCTTGAAGGTCTCCTTCAGCTTGCCCTGCACCTCTGACCGGGTGTAATCGTCATACAAGGTGGTCAGGAACGAGGTCAACTGCCACGGGTCGTGCTCGATGGGGTCAAGATGATACCGGTACTCGTTATAGCCGGGGTGGTCGGTGGGGGTGCGTTTGATCTTCTTATCCAGTTCCTTTTCCAGCTTCTTGTAGTCGGTTTCGGCTCCCCGGATGTCCCGGTCCTCTGCGGTATAAATGGTCTGCCCGGATACCTGCGTGGTGCCGGAGAACAGAATGGAACAGGACGAAAACGCTGACATGACCAGCAGCAGGAGCAAAAGAAAAACGCCCACGATCAAAAGAACGTGCGCGTTGCTCTTTGCAAAATTGGCAATGCCGTTGACTGCGGTACTGACCACCGATTTTCCTTTGTCGATGACCTGTTCCATGCCAGACTTCGCAGCAGTGGTGCCATTGGATACCGCTTTGCCGCCTGCGGTCTGTGCCGCTGTACCCGAATGGGCGGTGGCATAGTGACTTTTACGGATTTCTTGCCGCTGTTTCCAGCGTGAAAGCCAGTTGGAACTGCCCTCGCCGGTGCAGGATGCGCCCGCATCTTGTGCCGCAGTCGGCTTCTGCGGGGAAGATTTTGCGGTTTTGGCACCCTTCTTGCCCTGCATCTTGGCTTTCTTTTTCAGCTTTCTGGCGTAACGGCTCTTGGAAATATCGTGGGTAGTCTCGGCAGCTTTTTCGCCCTCGCTTAAAGCCTGCGTGCCCACATTGTCGTCCTCGTACTGATCAATCTCTCGATGTGCCGCAGACCGGGCGGCAGCAGCGGCATACATAGCACGTTTCTGCTGCTTTGTCATGCGGGATGCTTCATCCGGGGTGATCTCGGCTTTGCCAAAACGCAGGTGCTGCGCCTTTTCCGCTGCCTTGTCTGCATCCTGCTTCAGTTTCTGCTTTTTGGGCTTAGATTGCTCCACTTTGGACTTTTTCGGAGGAGAGCGCGTAGCCGTGCGCTCCTTTTCCTCCTCGAATTTCAGCTTCGGCTGTTTCTCACTCATGCTTTTGCGCCTCCGCAACTTCGGAAAGGCGGGTCGTAAGGATGCGGTAGAGTTCAAGGTCTTTCGGGAAGTGGTCAACAAAGGGCAGGATCACGTTACCGAAAAACAGCAGCCCCTCACCTTCGCCGGAGTGGGTCACATAGGAAAGCTGATGGGGCGAGATGTTGAGCTGCTTTGCGAGAATCTGCCGGTCTCCGTTGGCCTGATTGAGCATATACACAAAGTCCGAATTCTCGAAAATATTCGATACTTCAGGACTTGCCAGCAGATCTTTGACGTTCTGCGTTAGGGCTGTCGGGATGCCGCCCCACTTGCGGAAACGCTTCCAGATCTCCACGGAATAAGCGGCAGTCTGCTCCTCTTTCAGCAAAAGGTGGAACTCGTCTGCATAGTACCGGGTGGATTTTCCGGCACTGCGGTTGGCGGTCACACGCCCCCACACGGCATCCTGCACGATGAGCATACCCAGCTTTTTGAGCTGCTTGCCCAGCTGCTTGATGTCAAAACAGACGATTCGGTTATTGATATCCACGTTGGTGTGGTGGTTAAAGATGTTCAGACTGCCCTTGACGTAGATTTCCAGCGCAGCCGCCACATGGCGTGCTTCCGGTTCATCTTGCGTCAGCAGGGCGTTGTACAGATCTTCCAACAGCGGCATATTTTCTGGGGTGGGATTCTCGAAATACTTGCGATAGATCACATGGACGCAGCGGTCAATGACCGTCTTTTCCACTGGCTGCAAGCCCTCTTTGCCGCCCACCACCAGTTCGCACAGGGACAGCACAAAGTCGGCTTTCAGTGCCAACGGGTTGTCCTCTTCGCTGTAATTGCTGTTGATGTCCATAGGGTTGATATACTGGGTGCTGGCAGGGCTGATGTGGATGACCTGCCCATGCAGACGCTCCACCAGCGGAGCGTACTCACATTCTGGGTCGCAGATGATGATATCATCGTCCGTCACGAGGAATGCGTTGCAGATCTCACGCTTTGCGCTGAACGACTTGCCGGAACCGGGAGTGCCCAAAATCAGACCGTTGGGGTTCTTCAGCTTTTTGCGGT
>ERZ1106983.2189-NODE-2189-length-13803-cov-2.239089_pt1 | contig 13803 bp, 12 predicted proteins | sample MGYA00403693_ERZ1106983 | MGnify/ENA primary metagenome ERZ1106983 (study PRJEB35170, sample SAMEA104062420) | human gut metagenome | biome: human gut; feature: human-associated habitat; material: faeces | place: Denmark | collected 2012-07-13 ...
GCTGGATTTCCAGATCAGTCGCCAGTTGGACGCAGTAATGCACCATCAAGAGTTCCAGAAGGTGGAATCGCTGTGGCGCGGCCTGAAGCAGCTGGTGGACAGCACTGACTACCGCCAGAACGTGAAGACTGAAATTCTGGACGTCTCGAAAGACGACCTGCGTCAGGACTTCGAAGACGCGCCGGAACTGATCCAGAGCGGACTCTACTGGCACACCTATACCGCCGAATATGACACCCCTGGCGGAGAGCCGATTGGCTCTGTGATCTCCTCCTATGAATTCGATGCCAGTCCGCAGGACGTGGCGCTGCTGCGCAACATCTCTAAAGTGTCTGCTGCTGCACACATGCCGTTTATCGGTGCCGTCGGCCCGAAATTCTTCCTGAAAGACTCCATGGAAGAAGTTGCAGCGATTAAAGATATCGGCAACTACTTCGATCGCGCTGAGTACATTAAGTGGAAATCCTTCCGTGACACCGACGACTCACGCTATATCGGCCTGGTGATGCCGCGCGTGTTAGGGCGTCTGCCATACGGTCCGGACACCGTGCCGGTGCGCAGCTTCAACTATGTCGAGCAGGTAAAAGGCCCTGATCACGAGAAGTATTTGTGGACCAGCGCGTCATTCTCCTTCGCCTCGAACATGGTGAAGAGCTTCATCAATAATGGCTGGTGCGTGCAGATCCGTGGCCCGCAGGCTGGTGGTGCGGTGAAAGATCTGCCGATCCACCTGTATGACCTTGGCACCGGTAACCAGGTGAAAATCCCATCTGAAGTAATGATCCCAGAAACCCGCGAGTTTGAATTCGCCAACCTGGGCTTTATCCCGCTGTCGTACTACAAAAACCGCGATTATGCCTGCTTCTTCTCGGCTAACTCTGCCCAGAAACCGGCGCTGTACGATACCGCGGATGCCACCGCCAACAGCCGCATCAACGCGCGCCTGCCGTACATCTTCCTGCTGTCGCGCATTGCGCATTACCTGAAGCTGATTCAGCGTGAAAACATCGGTACCACCAAGGATCGCCGTCTGCTGGAGCTGGAACTCAACACTTGGGTGCGTGGTCTGGTGACTGAAATGACCGATCCGGGCGACGAGTTGCAGGCCTCACACCCGCTGCGCGACGCGAAGGTGGTGGTGGAAGACATCGAAGACAACCCGGGCTTCTTCCGCGTGAAGCTGTTTGCGGTGCCGCACTTCCAGGTGGAAGGCATGGACGTGAACCTGTCTCTGGTGAGCCAGATGCCGAAAGCGAAAGCGTAAGCTAAGGCAGGAAGCCAATGAAAACGGAACAACCGTTATGGGGCAGGGGCCAGATGGTCTCTCCCCAGCACTTCCAGCAACAGGCCGCGTATGCGGCCTGGACTGCGGAATGCATTGCCCGGCTGACCCCGCTGCGCCATGTACCGGCAGCCATTCCGTTACGTCTGGAAAATCAGTATTTCAGTCTTGATGTCTCTCATCCCCAGGCCACTGAAATGCTCCAGGGCGGCACTTGCATGTTTTACGTTCCGGGCATGCTCGGCGAGCCTGAACTGGAACTCTTTGCGGTGCTGAGAACATGAGTGAGCGTAAACGCGGCACTGTCGCGTCCATTGATATTGATGCCCTGTTGCAGGACACATGGCTGCAGGTGATCAGCCTGCGTCACGGCCCAACATTCCAGAATGGGGAAGGGCGTACGCTTTGGGAGCGCTGCATTGCTGATGTGGAGCGCGTGCAGCGTGAGCTGAAAGCGGGCGAACTCGATGAACCCAGCTGCTGGCATATTCTCACCGCACAGTGTGCGCTGCTGGATGAGGCGGTCAAAGGTCGCGGTGTGGAGGATGATGCCTGCGTGCAGTGGTATGACATTCCCCTGCAGGGGCACTTCCTCGGCACCATGGACGCCGGTGACACACTGTGCGATCGGATGCGCGATGTGCTGCGTGAACCGGCTCCGGATCCTGCAGTCGTGACCTGTTTCCAGCGGGTCATGCTGCTGGGGTTCCTCGGCGGTTTCCGCTCCCTGAGCGACCCGGAACGCCAGAAACTCGTCAGTGCACTCAGTGAACATGTCACGCCGTTCAGCTATCCACAGACCCACCCCGTACTGGCGGAAAGCCGTGCCGGAAGGAAAATGGGCTGGCTGTCGTCGTGGCCCGTGCGTATCGGCCTGAGTGTGGTGGTGGTCGCTGCACTCTGGTGGGGGTTGGATCGCTGGCTGGATCAGACGCTGCAAACCCTATTGCCGGGAGTCGTGAAATGAGTCCTTTACAACAGCGCGGGCTTGCGCTGTGGGCCGCCCTGCTGAGTACCATGGTCTGCCTGGGTTTTCTGCCGGTATCCAGATGGGTTTCGGTACTCGTTCTTTTTACCGTTCTGGGGCTTATCCTGGCGTTCCGAACTGTCGCCAGTCGCCGTGAACAGCATGATGTCACCCTGCGTCTGGAGGACCTGCCTGACGCCACTTACCGTCAGCCCGTAGTGCTGGTTTGTGGCGATCTGCCGCTGGCCTGGCCGCAGCAATCATCGGTACTCACAGTCACACAGGGATGCTGGATCCGCGTGGAGGATCATCAGGATCTTGCGCAGGCTGCCCGTCAGATACTGTGGTTACGTCCTGACTGGGGACGTCAGCTGTCGGTGATGGTCAGTGTCTGTCCGCAGCAGCACCCTGACAGCGAAGCCCTGACCAGTCGTCTGCTGACCCTGCGCTGGCACATCAGCCAGCTGCGTAAAGCAACCGGTCATTCTATGCCGCTGGTGCTGAATGGTCAGGTCGGCAGCGCGATGACGAATGACGTGTTCTGGCAGGCGGTTTTCCCGGGTGAAGGCGTGAGGGTCTGGCGTGAATCCTCAGCCCCGGGTTCTGTTGCTGAATGGGTTACCAACGGCGGAACGCCTGCGGTGCAGCAGCAGGTGCTGATGAACAGTCTGATGAACTGGTTCCGTCAGCATGTCCAGGCCGTCTTTATGGATGAGAACCCCGATGTGCCGGTCATTGCACCTGTTGCGGTGCTGTGGGGAATGGGGCCGATCCTGGCCGGAAGCCTGGCCACATCGGCCTGGACGACATGGCTTTCCCGTCACACCGCGATGCAGCAGGTGTCTGGCTGGCAGCCGGTGGGAACGGACAGCACGGTGATTTCCCTGTTCCCGGATTTTATTCTGCCATTACTGCCGGAAGGGCGGGGTCTGACGCCGCGTGAGCGAACCTGGCGCTGTGCGCTTGGGATCTTCACGCTGGCGGCCATTGCTGCACTACTCAGCAGTGGCTGGAACAACCGCCAGTTCAACAGCTGATTACCCGCTATGCTGCGCTGAAACAAAAAACAGTGGAATAGGCAAAGAAGGCGATGGAGCGGTTAAGGAAAAAAGATAATGGCCGGTCAGCGTTTCCCACGCTGAATCTGGCTCAACAGTGTGCGAAATGTTAACAGGGACGACAACGTGTCAGCCAGAGACCGGTTTTTCAAAAGAGTACAGCAGAAAAATGACAGTATCCCGCCCGATCACGAATCAGCGGAGGGTGAAATCAGGGCATTCCGTCAGCGGATGGATGCGCTGGCACAGCAGATTTGTGTGTGGTTTGAGGGAAGTGGAATTGAGGTCATTGTGTCGACAAAGCATATTCATGACCTGAGTACTCTTGGTTACAGCCTTAGCAGCGGCATATGCCGGTATGACATCACCACCATCCGGCTGGTGAACGGAGATCGCAGCGTGAGTATTATGCCGGAGCAACTCTGTCGTAGCGCGGAGAGGGGCTGTGTGATAATGCGGGTTGATGCGCCCGGCATCAACCAGGTGTTTTGCCTGAGCATGGCACCGAAGGAAAGCTGGTTTATCCGGCGTGAACAGCAGGGCGTAAAAGAGAATGCCATTATGACGGAAAATCATTTTTTCCTGGCAGTGGACTGTCTGGCCTGAATATTCCAGTCGGGTACCCGGCACATTGAGCACTGTAATGTAAGACATCACTGGCGCAAGGCTTTAAACGAGCCTTACGGCGCTTCAATGGTGGGATAAAGGCTATTTTCAAAATAGGCGACCAGCACCCAAATCTCACCACTAAAAATAAACCACAAACCCAATATAATAAGGCAAAGAATAATTAAGGTGAGGAGTATTTCTGTTTTTCCCATCTAAGCGATTACCCACCTGAAGTCTGTTTCAGCCCAGGCTGGGATTCTAACGGGGCTTGCTTCACAACTCCAGCTTCATGCGGCCAGCACTTTGTTGCGACCGTCATTCTTGGCGCGGTAGAGCGCATCATCGACACGTTTGAAGAGGTCATCAATGCTTTCGCCCTGGTTGTGTCGTGCAACGCCGATGCTGACGGTGAAGCGGGGCAATCCAGGGATCGTAATATGCGCTACCGCGGCGCGAATGGTTTCCGCTATCTGCATCGCGGTTTCAAGCGTGGTTCGCGGCAGCAGGAGCACGAACTCTTCGCCACCCCAGCGGAAAACGTAGTCATCGGGACGGCTGCAGGCTTCCAGCGTGCGCGAAAGCGAAATGAGTACCTCGTCACCCTTAAGATGTCCGAAGAGGTCATTGATGTTTTTGAAATGGTCAGTATCTACCAGCATCAGGCTAAACTGCTGCTGTGCCGGGAGGTGAGAAAGTGTGGTTTGCTCTGTGATGTTGTAAAACTGTCGGCGATTAAGCAGGCCGGTCATTGAATCTCGCAGGGCTGCATGTTCCAGCTCCTGCTCGAGCCGCTTTTGTTCAGTGATATCGTGAATAATGCACAACATCAGCTTATCGCCATAGATCTCAATGGGTCCGGCGTAGGTCTGTACGTGTCGGGTCGAACCATCCGCCAGTCGGTGGACAAAATTTAGCGGTTTATGTCCTCCGGGCAGGCTGGCGATCTCCGTCATAATTGGCAAGATGTCGCGCCCAAGCGTGTTGATTTCCCAGGTATGTTTACGGCACATTTCCTCATGGGTGTAGCCATAAAAATTAAGTGCAGCCAGGTTGGCGTCAACAATGTGACCATCACGTGCCGTATCGATTAACAACATTGGTGCGCTGTTAGTAAGAAAAAAACGCGCGTAGAATCCCTGTTTTTTTCGCTGATAGGTTGCTGAACGGCTGGCTTTCAGGCCGGAAGGCGCCTGCTGCGAAATCCCCTCAAACACGATCACATCACCATAAGGTGCCAGATGCGTAAGCGTCAGACGACAGCTCAGCGTACTCTCTTGATTGTCACGCCAGACGGTGAGTATTTCGATGATATCCAGTTCGCTTTTAAGTTCGGGAACATACATTGAGAGAGCGGTTTGCGCATTAGCGGAATAGATCCCAGTGCGCATCTCGGTCAACGTTTTATCACCCATAAGTTTAGTCGCCGCAGTATTGGCAAATAGAATATTTTCCGCGACGGGTGAAATCAGCCACACCGGGTTTTTAATAACATTCAGCGCATCGAAGCAATATTGCGACATAGGGAATTCCTGTACATCGGCACGGTATACCTGACGATCACGCCGGAATTGACTCGCGTGGGCTCCTTTGAAACATACCTTACTTCATCACATCAGGCGTGGTTTTTTTGTGAAATAAAAGGGGATTCCGCCTGAATTTTACCGATTGGTATAATCTGTCTTTCAGACGTTTTTTGCAGCAGCAGCCACGGAACCTGTTCTGCAGGTAAAGGTCGGGAGTACAGGAAACCCTGGAGATAATCACACCCCAGACTCACCAGCATTGCCCGCTGCGCTTCGGTTTCAATTCCTTCTGCAACGACATTCATCTCCAGAGTCCGGGCGATGGTAATGATCGTTTCCACAAGCTTTCTGCTTTTCTCATTTTCAAGCATTGAACTGACAAAACTTTTGTCGATTTTCAGCTCTTTCGCCGGTAAGACGCTGAGCATGAGAAGATTCGAAACGGTAATCCCTGCCTGGTTGAACGCGGTGAGCAATTCAATGCTGCGATCGAGGTTTTTTAGCGCCGTGCTTTCCGTCACTTCAAGGATCAACCGGGAGGGCGCCAGGTTATATTTTTGCAGCATGGACGAGATAACCTGAAAGATATCCTGCTGCTCAAATTGCATCGGCGACAGGTTGAATGACAATGTCCATTGACTGAATCCCTGTTCAGTCCAGAAACTCAGCTGTTTACAGGCCGCTTCAATCGCCCAGTTACCAACGGGAATAATCAACCCGGTTTGTTCCAGCGACGGTAAAAAGAGACTGGGCAGTAAAACACCTTGTTCCGGGTGACGCCAGCGTAGCAGTGCCTCAAACCCGTGAATGGTGTTCTCTTCTGCCAGCCAGGTTGGCTGATACCACATTTCAAATTGATCGCGTTCCAGCGCCAGGGATAACTCCTGCAAAAAGGCAGGTTCAGCCGGAACCGTCGTCGACATCTCTGCGCGATAAATGGCCCAGCCGTTACGACCTTGCTTTTTCACGTTATGCATCGCCGCATCGGCCTTAAGCTTTAGCTCATGCAGGGTTTCACCGTGTTGAGGATAGAGGCTTACTCCTGCGCTGAGCGTGATGGTTAACGTATGCCCGCAAAGGGAAAGTGGACGGCGGATATCGTCCAGCAGGGGTGAAAGCAGCGCGTTCAGCTTGTCGTCATCGCATTCTGGGGCCAGCAAAATGAAAGCATCACCACCCAGGCGTGCCAGCGTCATTTCGCGTGTTAACCGTGCAGTCACGCGATGAGCCACGTTTATCAGCAGTTCATCGCCAACGTGATGACCCCAGATATCATTAATCCGTTTGAAATGGTCAATATCGAAAAATATCACCGCAAACGGCTTTTTGCTCAGCAGTGCGCTGTGCAGGCAGTCCTGCATCCGCACGTCCATCTGGTGACGATTGGCAAGTCCGGTAAGCACATCAAAACGTGCCTGCAACTCCAGCTGTCTGTTGAGCTGGCGCAAATTATCCGTCAGCCTGTTAGTCCGCCTGTGTGAATCCATCAGCGAGATAATCAACATCACACCGAGCAAACATAATGTGGTGACGGATACCCAAATTGATAATCCCAGTTCACTGATACCGCCCGGTAATGTGTTTTCCATTTCGTGGAAATGCGCGGCGTTCATTCCGGTGTAATGCATGGCGCAAATGGCTGCAGCCATCACTAGCGCAGCCGCAAGGCGGTTGATGTACACGCCTTTACGCTTTTCTCGTAAATGGAAGGCTAGCCACAGTGCCGCGCCGGACGCGATGACGGCAATCAGCACCGATAAGAGGACAATGCGTCGGTCCCAGATAATGCTGCCCTTCAGCATTAATGCGGCCATGCCGACATAGTGCATGGAAACGACACCCGCGCTGAGGATCAGCGTGGCGAGTATCAGTCGAAAAGGGGAAAGCGATTTTGCGGAAACGGCGATATTAATGGCAAGCGTAGAAGCAACGACGGCAATACCCAGTGAGCCGACGGTGAGCCAGAGGTGGTAGCTCATGATCATCGGCATTTTCATCGACAGCATGCCGATGAAATGCATGGACCAGATCCCGATACCTAAGGTTACGCCACCGGCCACACGCCAGAACAGTGCAGCCTTACGGGCGGCAAGAGGGATTTTACCCGCGCTGTCTAAAGCCACAAATGAGGCGATGAACGCCACCAAATAAGAAATGGCTATTAAAACAGGGTCCCACGATACGTTGAGCATTATGTCATCCCACGCCAAAAGTTACGGAGTTATCAATTAATAAAGAATATAAAATATATTAAGCAAATTACTCTTTTAAGTGCGACTAAACAGTATCCCGTTTTTAATGCAATGCCTCTTAAATACGTATGAATATCTATCGCGTGGCGTAAGAACAGAGTATCGCGTACGGGTGGCATAAACCAGAGTGGCAGCATGGCGAGCATTGCATTTCCTCTAAAACCCGCTTTTGTTCTCTCTTAAGTAAAATTATGCTAATCAAACTGCGAAACAACAAACTCGCGCAGATCGTGAGGACAAAGCTATCGTGCAATGCTATAAATTTTAATGCCGATAAAAATATAAAGTCGTAGGAAAATGTATGCTAAGAAATATTAGTGTCAGAACTTTTATTGTCTATTTCCTTTTATGCCTCTTTTTGGTTAATAACGGAGTGATTGCATTGTTTGCTAATGGCGTGTCACTTTTTATTGCCGTGAATACTGCACAACTCATTGCTCTGATTTTACTTTGGGCGTACATGACAAAATATCTTGTGACGCCGATCAATACTGTGAAAAAAAGTATTGAAGAAGTGACGTCGGGCAATCTTGGCGTCTCTATCCCTGAATTTGGCAACAACTGCGCCGGGCGTTTGATTCCAGGGATTAATAGCTTGTCCAGTAACATCGCAACGCTGGTCAGCGAGATCAGATCCTCTTCACAAACGGCCATGACGCTTGCGGAGCAACTCTCGTCCCGCAGTGCAGAGCTGTCGGTAAAGACCGAACAGCAGTCAGCGTCATTGATCCAGACGGCGGCCAGCATGGAACAAATGGCAGCCAGTACCCGAAACAATGCAGACAATACCCGTTTAGCCAGTGAGCAAGCGAATGCCGCGACGTTACAGGCACAAAAAGGCGGACAATTAATGGGGCAGGTTGCTAACAACATGCAGTCTATAACCGAATGTGCCCTGCAAATGACGGAAATTATTTCCCTTATCGATGGTATCGCTTTCCAGACCAATATTCTGGCGCTTAACGCGGCGGTAGAGGCTGCGCGCGCGGGCGATCATGGCAAAGGATTTTCCGTGGTGGCGGGTGAAGTCCGTAATCTCGCACACCGAAGCGCCGAAGCGGCGAAAAACATCAAGTCGCTGATAGATGTGACCAGCAATAACGTGACGCAGGGCGTTAATGTTGTCTCGCAAGCGGAGAGAAATATGCAGGATATCGTGGCGGGGTCGAACAACGTCAGCCGGTTAATGGACGATATTTCTGCCTCCACGTCAGAACAGGAAAAGGGGATTTCGCAGATAACGCAGGCGCTGTCTGAACTGGAACGCGTGACGCAGAGCAATGTCGCCATGGTGGAGGAGCTCAACGGATCCTCCGATGTGCTGCGTAACCAGGTGATTGAACTGCAAACCCGCACGCGTAATTTCCGGCTTGACCAGCGACATCTCGCGGATGAGCCCTCACCGCGGCGTCAACATTCCCCGATCCCCTCTCTCTGATAAAAAGCCTGGCTTGCCAGGCTTTTTCTTTGATGCGAAAAGTACAATTCCTGAGCGCATTCAGCGCGATGCTGAACATATCTATTGCTTAAGCCTGGACGAAAGCTAGACTGACACCGTGAAGATGAAAAGCGGGAGGCGCTGTGGAGAGCATTAAAGGGTCCGAAATTAACGTGCCTGACGCAGTTTTTGCGTGGGTGTTCGATGGCCGTGGTGGCGCGAGGCCGCTGGAAGACAGCGATGATATTGATAGTGAACATCCCTGCTGGCTGCATTTGAACTACACCCATCCAGACAGTGCCCAGTGGCTGGCATCGACGCCGCTCTTACCCAATAACGTGCGTGATGCGCTCGCAGGAGAGAGCCTCAGGCCACGCGTCAGCAGAATGGGCGAGGGGACGTTAATTACGCTGCGCTGCATTAATGGCAGCACGGATGAACGTCCCGACCAACTGGTTGCCATGCGCCTCTATATGGATGAGCGGATGATTGTCTCCACCCGGCAGCGTAAGGTGCTGGCGCTGGATGACGTGGTTAACGATCTGAAAGAGGGCACGGGCCCGACGGATTGTGGCAGCTGGCTGGTGGACGTCTGCGATGCCCTGACCGATCATGCCAGCGAGTTTATCGAAGAGCTGCACGATAAGATTATCGATCTGGAGGACAATCTGCTCGATCAGCAGATCCCCCCACGCGGTTTTCTGGCGCTTTTGCGCAAACAGCTGATCGTCATGCGTCGATACATGACGCCACAGCGCGATGTGTACGCGCGACTGGCCAGCGAGCGGCTGAGCTGGATGAACGATGACCAGCGTAGAAGAATGCAGGACATTGCTGACAGGCTCGGAAGAGGACTGGACGAGATCGACTCCTGTATTGCCCGAACGGCGGTAATGGCGGACGAAATTGCCCAGGTAATGCAGGAGTCACTCTCGAGACGAACTTATACGATGTCGCTCATGGCGATGGTCTTTTTGCCCAGCACTTTTTTGACGGGGCTGTTTGGCGTCAATCTTGGCGGAATACCCGGCGGAGAATATCACTACGGGTTTACGGCCTTTTGCGTCATGTTAGTGGTTTTGATTGGCGGTGTTGCATGGTGGTTGCATCGCAGTAAATGGTTGTAAATTTACACTTTTTCGGTCAGTAGATTGCTTCAAAACGACATTTTAATTGAGCGAAGTCAATAAACATCGACCCCGCAAGGTGCAATATTACTCCCGCAGGTGAATGCAACGTCAAGCGATGGGCGTTGCGCTCCATATTGTCTTACTTCCTTTTTTTGAATTACTGCATAGCACAATTGATTCGTACGACGCCGACTTAATAGTCGGCTTTTTTTTGCCTGCCGTTCCCCAGCGACTACCCTAAAAGGGTCAACAAAAAACTGGAGGAAGAGATGAGCATGCTACTCGCGCTGCAATTCATGAATACACGCCAGTCCGATCCGGTACCTACCGACCCAACGCCGATGCCCGATCCCATCCCGCGTCCTCAGCCTATGCCGGACCCGCCACCTGATGAAGAACCGATTAAAATGTCGCATCCAACCCTGATATCTGCGAGGATACGCGCCATCTGACTGCGAAGATGACCACGAGAGAATACTGTGACCGCTTTTTCTACCCTGAACGTTCTGCCTGCTGCCCAACTCGATAACCTTAACGAGTTGGGATACCTCACTATGACCCCTGTACAGGCGGCTGCGCTGCCGGCCATCCTGGAAGGCCGTGACGTACGCGTGCAGGCAAAAACCGGCAGTGGGAAAACGGCTGCATTCGGTCTCGGGCTGTTGCAGCATATTGATGCGGCGTTATTCCAGACGCAGTCGCTGATTCTGTGTCCGACCCGCGAACTGGCGGACCAGGGCGCCGGAGAATTGCGCCGTCTGGCACGTTTTCTGCCGAACACCAAAATTTTAACCCTCTGTGGCGGGCAACCTTTTGGCGCACAGCGTGATTCGCTGCAGCATGCGCCGCACATTATTGTTGCCACGCCGGGACGCCTGCTCGATCACCTGCAAAAGGGGACGGTTTCGCTTGATGCCCTGCAGACGCTGGTGATGGATGAAGCCGATCGTATGCTCGACATGGGCTTTAGCGATGCCATTGATGAGGTGATCCGCTTTGCGCCGCAGGATCGTCAGACGCTGTTGTTCTCCGCGACCTGGCCTGAAGCCATCGCGGCAATCAGTGGTCGTGTGCAGAAGAATCCGTTGACCATTGAAATTGATAGCGTTGATGCTCTGCCTGCCATCGAACAGCAGTTCTTTGAAACGTCGCAGCACGGCAAAATCTCGCTGCTGCAAAAGCTGCTGAGCCAGCATCAGCCTGCTTCCTGCGTGGTGTTTTGCAACACTAAAAAGGATTGTCAGTCGGTCTGCGATGCCCTGAATGCCGCAGGTCAAAGCGCACTGTCGTTGCATGGGGATTTGGAGCAGCGTGACCGCGATCAGACGCTGGTGCGTTTTGCTAACGGCAGTGCGCGCGTTTTAGTCGCGACCGACGTTGCCGCCCGCGGTCTGGACATTAAATCGCTCGAGCTGGTGGTTAACTTTGAACTGGCCTGGGATCCCGAGGTACACGTCCATCGTATTGGTCGTACCGCGCGCGCGGGCAACAGCGGTCTCGCCATCAGCTTCTGTGCGCCGGAAGAGGCGCAGCGCGCCAATATCCTTTCTGAAATGCTGCAGATTAAACTGAACTGGGTGAATGCCCCGGGCAATATCAGCATTGTCCCGCTGGAGGCTGAAATGGCGACGCTGTGTATCGACGGCGGCAAAAAAGCCAAGATGCGTCCGGGTGATGTGTTAGGGGCGCTGACCGGAGATATCGGTCTGGACGGGGCGGATATCGGAAAGATTGCGGTTCATCCGGCGCACGTTTACGTGGCAGTTCGCCAGTCGGTGGCGCATAAAGCCTGGAAGCAGCTGCAAAACGGTAAAATTAAAGGCAAAGCCTGCCGCGTTCGTCTGCTGAAGTAACGGAAAAAAGCGTCTCAGATATCTCTCTGAGACGCTTCGTTTTATTTCACTTCCAGCACATTCAAACGCAGTTCTTCTAACTGACTGTCATCTTCTTCCGGCTGCCAGCCCGCAGGCTGCATTGGGATCTCTTCCCGGTCAAACGCCAGATCGCCACCGTTAACCACTTCTGATTCGTGGTTTATGCCTTTGAAGTCGAATAACTCTACATCCGCGAGATGGGAAGGGACAACGTTCTGCATCGCGCTGAACATGGTTTCGATCCGACCCGGATAACGCTTGTCCCAGTCGCGCAGCATGTCACCAATCACCTGACGCTGCAGGTTCGGCTGCGATCCGCAGAGATTACATGGAATGATCGGAAAACCTTTAGCCTGAGAAAAACGCTCAATGTCTTTTTCACGGCAGTAGGCGAGGGGGCGGATGACAATGTGTTTGCCGTCATCGCTCATTAGCTTAGGTGGCATGCCTTTCATCTTGCCGCCGTAGAACATGTTCAGGAACAGCGTTTGCAGGATATCGTCGCGGTGATGTCCGAGCGCAATTTTGGTCGCGCCTAGCTCCGTCGCGGTACGGTAGAGGATCCCGCGGCGTAAGCGAGAGCACAGCGAGCAGGTTGTTTTCCCTTCCGGGATCTTCTCTTTAACAATGCCGTAGGTGTTTTCTTCGACGATTTTGTACTCAACACCCAGATTTTCAAGATACTCTGGCAAAATGTGCTCAGGGAAGCCTGGCTGTTTCTGGTCGAGATTCACCGCCACCAGGGAAAAATTCACCGGTGCGCTTTGCTGAAGATTACGCAAGATCTCCAGCATGGTGTAGCTGTCTTTACCCCCTGACAGACAAACCATGATGCGGTCGCCTTCTTCAATCATGTTGAAGTCCGCAATGGCTTCGCCCACGTTACGGCGCAAACGCTTTTGCAGCTTGTTCAGGTTGTATTGTTCTTTTTTGTTAACTTCTTGATTTTGTTGCATCTATTACTACCTTCGGAACCAGCAGGGTCGAAAGACGGGTTAGCGCTGGCAGATAAAAGCCAGCAGGCAAAAGTATGCCGCGTATGTTACGGATTCCGGCGGCGAATACCAGCATGTTTTAAAGCGGTGTTGGATTGATAAAGAGTAGTAGGCTTCCCGCGATGGCAACAGAGAGGGCGAGATCGATTCCTGCGATTATGGGAAAAAGAGAGTGCTTTATAGTAGGACAGAAACAGTAAAAGCACCCGGTATTATCTGGTCAAAACCGCTGATTAAATAATGAACTCTTTAAACTTCTCTTTATTATCGACTAAGTAAGCCGGAAACTCAGGGTTTTTAAGATCCTGCTTAACTAATTTTCTGTCTCGACCCCAGATGTCCTCTGCATTCGTAATCACTTTCATGATGTGTTCAGGATTATTGAATTCTGGCGTATCGTGTTCAGTATGAGAGATCGTAGACATCTTCTTTGAGATGCGTTCAGGCGACATAACCCATGAGAAGTGCCAACCCGCATTTTTTACAATCTTGTTTCTATATTTGAATGTCAGTCTTGACAAAAAGTCTTTGTAAATTTTAGTGGACTTAACGTTTCTAAAGTCAAACGCGTTTCCGCCAAAACGGTCTCTAAGATTACGTAACGTTGTCGCGCGCGGAAGTGTGCACAGGCGCGGAGAGCCATCTTTATTAAAGACTTGCAGGTTAAATTGATAG
>ERZ1106983.2193-NODE-2193-length-13756-cov-4.525509_pt1 | contig 13756 bp, 17 predicted proteins | sample MGYA00403693_ERZ1106983 | MGnify/ENA primary metagenome ERZ1106983 (study PRJEB35170, sample SAMEA104062420) | human gut metagenome | biome: human gut; feature: human-associated habitat; material: faeces | place: Denmark | collected 2012-07-13 ...
AAAAGAATATTAAAGATATTTTAACCAAATGATTGATTTATTATGTTAGACTAAGGTATAATAAATTAAATATAACCTCATCAGTAATGATGTCGAAAAGGAGAAAATGATGTCATTTTACAAAAATACATCCTGCCCTGTCTGCGGCAAACCGTTTGAGGACGGAGACGATATAGTAACCTGTCCCCAGTGCGGAACACCGCATCACCGCGCCTGTTATGAACAGCTTGGTCATTGCGCAAATCAGAGCCTTCACGGAACTGATTACAGCTTCAGGAGAGACGGAATGGCGCAGGAAAATAAAGAACCTGACGCTGTCCGAGATCAGGCGACGGATGCTCAGCAAAGCGAAAGCACAGGCGGTGCTTCCTGCGTTGCCTGCGGTGCAAAACTTGAAGAGGGAATGCCTTTTTGCAGTAAATGCGGAGCAAGACAGCCGAGTTTCGGGAAAACGTATAAGCCGCCTGTTGCACCGCTTCATACGGAAAATACAGAGTACCGCAAATTCGGAAAAAATCTCGGAAATGAATCGGTAGATGACGTTGCGGCAGTCGTTCGTACTAACGTAATGTACTTTATACCGAGATTTATCCGCAACAAAAAGATTTCCTGGAACTGGAGCGGCTTTATTTTCGGACCGTCCTATCTGTTCTTCAGAAAGATGTATAAGCAGGGCATAGTTTTTACCGCTCTGCGTTTTATCGCTTCATTGTTTATTCAGGGCGTTTATTCTGAGCAATTTGCCAATCTTTACAAGTTTATAAATGAAAACTACGAAGCGCTTGCCCAGGGCAAGATGCAGGTGGAGCAGTCTTTGGTGGAAGGGCTGTATCCCGCCATGGCGATAATGATCGCGGTTTCGCTGGTGCTCAATATTATCATTGCGCTTTTGTGCAACGGATTTTACCGTCAGAAAGTTTTGGGAATACTTAAAACGGTAGATGAAAAACTTGAAAACGGCGGAATGTTTCAGTCGCCTTTTGCAGATGAAACTTCTGAAATTTCGCAAAAGGATATGAGAAAACTGTATCTTGCTAAAATCGGAGGAACAAGTATTTTTGCTCCGATAATGGCCTATTTGGTTATTGATTTGCTTTCAAATATAATTTCAAGTATAATTTAGTAAAAAGAAATAAAGAGGGGCAACAATGAGAATAAGAAAAGCTATTATCCCGGCAGCGGGAATGGGAACTCGTGTTTTACCTGCTTCAAAAGCAGTGCCGAAAGAAATGCTTAATATTGTGGACAAGCCTGCTATTCAGTATATTGTCGAGGAGGCATTTGCTTCAGGTATTGAGGATATACTCATTATTACCAATAGGGGCAAGGGCGCAATTGAGGACCATTTTGACCACGCTTTTGAGCTGGAAACAAAGCTCTCTGCCGATCCCGGCAAGGAAAAACTTTACCGTGATGTCTGCGCCTGCGCAGAGATGGGAAATATCTATTTTCTCAGACAAAAAGTCACCAAGGGATTGGGTCACGCTGTTTTGTGCGCCAGAAATTTTGTAGGCGACGAGCCTTTTGCGGTGCTTTACGGCGACGACGTTATTATTTCCGACAATCCTGTTACCCGCCAGCTCTGTGATGCGTATGAAAAATACGGCAAGGGCGTTGTGGGTGTTAAGGAAGTTCCCAGAGAAGCAATAACGAAGTACTGCTCCCTTGCGGTTGAACCCCTTGAGGGCAATTGCTTTTCTTGCTCTGATATGATTGAAAAGCCCAAGCCGGAAGAGATAATGAGTAATTATTCTATTCTCGGCCGTGTTGTTCTTCCTCCTGAGATATTTGATATTCTTGAGAATACACCGCCCGGAGCAAACAATGAACTTCAGCTTACAGACGCAATGAAAACGCTTGCAAAGCAGAAGGGCGTTATTGCCGTTGATTATGACGGAACGCGCTATGATATGGGCGATAAATTCGGAATTCTTCAGGCGAATATTGAAGTTGGTCTTCGCCACGAAGAAACTAAGGACAAAATGAAAGACTATATTCTTAAACTGGCAAAGGAACTTAAATAATGATTAAAATAGAAAGAACATCTGTAGTCAATTTTGACAATGCCATGAGGGGTGCCAGAAATCCGATGAATTCCTGGAACAGATATGATTCGGGTTTTGACGAAAACGGCAACTTTTTCTTTGGTCCTAATGACCTTGACCTTGCGAAGAGACTTTGCAAGGCGGGTTCAGACCACCGCAAATTTATTCGTATGATACTTGTTTCAGTTGATGTAACTGCTCCGCTTTACTGGTGGAAGGAGTACGATACATATAAGGTGAGCACCGTTGCAAATTCGACTTCAACGATGCATAAGATAACATCAAAGCCGTTTTCCATGGATGATTTTTCGGTTGATAAAATGAACGCCGAGGGTCTAAAGACAATGGAAAGCGTTATTGAAACCCTTGAGTCTCTGCGTCTTCAGTATCTGGAAACCAAAGACAAAGAGGTTTGGTATACTTTAATTCAGCTTCTTCCCAGCTCTTATAATCAGATGCGAACCTGTACTCTGAATTACGAAACGCTGGCAAACATATATTATGCAAGAAGAAATCACAAATTAGACGAGTGGCACGATTATTGCGACTGGATTTTATCCCTGCCGTATTTTAAAGAGCTGCTTGTTGACACAAAGGAATGAATTAGATGAATCAACAGTATAATCCATTCGGCAGCGGGCAGGGGAATAATGTTCCTCCTCAGTCCGGCCAGAACGGACAGCCGAATTATACAGGTTCAGGGGAATATCCTCCCAACAGACCTCCGTATGAAAATAATCCATATCAGCAGCCCTACGGAGCGCCAAATCAAAATCCCCAACAGTCATATTACAATGCTCCTCCTTACGGACAGCAGCCATACAGTCCGCCCCCTTACGGCAGACCGACTTATTATCAGCCTCCGTATGGTCAGCAGTCTTATTACGGAGCGCCTTACGGCGGCCCCCAGTACAATTCAAATATTCAGCAGAATTATGCTAATGTAAACAATGCTGACGCAAAGTCGTTCGCACAGCATATGCAGTCTGAATTTGAAAGACAGCAGAAGATAAAGGCCCAGAAAAGAGAAATAAGACGATTTGGCAACAGTATGGGTCTTGCGATAATCGGCTATCTTGTTTTGCAGACGATTTTCAGTTTTATGCTGGAACCGCTGGGACTAATCGAATATTATCAGAACAGTTCGATTTTTCAAAACGCTTTTAATCTTATATGTGTTTCCGTGTTAAGCGTTGCACTGCCTTTCGGCATTGCGGCGTGGGCAAACAAGGATCATTATGAGCATCAGCTTATCCCCACAAAGAGCATAACTTTTCCAAAACTGGCAATGTGGGTAGGGTTTGGAATGCTCTGCTGTATCGGCGCGAATTTCGTGGTTTCGCTGGGAGTTATTCCGCTGTTCAGAGTGTTTGGCTTTGAATTGCGCCAAAGCGAGACGAGTTCGCCTGATTCGGTTTTCGCTTGCGTTATCTCATTGATTGCAACAGCTGTCGTCCCTGCAATATGCGAGGAATTCGCAATGCGTTGCTGCGGCGGTCAGCTTCTTAGAAAATACGGTAAGCCGTTTGCGGTTTTTGCGGTAAGTATCGTATTTGGTTTACTCCACGGAAATGTAATTCAGTTCGTTTTTGCGTTCCTTGTAGGTCTTGTTCTCGGTTTTGTTACGGTTAAAACAGACAGTATCCTTCCGGCGCTTCTTATCCACGCCATGAATAACGGAATGTCCGTCGTAAGCGATATAATGACATATGCTGTTTCCGAAAAAGCGGGCGAAACTTCTACAATGGTTTTGTATGTTTTCTGGCTTGTTGCAGGTATTGCGGCTACCGTGTTGCTGGCTGTGAAAAACGAATTGAAAGTCGAAAAAGAACCTGCCCCGAAAGACGATGCGGCTCTGTCTTTCGGCCAAAAAATGGCTTCGTTCTTTTTTGTGCCGTGTATGATTATCCCTCTTCTCTCTCTGATCTTCTTTACACTGACAACGATTGAAAAAATATAGTATTTGAAAAAGAAATGAATAACAGGAGTTATAGGTATGGACAAAAAATTTATGGAGCGGGCGATTGAGCTTGCGAAAGAAAGCGCCTTGGAAGGTGAGGTGCCCGTTGGTGCGGTTATCGTGCGAGACGGCGAAATCATCAGCGAAGGACGCAACAGACGTGAAAAAGACAAAAATGCTTTAGGTCATGCGGAACTTGAAGCTATCGACAATGCCTGCCGAGAACTTGGCGGCTGGAGGCTCTGGCAGTGCGAACTTTATGTAACGCTGGAGCCCTGCCCGATGTGTGCGGGAGCGATTATTAACTCAAGAATAAAAAAAGTCTATTTCGGAGCTTATGACAGCAAGGCAGGCTCATTCGGCTCAGTTATTGACTTTAACTCGCTTCCTTATAACCACAAGCCGGAACTTGAGGGCGGAGTTATGGGCGATGAATGCGCCTGGCTGCTTAAAGATTTTTTTAAAGATCTGCGGAAAAAACGTAAGGCGGCAAAGTCCGCAAACGCGGCTACATAATTTGATAAATGCGTTTTATTTTAAAGCAATAAAAAAAGTGAGCACGGTGCCAATTTAAGCACCGTGCTTTTTGCTGCCATGCACGCAGCATTTTTTTAGGTTTGATTACTTCATAGACTCTTCGTAAGCCTTGATCATCTTTTTAACCATCTGACCGCCTACGGAACCAGCCTGCTTAGAAGTAAGGTCGCCGTTGTAGCCCTGTTTAAGGTTAACACCAACTTCTGAAGCGGCTTCCATCTTAAATCTGTTCAGAGCTTCTTTTGCTTCAGGAACAACATTTTTCATTGCAAATACACCTCTTTTTCGATTTATTTGCGTTTGCAAAAATAGTTTGTGACATTTGAGGTGTTTTATAATTGAAAAATTTTGACAATCTCTAATTGGCTGAAAATTGAATTTTTCAGCTGATTTATTGGTTAAAGAAAAAGAAGTCTGACGAATTGTTTGTCAGACTTCCGTTTTTTTCATCAATTTAATTTTTCAAATGAAAATTTTTGTTTTATCTTTCCTGCCGTAATTAATATACTCTCTAAAATGAGACTTACACAGCAGGGCGCAAAAAGAATTTTGACGCTAAAACAATATGAAACAACAACTGCCGAAAAAATTATAGCGAGTATTATCCATGATATTTTGCGAAAATACCTGAACTCCTTTTTTGACAGCGGTTTTTCAGGAGTGTCCAAAGGACAGAAGACCGTTATCAATAAAGCCGCGGTTATAGTTAAGCAAAGCAGTATTGTCTTAAAATCATATGCTTTAGCTAATTTTATGATAACAACGCTGGCGATCATTGAAAGTGTGGACATGATTTCACATCTTGTTTCAGTAGAAGCATGATATCCGCCGGCGTATTTTCTTATAAACTGAAATGCTATAAAGAAAATAATGCTTTCAAAAAAGCAGTTCAGTATCAGTCCCAGAATACCGACTAAAACCAAATACATCAATGATGAAATCAATATAAACAGGGCATAGATATAGAGTTCCTGTTCTTCGTCGTTGATGACGCCTTTTTTCAATAATCGGGCAGTGAGTTTTTTAGATAAATTATCTATCATTATCTATTTTGCTGAATTTTTTGAGAGCAGCAGGTGCTTTCGGCTGATAAATGGTTGCACAGGTTGTGCTGTTTGAGCTGTCTTTAAGTGTAACGTTTACGATTTTTTTGATAAGTTTTTTTGAAGTGTTTTTCATAGTTTAATTACTCCTTTAAATATAATTAATATTGTATATTTATGATAACTAATTAATCGGCTTTTTTTCAACAAATATTCAAAAATACTCATTTCTTCTGCAAAAACGCCAAAAATCAAACAAATAGATATAAATTCTGCATATATGTATGAAAAATATACATATATGTCATATAATCTACATATATGTACGTTCATTTAATGATTTTGAAATGATAGAATGATGTTGGTGATGATGATGGAGATTAACTATAAAAATATTGGAATGCGTATCGGACTTCGGCGCCGTGAACTAAAAATCACACAAAAAGAAATTGCCGAAAAAATAGGCGTTACCGATAAATACATATCTAATATAGAGACAGGCAAACGAAATATAAATCTTGAAATGCTTTCTAGAATGTGCGAAATTTTATCTGCTACCCCTGATTATTTTTTGCTTGGAAATATCAAAAAAGATATTGATTCAAACATTATTGATTGTTTAAAACTTTGCTCCCGTGAGGATAAACTGCTGGTTTTTTCAATAGTTGAGAAATGTGCAGAAAGAAATCGAAAATCCAATTGACAAAGCAAATTAAAATGCTGTAAACTTTATATAGTTTACAGCATTTTATCGTGATTGGAGACGGAGATTTTTGAAAATTGCAATTTGCGACGATGAGGCAGAATACATCGTTGACGTTGAACGGCATCTCAAACAATACGCCAATGAGCGCGGACTGTTTTTTGATATTTATAAGTATTCTTCAAGCGAAGAAATATTAAAAAGTGACAAGCATTTTGACATTGCTTTTTTGGACATTGAAATGGACGGGTCAAACGGAATAGAAGTCGGCAGGGAACTGCAGACAGAAAATCCGGATACAGTACTTATTTTCGTTACGGCATATAATCATTATCTGGATGATGCTTTGGATCTCGGCATTACAAGATTTTTTGACAAACCAATCGACAGCCAGCGGTTCTACGAAGGAATGGATAAAGCTATATCAAAAGTTGACAACACAGAAGTACAGTTTTATCTTAAAAATGAGGACAATGGTTATGCTTCTGTAAAATGCAAAGATATTATATTTGTTGAAATAAAGGGGAGAAAGACAAGGATTGTAACTAAGAATGTTATTTACTATTCCCAGGAAAATATCAAATTCTGGAAAGAACAATTAAACAAATCTTATTTTGAATCCCCTCATAACAGTTACATTATCAATACAAATTATATTACATATTATTGCAGAGAGTATGTTGTTCTGGACGGACGTTACCAAATTTCTATTGCGTATTCCAAAAGAGCTGAGTTTAAGAGAAAATTTATGAGAATGATGGAGAATTAAAGTGGCGTTTCAAATCTTTTATTTTATTATATATATGGCAGAAGCAGTAATTGCGTATATGTATTTTTCGGATAATTATGAAAATAAATATAAATTTAGAAATTCATTCGCAATAGTTATTTGCCTATATATCTTGGGATTTATGGTGAATTATATATCTCATAATAATTTTGTAATTAACATGACAACGTTTTTTATAATTAATATTGCATATTCTTTATTAAGTTATGAGATTGCATTAAAAGACAGTATTTTTCATTCTACTATTCTGTTAGCAATAATGTTTTTATCCGAGATGATCATTGAGGCAACGGCCTCGTCTATACTTCATATTCCGTTAGATGCTTATAGTAAAAGTTTGTCAGCCCTGACGATTATGGGAATAATGAGCAAAGTTCTTTATATGATTGTCGGTAAGCTAATATCTGTATTATTTTCATACAAAAAAAGTAACGGTTCAAATAACATTAAGAATAATTTTTCGCTTTTCTTATTTCCTTTGATAATTATAGTCATGCTTGCTCTGTTTTTATATACGTCTACAATGTATGACTTTACCAGACGAATGAAAACGGTATATGCAGTGATTAGTATTGTTTCATTGGTGTTTTGTTGCTTGATTTTTGTTATAAACCAAAAAATGCAAAGTCAGCAGGCCGAATTGATTGAACTACAGTCAGAAGCTCAAAAGAATGAAATAAATAAAACATTTTATGAACTTCTCGAGCGTAAAAATGAAGACCAGCGTGTACTGGTGCATGATATCAAGCACCATTTTTCTGCAATCAGCATGATGAACGACGTTGACGAAATAAAGAATTACCTTGCGAATATTCAGCCTCAATTCGAAGAGTATAAATACATCGGTAAAAGCAAAAATAAGATGCTTGATCTGATTATAAGCAAATACTCGTATATATGCGAAAAGAGTAATATTGATTTTAACGCCGACGTCAGAAGTTCAAATCTGAGTTTTATTGAAGATTCGGATTTAACTTCCCTGCTTTCAAATCTCCTTGACAATGCAGTAGAAGCTGCAAAAGGAGCGCCAAACGCTTCAATTAGATTTTTAACAAAAAAAGAAAATAATTTTTTCATTTTAAGCGTTGTAAACACATCCAGCCATGCTCCGAAATCCAGCGGAGAAAAACTTATTACTACAAAGCAGGATAATGCCATCCACGGATACGGCTCAAAGAGTATTGAAAGGACTGCAAAAAAATATAATGGAATTTGCAGTTGGGACTATAATGAAAGCGACAGAAGTTTTCATTATAATATCATCTTTAATTCATGATAAGTAAAACAATTATTTTGACATCACTTCGGATTAAACGAAGTGATGCTTTTTTGTCATGAAATCACAGTGTTTTTGATTTTTTATATACAACGCTGGAAAAATGTGCTATTTTAAATACAAGAATTCAGCCAGAGAATTAACGGAAGATGAAATTTGGATTTGATCTTTCTTTGATTACCGAATATCTCCGTATTTGTGAAAATTCACCCTTGTTCGTGTGTTTATATGAAAAGGGAAAGAGAAGAGTGAAATGAAAAAAGAAAGAGAAGAGTTTTCTCAATACGGAGAATTATTCTTATCTCTGTGGTGAATTTTTATATTATTCAGAATGTGCGTTAAAGGAGCAATCAGTCACTGATTGCTCCTTTTCGTTTGTAAAATTAAATAAATGTTGTAATTTTTTTAGCTCAAATTTCAATTTCCTGAAAAAAAACACTTGCAACTCACAGCGTAATGTGATATAATGCAATCCGTTGACAAGAGCGTTTGAAAAAACGTGAATATAGAGGTATAGTGTAACGGTAACACACCGGACTCTGACTCCGTTATTTAAGGTTCGAATCCTTATACCTCTGCCATAAATGGACAATCCATTACGGATTGTCCATTTTCTTTTGCCTTTTGGCACAATTATGCACCTTTTAAGGTACTTTTTTCTTTCGTTTTCAATGAAAATGTGACACTAATACGCCACTAAAATCAAACCCCAACTGCATAAAATAGCCAAATCAAGCCAACAAATTTGCAGATACTTGACAGGCATAGCAAAGGTTAATATTATTGAATTAATTCATCATTATGGTATAATTGAAATGTAAAGTATCATTTATAAATGTCAAATTAACAGGAATGATTATAATGATAAAACCACAAAAACTCAGTGTTGGAGATACTGTAGCGACTATCAGTCCGTCTTGGTGATGTGCAGGAGATCCTTATGTTAAATGGCAATATGATTTAGGCATTAAAAGGCTGCAAGAAATAGGTCTTAATGTGATTTCTGCTCCTAACTCGATGAAAGGAACGAGATTTTTAGCTGATAATCCTAAGGCAAGAGCAGAAGATTTTATGTGGGCATTTGAAAATGATAATGTCAAAGTTGTAATTGCAAACATTGGTGGAAATGATTCGGTTAAGCTCATTCCGTATTTGAATGATAATTCTATTATAAGCAATCCTAAAATATTGTGTGGATATTCTGATGTTATTTCTTTGCATTTGTATTGCTATAAATTAGGTTTGTCTACATTTTACGGAGACAATCTTTTAACTACTATTGCAGAGGTTGGACAGTGGCATCCATACAGTAAATATTGGTTTAAAAAAGCATTTTTTGATAATTCTCCAATTGACACGATTGAACCTTCGGCTGATTGTACATATGAAGATATAAAATATGCAGATCCTAATTTCATACGAAAGTACATACCTAATAAAGGCTATTATCGTGTTCAAGGTAGCGGAACCGTAAAAGGAAGACTTTTTGGCGGTAATGGAAATTTAATGGAATATGAAAAGGAACATATTTTTAATTTAAGAAAATCTGATTTTAAGGATTCTATATTGTTTTTTGAAGAAATACCCGAAATATGTAATACTCAGTATATTGTAGATTTTTTGATTGGTTAGGTACTAATGGATATTTACAGGAAATAAACGGGATTATCATTGGTAAAATGCGTTCTTGTGAGAGTTTCAAACCTTTTGCAGATGAAATACGAAAAATTGTTACTTACAAATATAATTTACCACTATTGCCTATAATGGGAGGACTTAATTTTGGGCATACTTCACCGATGTTCGTTATTCCTTACGGAGCAGAGGCTGAACTAAATATAGATAATCTTTATTTTTCAATTTTAGAAAATGGTGTTATGTAAGTTTTAATTAATTATACTTGATTTATTTACGATATTGTTAAATACTATTTTTTACAATGTAAGGAGTTGCCTAATGCCGAAAGGAATTGTTATCACAGGGTTAAATGGTTGTGGAAAATCAACAGTTTGCAAAAAACTTGCTGAAAAGTTAAATTATTACAGTATGGATGTGGAAGATTACTATTTTATTAGAAGTGATGTTCCATATTCAAAATTTCATACACACGAAGAAACTCAAAATCTGATGATTGACGATATTACAAAATATAATAATTATGTTTTAGCAACTGTTAATTGTGATTGGGGAGAAATTATATATTCAACATATGAGTTTGCTGTGATTTTAAAAGCTCCTCTTAAGATCAGAATGGAACGAATTTATAAGCGAGAGTATGAAAAGTTTGGGAACAGAGTCTTAGAAGGAGGAGATTTATATGAATCTCAATTACGATTTCATAATAAGGTTTTAACACGAACAGATGATCATATTGCAAAACAAATACAATTTTTTAATTGTCCTGTTTTAGATGTGGACGCTACATTTGCCGTTGATGAAGTTGTTGATATCATTTATAAAAAATATTTACGGATGAATATCTAAAACTTAAATATTATTAATACGATAAAAAGTTTTCCCTCCTTGTACAGGTAGGTTTCTGTACAAGAAGGGCTTTTATTATGTAGTTTTAAATTTGTTTTCAGTAAATTTATCAAGCCTTTATCTGTTCTGCTCAAATAATTGCATATATAATCTCCTGATTTTTTCTGTTTCTATCGAAAGAATTTTAATTGTTTGTCACTGTTTGTTGAACCAGATGTGGTTTACAACATGATTGGTACAATACAAACAAATCAATGTTGTTTTTTTGATTAAAAAGTGAAAAATAATATGATATTATTAACTTGAAAATAGAAATTATATCAATGTTTTTAAATAAAACAATCGAATGTAACAACAATTGTTTTAGGCATAAATAGATAATAGTGCCTTGTACTATTTTTGCAAATAAAGGTGTTTTAATGAAGAACGGTAAAAAGTTATTGAAGAATTTTGCTATACTATTATTAGGAACAGTTATAGGTTATTTGTTATATTATTTTGTTATTATGGAAACAGTACCGTTGTTTGTTGGAAGTTCAGGCGTCAAATATATTGCAGTTAGCATTATCTCCCTTGTTATCACTATAGCAGGGTGTATTGCTGTTTTAAGCTTGATAATCAATAAGAAAATAAATAAGCTATTGTTTATTGTTTTATGCGTTGCCTACTTTGCAGTATTATTCGTTGTACTATTTATACGTTTTTCCGGTGAACGGGTATTTATATTTAATCCTCTAACAAGTTTAATCGATACTTTTTCAAGTCGGGAAATGGCACTTCAAAGTATTATTAATTTTGCAATGTTTATCCCGATGGGATATTTTGTGCGAAAACTTAAATACAGTAAGCTTTTTGTTTTTTCAATTTTAATACCTTTGGCTGTTGAACTTGTTCAGGCTGCAACAATGCGTGGCTTTTTCGATACTTTCGATATTTTACTTTATTTTATTGGCATCAATATAGGGTATATCATCTTCAAAAAATGGCAGATAATTGTGGAATAAGGTTGGAAAAAATATATTGAAAAATGTTGAAAATGCAATAAATGCTGAGTAAAATGCTTATAGATTTTTAGAGAATAGTGAAATAAATGGTAAAAAATTCATATGATAGTAAATTAGGATTTTACTTATTATTTACAGTAGTAGAAATTCCTAATATATCAAAAAAGTTATAAACAGGCTTGTAACAAGCTTGAAAAATAGATTGATAGAAACGGTTTTGTTTATGATGATGACGCAGTAATTAGTTGGTTAAAAGAAACTAAATTAGATAATAACTCTATTAATATTCTAGAAATGTATAAAAGTATAGAAGAATTTCAATACAATGTTGATATAGTATTGCTGTTTTGATGTAATTAGAAATGCTTTATTGCATCAGCGATCATAAGCGCGAGCATTAATAAAGCAAATGGAGAAATATTTTCAGCTTATATTTATGATGTATGGGGCTCATTACTTGCAATAGAAACGCTGAAGGAAGCAGGCACATTTGGCAATATGTCTGAGCATAATCAAATTTTTTTTTAATAAATGTTTATGTATTTTATTTTGATCAGAAGAAATTGTTTTAGAGATTTTTGAGAGATTGAAAGCAGTTTTGTTACTCTTCCTCCGTTATTTAAGGCGCGAATTCTTATACTTTTGAAATGAAGACGGAACAGTGTATTGGAATTATAAATATATACATTTGCGAGGTATAAAATGAAAGTCAAAGAGTTTTCAAACAGAGAAGATATTTATGCAGAACAAATAGACGGCAGTGATAAGTGGTTTTACTGCCAAATTCCTAATAGTGTTTATCCTGATGATTTACTGGATACAGATTATGAATTTGAAGGTACACGATTGATTATGCTAAATATTCAAGGGGAAATGTATGAGCCTATTAAAAGGGAAAAGAATGTTTATTTAAGCAACCCGTTTTATAATATAGACGAAAGTAAATTTTTGGTTATAAGAATTGATTTTAATAATCTAGTTATACAGTTAATAAAATTCAGCACAATGCTAACTGATGATCTAACAGTGATTTTCGAAATGCCATTGCAAAACGGCGGAGATTTGATAAATCTTTTGGTTGTAAGTAACTCAGATATTCTTGCAAAATATGAAGATGAAAAATTTAACATGTTCTATCCATATAAAACAAGTTTTAATTTAGAAGAAAAAGAGAGCGTTTATGCAGTAAATAACGATAAGTTTATTTGCTCAAGATGGTTTGAAAATCCTGATTACAAGGAAGAAATTATTACGAGAAGTATTCCTGATGGTAAAATAATAGATAGGAAACCAGGCTATGCAGAAATAATGCCAAACGGCGAGCTTTGGCTTATGACAAAATAATATTGACTTTTTTCTTTATGATAATCATAAAGAATAGAGATAAATGTATTTCACAAAGAAGAAACTTTTGAATTTGGCAATTAAGAAAGACAAAATTATTTTATTAAAGTAAATCAAAAACCAACTTATCAAAGAGTTCAAATCTTGATGTCCAAATTGCAGACAAAAGGCAGGTAGATAAAATCTACCTGCCTTTATCTTTGTGGTCATAATTATTTTAAAATATCATAATCCATTTTACAAGCGCAGTCAGAAAACGGCTGAAAACAATATAAAGTTTTATCGCATAATACAATCTAAAATCGCAACTGATTAGACAATAATGTTATAACTTCAAAATAAACAAAAAAGAAGTTACGCTTAACAAAATCAAAACATTGTTGATAACACTAATTTATTATGATAAAATATATATTATTAAAATATATTCGAGCGGCAAGTAAGTTTAATATATATGACTATTGACAGTATAAAATTACCGAAACATTGATGATAGTAGAATTTAAGCCAAAAAATAAGTTTTGCTTAATTTTATTGAAATTTTTTTGATTTTTTTATCACAAAAATCAA
>ERZ1106983.2205-NODE-2205-length-13708-cov-2.975610_pt1 | contig 13708 bp, 7 predicted proteins | sample MGYA00403693_ERZ1106983 | MGnify/ENA primary metagenome ERZ1106983 (study PRJEB35170, sample SAMEA104062420) | human gut metagenome | biome: human gut; feature: human-associated habitat; material: faeces | place: Denmark | collected 2012-07-13 ...
ATGCGGAAGAAATTTTGAATATTTTTCAGAGGATCCTGTAGTTACCGGAGAACTTGCGGCAAGCTTCATTCAGGGAGTACAAAGCCAGGGAACATCTGCCTGTCCCAAACACTTTTTGTGTAATAATCAGGAGTTTGAGCGGATGACAACTAATGCTGTAGTCAGTGAACGGGCATTGCGTGAGATTTATATTCGCGGCTTTCAGATTGCTATTGAGAAGGCGGCTCCCTGGAGCATTATGACTTCCTACAATAAGGTGAACGGACAATATGTCAATGTCAGCAGTCATCTGATGAATATTCTGCGTAAGGAATTACATTATGACGGCTATGTGATGTCGGATGGCGGAGCGGTGCAGACAGGTACAGCAGTTGCATCCCATGCGAATGGAATGGATGGTGAGATGGGATATTTCCATCCGGTAGAGGTACAGGATGCACTGGATAGCGGAGAACTTTCTCAGGAAGTTATCAATGACAATCTGCGCCATATTGTTGAGACTTATGAGAAAATTCATTCTGTGGAAGCAACTGGAGAAGAAAATCAGGAAGAGGAAGCATATGTCCAGACACTGGAATATGAAGATGATAATGTAAAGATTCATGTATCTGCAAAAGCAGAAGGAATTATTCCTGAAAATGCATCCTTGAAGGTTGTGCCACTTGTAAAACAGGATGTTACAGCTGGTATGACAGAAGAAGAAGTACAAAGCATTAATGAAATCAATGCTCAGTATGATGTGGTTGAACAGAAACTGAACGAAAAAGCAGACGAAGAAGAATATGACATTGGTGGTTTCCTTGCTTATGATATTTCCTTCGTAGATGCAGACGGAAACAAAGCAGAACCCAATGGTGATGTAAAAGTCACTATGGAATATAAAAATGCAGTTCTTCCGGAAACAATAGAAAAAGAAAATGCATCGGATATGGATGTAACTGTTATGCATTTGGAAGAAGACGCACAGGGAAACGTAAAGCAAGTTGTAGATATGTCTCAGGAAAATAATAAAATAGAAACAATTGAGACAACCGATACACAGGAAATAAAACAGGCGGTATTTGAAACAAATAGTTTTTCAACATATGCAATTACATGGTGGAATAGTATAACAGATGTTGAAGGCAAAAGAATTAATGAGACTACGTATAATCAATATCTTAATGCAATGAAAGATGAAGTTGAAGGAACCCAAAATGGGAACCTTCCAATAACAGATTGGAAACGATCATCTACATATGTAAATGCGGATGTGGATCTGACGACAGAAGCACAGGACGTCAGTGCATCATCGGTAAATCAGACTTGGTGGAAAAAAGTTTCTGGATTGCAGCTGAATGTATCAGATGAATCTCAAGTATGGGATGGATCCCGCAATCAAAAGCATAATTATACAGGATATTTAGCTGATAATAAGTTGTCAATATATCAGAGGAAATTATATGATTCAGCAACTTGGAAAGATTATCATCAAAAAGGTAATGCTAACAATGAATGCGTATATCGATTCCAGGGAACATTTGATATAGGAAGTGGAGATCCAAATTATTATTCATATACAATTCAACAAGTAACTGGGAATAACAAATTATACATAAATGATGATATGTGGGTATTCATATATCCCAAAGATACTACTTTAAAAGAAACAAACTTTATGAATTATCTGGCATTCTGGACAGGAACAAGAAACCAAAATAATTCTGTAAAATATTTTAATACCCGTTTGGGGACGGCTGCAACAAGAGATGGAAATGCTAATTCAAACAATAACTTGACAAAGTTAACAGACGGTTGGAATATGCGTTCTGTAACAGATAATGCGGGAGCGATTATTCAGAGCGTTTATAACAATGGAAATCATGAGACGGAATATGTGATGGATGTCTTTGTGGGAGATAATGCAGAAGGTGGAGGAACTTATCGTTTGACAGTTAATAAACAGCAAACGACAAAAACACCTATTGAAATCAAAAAGATATCTACTTCAGGCGGAACACTTTCCGGAGCTGAGTTTGCTGTAGAAGATGATTCACATAGTGTGTATTATACTGCAACATCTGGAGCAGACGGAATCGCTCGTTTCAGTTTAATGAATGGAACATATACATTAAAAGAAACGAAAGCACCAAATGGTTATGTGAAAAGAACGGATACGTGGAGAATAACAGTAAATGATGGTAATTATACCATTACAGGACTGGAAAAAGGACCAGATGGTAAATATACAGTATCTAATGATTCAGAAAAAGAAGAAGCTTTAAAGGGACTTACCAGTTCGAAAACGGTAGCGGTTAAAAACTATAATGAACGAACATACACAATAACATTAGGCGCATCCACTACCGGACAAAGCGCAGGAGAAGCTGCCAAAGGAGCAAGTGTTATTCTTGTGCTTGATGAAAGCTCTTCGATGGAAGAGGGTTCAAAGAGTATACAGGATATAAAAGATGCAGCAATATCTTTCGTGAATACATTGCAAACAGCGTCGAAAGAAAGTGAGGTTTCGGTTAGCTGGTATCGTGGTTCGGAAGGTAGTGATGATGATGACTATACAGTGACAGATTCTGGTTTCAAGACAATTGATACTTCTTATGCTGAAATAGTTGGAGCAATAAACAGCGGAGCGACTGATAAAGATCAGAGTGGAACGCCTATGGGAAACGCTTTAAGAAAAGCTCAACAGAGACTAAGCTCCGCAAAATACACCAATAAGTATGTAATATTATTTACAGACGGCATGCCAGGATATTGGAACAATAACGAAAATAAGAACTGCATGGTTGCAAATAATGCATATAATGCAGCAAATGAGATAAAGAAAACAGCGGTGTTATATACGGTAGGATATTCTTTATCGGGAACGTTAAATTGGAAAGCAGGACATAGTGATTCGTCAAGCAAGAATCATGGTAAACATTCTGGTACATCAGCGAGTGATTTCCTTAAACAATATATTGCAACTCAAGGTGATCAGAAATATGCGTATACCACTACTGATAATGAGGGATTAAAAAAGACATTTGAAAACCTCGCAGGAAGTATTGGTTCTTTATATTCCATTGATCCTAAGCAGATAGTCGATGTAATTGATGCCCGCTTTAAACTGACACAAAAACAGAAAAATAAATTTAACGCGAATCCAGACATTAGTTTTACAGAAAATGATGACGGCACAACTACAATTATCTGGACTGGTTCAGCGGCTCATATCGGTAACGTAAACAGTACGGATGCTGACAACCAACCATGGTCAGCAACAATTGATATTGTTGCAAAAGATGATTTCATCGGTGGTAACGCAATTCCAACGAACACTGGAGAGTCTGGAATTTACATCGATGATACCACAGAGAAGCCATTTTATCGACCAACCGTAAATGTAAAACCATTAAGCCTGGATATGACAGGAAAAGAGATTACAGTATATAAAGGTGATCCGATTGCAAGTTCTGGTTTCTATTCTGAACTTGCAGAAACTCTGAAAGTTAAACAGCTGGATAATAAGGATACACTTACAGCTGTGTTACCTGCAACAAACGGAAAGGTTGTGTTACCGGAATTAACGGAAGCACAAATTACAGCGTTAAATGAAAATAGGACATTAACGATTGGAACGGATCAGTCATATAAGTACATGTATCCGAGAACATCCGATGCAGTTGGATATTTCACTTATACCTATAAGATCTCTGAAACACCAGGTGGAAATGCGCAGGATCATAAAGCAGGAGATCCGGGAAACCCGGCAGAACAGTATACATTGGAAGTGAATTTTGTTCCTTATACTGTGGCTGATAGAACGGCAGCAAACGCAACAATTGCACCGGCAGTAAATGGTGGAACAGCAGTAACAAAAAATTTGACCAAAACGGCAAATTACAAAGTAAATATTATTGCAGGTGCTATAGAAATAACTAAAATTCTTGCAGGTGATCAGCAGGTTTCGGAAGAAACAGAGTTTTCATTTAAGGTAACAGGACCAGATCTTTTTGAAAAAATAATTAAGCTGACTGTTACATACGATGAAGAGGCAAATCAGTATGTAGCAACTTATCCGGGAAATGATGCGGATAACGAGTTGAAAAACCTTGCCAGAGGTACGTATACAGTAACTGAGATTGAAACCGAAGGATATCAGGTAAAAGATACACCGATAGTTGGCAAAAAAACAGATACCTGGTATACACAGGACAATGAACAGGATACCGTAACATTTGAACTAGGCTATCACAAAGCTAATAACGGTGAGAAAGCCGATGTTATTGTGAATAAGAAGTATGATTCAAAAGATGGTGGTGTTCTTGGTCAGGTTACGTATACAAACGAAGCAGTGTATAAAAACTGGGCTGTAATCAAAGTAAGCGAATCAAGCAAGGAGCAAAAATTACCAGATGCAGAATTTACACTCACAAAGAATGGCAAAGTAGAGTGTTATGGTAAATCTGATGCAAATGGTAAAGTTCACTGGTTTGAAGATTTGAAATATAGTAAAGAGGTTACTAAGATTCCAGCAGGAACATACGAACTGAAAGAAGTAAAAGCACCAGTTGGATATGTTCTGACGAATGATACTTATAACTTGGTTATTACCAAAAACGGTGCATTAAAGAGTGTTACCAAAGGCAATCAAGAAGTAGAGATGGAAGTAGCAGACGACGAATATAAAATCTATATCGAGAATAAAGTAATTTACGTTCTTCCATCCACCGGTCACACCGGAATCTTCAACATCCTGATGAGTGGAATCCTGCTGATGTTTGCAGGCATTCTGATCATATACAAGATGAAAGGCAAGGAGGTGCTGAAAAAATAAGAAACCTTAATATTTCAGTGGCCTCCAAGCCACAACAATGATTTCCAGTGCAAATAAAAGAAGAAAATGGCACTGAAAATAAAAGAGAGGAAATAAAAAAGAAAAGGAGAAAATCATATGAGTAAAGTGAAAAGAATTTTATCAGTGATTATGGCGATGGTAATGGTACTGGCGATGAGCGTACCGACATTCGCAGCAACAAACATTGCAAAAATTACAGTACATAATGCAGGTACTGATGCACATTTTAAGGCAGTACGAATTGTTGAACCAGATACTACTACAGTAACAGGCTGGAAATTTGTAGGTACTTATGAACAGTACTTTACACAGGCATTTAAGATGGATGCGCAGACAATCATTAAAGGAATGATTTATGCACAGAACACAAGCGATTCTAAAGGTCAGGCTATTGATGGCTTCGACGGTATGTATGCAAATGCTTTAGAGCTGGTTTACAATGCAGTTACAGTAACAACGGATGACGGTGGTTCACCGATTACTGTTACAGATGGTGCTGGTGTATATTTTGTAAAGGGTCAGGAAGAAGGATATATGTACAATCCAATGGCAGCATATATTTCCTTTGGTTCTTATAATACCTCTACTGGCGAACCTACAGCATTAGAAAATAAGACAATTGAAGCTAAGAGAGAAAAAATAGTTATTGACAAAACAGCAGAGGATCAAGACCGAGTTACTTTACTTGGAAGAGAAGAGACCTTCCATGTTAAATCTGAGGTTCCGTTCCTTCCATTAACGGATAGTAATCGTTATTTCTACGTGAAAGATATTTTGACTGGTGGTACTTATGTTACAGTAGCAGACGGTGACAATGCTGGTAAAGTAGATTTAACTGTAAAATATGGAAATGGTAGTGAAAAACATTACTATGTAGATGTAAAAGAAGAAAATGGAAAACAGAGTTTTACAGTGAATCTGTCAGACTTACTTGAGAATAATGCAAATGCGAATACAGACTTAGATATTTCTTACAAAGTAACCGTAACAGATCTGCAGGTACACAATGAAGTTATCGGAAGCAAAGCAGATAATGCATCAACAAATGATTTTGGCTCAAAAAGTGAGGATCTGTTTACTGGTCAGCTGACAATGACAAAATATGCCGAAGATGGAAAAACTGCATTAAAAGGTGCCGGCTTCAAAATTACGAGAAAAGGGACCGATACAGTTCTGAGATTTACACAAGAGGGTAATGGTGTATACAGATATGACAAAAATGGTAAGGAAGAAGTATTCACAGGTGATGACGGAACTGTTATCGTAAAAGGATTAGATTGTGGTAAATATGTATTTACAGAGACAACAGCACCGACAGGATATTCTTTAAATACAGATACAAGAGAAGTTGAAATTAAATTAGCAAAGGGAAAAACAACCGCAGAAGTTCAGGGGGATGTTGTAAATGATGCGACTAGCATTACCGATACAAAACTTTCCGCTCTGCCATCCACCGGTGGTATCGGTACAACAATCTTCACAATCGGCGGTTGCGCTATCATGATCGTAGCAGCTGGTCTGTTCTTCGCAACAAGAAGAAAAACTCAGAAATAATTAACAATAAGGAACCCCGTACACTCTTAGGAGGAACGGAAGAACCCATGAAAACGGGGCGGCTCGCCCGCCCCGTTTTTGATAAAAAAGCATTACACGACAGTATACAGATATAGCATTAGAGTTGAAACAAGATACAACAGTAAGGAGAGCCCGGATGAAGAAAAAAATATCAATTGTATTAGCAGGAATTTTGTTTTTAGCCGGTTTGTCCTTGTTGCTGTATCCGCTGGTGGCAAATCAGTGGAATAACTACAGACAGAGCCGACTGATCTCGGAATATGAATCTGTAGTAAAAGACGAATCAAGGAAAGGAACCATCAATTATGAAAAGGAATGGGAGCGGGCCAATGCGTATAACCAGTCTCTTCTTCCAAGCATCCTTCCCGATTCTTTCGCAATCGCAGCAGCATCCGATAAGCCCGGTGAGGAATATATGTCCTGTCTGAACATCCTGACAGATGAGATGATGGGATATGTGGAAGTGCCGAAGATCAATATCAAGATCCCGATCTTCCACACCACTTCGGAAGAAGTGCTCAGTAAAGGAGCCGGTCATCTGGAAGGAAGTTCCCTTCCGGTAGGTGGCGAGAATACCCATTCTGTAATCTCTGCACACCGTGGTCTTCCAAGTGCCAGTCTTTTCACAGACCTGGATCAGCTGGAAGACGGAGATCATTTTCTGATCCGTGTACTGGATCAGACACTCTGCTACGAAGTGGATCAGATCCATATCGTGGAACCGGAGAATACCAGTGATCTGGCAGTGGAGCCGGGACAGGATCTGGTAACTCTTCTGACTTGTACTCCATACGCGGTCAACACGAAACGTCTTCTGGTAAGAGGGCATCGCGTACCGTATGAGGAAGAGACGATCGAGAAGGAAGAGAAAGAATCTCCGATGAGTCTCTATACCAACTATCTGTTATGGGTAGTGGTAGGGCTTGCAGTAACCGCAGTGCTGATCATTTCCTTATGGCAGTACGACAAACGGTATAAGAGAAAAAGGAAAGAAAAACAGGCAGCAGCAGATGGGGCACTAAAAGATGCCTCTGACCGGAAAGAGGAAGAGAGATGAGAAGAAAATTATCGGGAATTCTCTTTGGTCTGCTGTTTCTGGTAGGATTTGGGATCCTTGCCTACCCCACGGTATCCAATCAGTGGAATACGTACCGGCAGAGCAGGCTGATCAGTAATTATGAACAGGCGGTCAGCGATATGCAGCCGGAGGATTACACGAAAGAGTGGGAAGCGGCGAGAGAGTTCGACAGTACTCTGGTACAGAATAATATATATGGTGATGCGTTCGGCAGTGATGATGTGGACATGAAGGACACAGACTACTGGAAGGTTTTGAATGTGGCAGGTGATGGCGTGATGGGGTATCTCTCCATCCCGAAGATCAATATCAAGCTTGCCATCTACCACGGAACCGCGGAGGATGTTTTACAGACGGGGATCGGTCATATGAACGGCACATCCCTTCCCATCGGCGGAGAGAGTACACACAGTGTACTTGCCGCTCATAGAGGTCTTCCGGCAGCCAGATTATTTACGGATATTGACCAGTTGAAGCAGGGGGATATGTTTTATATCCATGTACTGGATGAGACGATGGCATATCAGGTAGACCAGATTCTGGATATGGTAGATAAAGATGATCACGAGACACTGGAGGAGGCACTGCAGATCCAGGAGGGGGAAGATCAGGTGACCTTATTCACCTGTACCCCATATGGTGTCAATTCCCACCGGCTTCTGGTCCGGGGAACGAGAGTTCCGTATAACGGCGAGGAGGAAGTGGAGAGTACACCGGTAGACAGCATGTTGCGTGCCATCCAGAATTATTATATGTTATACTTAATCTTAGGATTAGCAGTGACACTGCTTGTGATACTGATCATGAAGTTCCTGTTTGACCGGAAGAATAAGAAACGCTCCGGTAAGACGGATGATATGTCGAAGGAGGGATAGAGGTGACTATGAAAAAGAGAATAAAAACCGCAGGGGCGCTGACCCTTGCAGCAATAACTGTTTTATCAGCAGCCGGTTTATCCAGTGTATATGGTGCTCTCGGAGTAGAGACAGATGAGAAGTGTTCTCTTACATTTACATTGGACGACACGGAGTTCGATGAGCTTCGTAGCCTGGAGATTCCGGTAGATGTGTACAAGGTAGCGGACATTACAGAAGAAGCAGTGTATGACACTACAAACTATACAGATTTTGCTGATCTGGGACTGGAAAAAGTAAGCAGTACTACCACCGCAGAGGAATGGGCACAGATGGCAGAGAAGGCCATGAAGACTGTAGAGGATAAGGGAATTGCATCTACCGCAGATGTAAAAGTTACCAAACCGGCAGGTGCAGCGGAATCTACCGGTGTGATCAACAATCTGGAGACCGGTATGTATCTGGTACAGGCCGAAACCGTGCAGACCAGTGAATACACCTATGATTTTACCCCGTACCTGGTATCTCTTCCGAATAATTATTATTCCAAAGAGAACCCGGACGATACCTGGGTATACGATGTAACAACCGGTATGAAGCCGCAGCAGACACAGCGTTACGGTGATCTGGAGATTGTCAAGGATCTGACAGAGTACAATGCTTCCCTTAAGGATGCACTCTTCGTCTTCCAGGTAGAAGGCACCAGACATGGTGAACAGGTCTACAGTGATGTAGTTTCTATTAAGTTCAACCAGGCAGGTGAAAAATCAGTTCTTGTGAAACATCTTCCGGCAGGAACAAAAGTTACTGTAAAAGAAGTGTATGCAGGCGGAAGCTACAGCAACACTTCCGGTGACACACAGGAGGCAGTGATCGCTGCCGAGGGAAGTACAGACAATCCGGCAAGCGTCAGCTTTACCAATACATACAACGGAAAACTGGTTCCGGGAACCGGTATCGTGAACCATTTTGAGAATAAGGACGGCGAGTGGAGCTGGGAACAGCAGACAGATGAACCCGCCAGTGCCAATTAGGGAAAGGGGTGCAGGATATGAGAAAATTAAGTAAAAAAAGTCTTTGCCTTGCAGCCGCAGCCCTGACACTGACAGCGGGGATCAGCGCAGGAACAGCGATGGCGTATTTTACCACGTATGCGGAGGCTTCCGGTAATGTAACCCTGAATATGGGATTTACGGAGACAACGCCTACAGAGGAATTCAGTAACTGGACCAAACATGTGACCGTGAAGAATACTGGTGATTTTGCATGTTTTGTCCGTGTAAAAGCACTGGCAGGAGAAAAATATCAGGATGGCCTGCAGTACAGTGATTCCGATGAAAAGTGGACACCGGGAGAGGAAGGCTATTATTATTACAGTGAGCCGGTCGCTCCGGGAGAGAGCAGTTCGGTTCTGGATATTAAGATCGACAGCAAGGATACAGAAGACAGTTTTAATGTAGTCGTCGTTCAGGAATCCACAAAGGTTTTATATAATGAAAAGAACGAACCGTACGCAGACTGGACACAGATCGCTGATACCAGCGAGACAGCCGGAGAATAGGAGGGTGAGAGATGAGTAAGAAAAAGAAAATGCCCCTTGGGGGACTGACTGTGGCTCTTCTTTCCGCTTCTGTGGTATTGCTGGCAGGAAGTACGGTGGGAAGTGCCAGAGCGGCACTGACTTATTACAGTGAGAACTATGGTGCACAGGTGGAGGTTTCCAAAATCGGTGTCAGCCTAGAAGAAAGTAATGATAAAGGCAAAAGTTATACTAAAATCAGTAAAAGAAATTATATTTCAAATGGAAAATGGGATGAGGCAACAGGCGATCTGCTGACAGGTTTGAAAGAAGAAAAGATCGTACCCGGAAAGCAGTACGATGAAGCACTTAAGGTAACCAACAGCGGTTCCATCGACAGTTATGTCAGAGTAATCATCAAGAAGAGCTGGACAGACAAAGAAGGTGTGAAAGATACCACTCTTTCCCCGGATCTGATCGATTTGAATCTGAATCTGAAAGAGGGAAGTGGCTGGGTGATCGACAAGAATGCATCTACAAAAGAGAGAACCATTCTTTATTACACCGGTATTCTTCCGGCAGGTAAAAGCACACCGGCTCTGAGTAATACCTTAACCATCGACAAGAGCATCGCCACAAAGGTAACACAGGATGTGAAGGAAGAGGATGGTTATAAAACCATCACCACAACCTACGCATACGATGGTTATAATTTCCAGCTTGAAGCCGAAGCAGATGCAGTACAGACGCACAACGCACAGGATGCCATCAAGAGTGCCTGGGGTGTGGATGTAGACGTAGACGGCAATGGCAATATCAGCTTACGATAGGAGGGTGCAGAATATGAAAAAAAGAATTTTGTGCCTTGCCATGGCAGCGATCATGGCCGTAGGCATACATGCAACAGCATTTGCAGAGACACTGCAGGGTGGTTCTGACTGGAAGGTAGAATTCAACGGCTCCAAGATGAGCAGTAATTTTACTTCCGCAGACATGAAGAAAGATATCTTCCAGTTACAGCCGGGAGATACCATGGAACTTCAGGTAGGACTGAAGAACACCAGCGAGAAAGATGCAGACTGGTATATGACCAACGAAGTATTAAAATCTCTGGAAGACAGCCAGAGCATCGCAGAAGGCGGCGCATATGGTTACAAGCTGACTTATGTGGGACCGGATAAGAAGGAAACCGTATTATACGACAGCGAAACCGTAGGCGGTGAGGATGCCCAGAAGGGTGAAGGCCTTCACCAGGCCACCGATGCACTGGAGAAGTATCTGTATCTGGATCGCCTCTCCAAAGGTGATGTAGCTTCTGTTCATCTGACAGTAAAGCTGGACGGTGAGACACAGGGTAATGATTATCAGGATACACTGGCAAGCCTTCAGATGAGCTTCGCAGCCGATCCGGTAACGGTGACAACCGTGACGAAGAAGGGCGAAGACAAAGTTGTCAATAAGACAGTGACCAAGACAGTGCAGACACCGACAAAGAATGTTGTAAGATCCCCGAAAACGGGTGATACCACTCAGATCCTTGCCATCAGTGCGGTAGCGCTGGCAAGCGGTGTGATCCTTCTGATACTGGCAGTGGTACTGATCAAGAAGCGAAAAGAGGAGAAAGGAGAGGGTCAGAGATGAAAAAAATGTATAAGATAGCCACAGTTCTTCTGGCCTTTTGTTTTCTGCTTGGATCGGTTCCTATGAGTGTTAAGGCAGAGGATTATAAGTATCAGGTAACGATATTCAGCGGTAAGCAGGGATCCTTTTCCGGAACTGCAGGTCTGGTAGTAAAGGGAGCAGATTACAGTGTTTCCAATACTGCAGATGCTATCGTGATCAAAGATCTGAATCCCGGAGATACCGTAAGTTTTGAAGCAAGATCCGGTGCAGTAGCGTTGGATAAGGACAGCAAGTATTATGTGCAGGGTATCCGTATCAGTGGACGTGACAATAATGCTGCAGTAGAGAATTCTTCTTTTGAAGTAACCGGAGACCAGGAATACGTAGTAGCATACGGAATCAAGGGCAATCAGGTAGCCTACACCATCAATTATCAGGATGCCAACGGCAACAAGCTGGCAGACAGCCAGACTTTCTATGGTAATGTTGGTGACAAACCGGTGGTTGCATATACCTATATCGATGGATATACACCGGAATACAGAAACCTGACCAAAACCTTATCTGTCAATGCAGCAGAGAATGTATTTACCTTTAATTATCTGCCATATGAAACCGTAACTGTGACAACACCGGGACAGACCATCACCAACACCACCGAGCAGACAGTTACCGTACCGGGAGGTACAACGACTACAACCGGTGGAACTACCGGAACAACCGGAGGTACAGGAACCGGTGGAACTACAGGCACAACCGGTGGCACAGGAACCAATGCCAATGGCGGTAACGCAGCAGGCACAACCACCGGAAACGGTGATGCACAGGGCACAGATGCCACAGGTGGAACCGGCAATGGTGGACCTGGCAACGTAACAGATAATCAGGGAACAGAAGGCACAGAAAACGGCGGAACTACCCAGGATGCACAGGGTAACGAAGACACCACCACCATCGGTGATGAAGATACACCTAAAGCAGACCAGGATCTGAAAGATCTGGACGATGAGGATGTACCGAAGAGTGACAAAGACCTGGATGGCAACAAGGAAGTAAAGAAGAGCCTTCCTCTGGTAGCCGGCGTTGGTATCGGCGTAGCAGCACTTGCAGCACTGGCAGCAGGTATTGTGATCGTCAGAAAACGTGTACACAGATAATCAGACAGTGGAAAGAACAGTGAGACTGCTGTATGGAGTAACAACAAAACTCCATACAGCAGTTTTTTGTTGTCCACACAAATCAAAGTCGCGAAGGGTATTCTATTTTGCATAAAATAACATATAAAGAAGATTTGCTTTCCTTCACGTAATGTATTATAATATGCATGTATATTTCACGGAAGGAACGAAAATCATATTTTCCGTGAAAGTGTAATACAATTCAGGAAAGTGGTTGTCTCAGGAGGCTGCAAACAAAAGTATGCAAACATGTGGAACGTATGTGAAGAACAAAAAATCGAAGAAACAGCAGGTTTTGTATGTAAAAATGTTCGGCGATTTTTCCCTGGAATATCAGGGGAGATCTTTGATCGCAAAGAAGAAAAAAGAGACGCAGTTTGCACAGGTCTTGCAGTTGCTTTTCCATAGCGGAGAAGAGGGGATCAGCCGGGAACATCTGGAGAAGGTATTGTTTGGTGGACGGACATTGGACGATGCCAATCATGCGATCCACAGTCTGATTTATAATATCAGAAAGAAACTGGAGCAGACAGGTCTTCCGAAAGGGAAATATATTATTTCCAGAAGGGGGAGATTTTACTGGAACAAAGAGATTCCGTTTGTAGAGGATGCACAGGTATTTGAAGAGTATTGCAGCAGGGCATGCAGGACAGGGGACTGGGAGGAACAGCTTGAGCTGTGCTGGAAGGCTGTCCTGCTGTATAAAGGGGCCTTTCTTAAGGGCTCTGAGCAGGAAGGCTGGGTAAAAGAGGAACGAGAGCGTTACCATATCATGTTCCGGAAGCTGATAGAATATATGGCAGAGCTTCTGCGGAAAAAGAAGGCATATATTCAGCTGGAGAAGCTGGGCCGGCATGTATCAAAAGCAGCGCCATATGAAGAAGGGGAACTACTGGTGATCGAGGCGCTGACCGGTATGGGAAGAGCGGAACAGGTAGAGAGTCTGTATGTGGAAACCGTGGAAAAGTATCGTCAGGTCTATATGGAAGAAGAACTGTGTAAATTAAAGGATTTTCGGAGAAAAATCGAAGAACAGCTTGACCA
>ERZ1106983.2212-NODE-2212-length-13685-cov-2.885400_pt1 | contig 13685 bp, 9 predicted proteins | sample MGYA00403693_ERZ1106983 | MGnify/ENA primary metagenome ERZ1106983 (study PRJEB35170, sample SAMEA104062420) | human gut metagenome | biome: human gut; feature: human-associated habitat; material: faeces | place: Denmark | collected 2012-07-13 ...
GAGGGCATCGACCGCGCACTGGCCGCCGATCCCCGCACCGACGTGCGCATCTTCGGCAAACCCTCGGCCCGCGTGAACCGCCGCATGGGCGTGGTTACGGGCTACGCCCCGCTCGACGGCGATCTGGAGGCCCTGCGCGAACGGGTCAAGGCCGCCGCCGCGGAAATCAAAGTTCTGGAACCTTAATTTTATCGAACGATATGGCACAATACGCAATTATTTCGACCGAGAAAGGCGACATGAAGGCCGAGCTCTATACGGAGGAGACCCCCGGTACGGTGGCGAACTTCGTCGAGCTGGCCAACCACAATTTCTACGACGGGCTGACCTTCCACCGGGTGATCCCGGGCTTCGTCATCCAGGGCGGCTGCCCGCGGGGCGACGGCACGGGCGGCCCCGGGTACAAGATCAAATGCGAGACCTCGGCGCCGCGCCAGTACCACGACCGGGGTGTGCTCTCGATGGCCCATGCCGGAAAGGACACGGGCGGCTCGCAGTTCTTCATCTGCTGCGCCCGCGAGTCGACGCAGCACCTCGACGGCCGCCACACCTGCTTCGGCCGGGTGGTCGAGGGGCTGGACGTCATCGACGACATCCGTCCCGGCGATCTGATCCTCTCGATCCGCATCGTGGAGGAGTAGGCATACCGCCCGCGTGTACATGAACAAAGCCCTCCCTGTGCGGAGGGCTTTGTCCTTGCCCCCCCCCTTATATTTTTTTCACCATTTCGAACTGCCGCCCCGTCACGGCGATGTTCGCCGCCTCCAGGAACGCCGTTAACGATTCGCAGCCGGCCTCGGTGTTAATGACCTTGACCGAATCCGCCTTGTTGAGCCGGAGCGCTTCCCGCAGCAGCGAGGTGGCGATCCCCCGTCGCCTGTACCGCTTGTCGACAGCGATCAGGGCAATGTCGCCCGAGGCGGGTTCGAAGATGCAGTATCCCACTTGTGTCCCCTCTGCGCGGGCGCTCAGCCCGGCGAAGTCCCCCGCAGCCCGCCTTATGGCCTCGGGGCTGTTCTGCCAGGAGGGCATGAAATCCCAGAACTGCGGGTCGGGGGCGAACCGTCCCACATCGACGGGCGTTACCGTACAGGCAATGTCCGGGATTTTCGCGCCGAGGTGCACGTGCGCGCCCTGTTGTATGGAATAATTGAATTCACGCGCCGTTTCGAACCCGAGCTTCCGGTAGACCGATACCGCCTTTGTGTTGTGTTGCAGGACTTCCAGCAGGTATTGCCGGATTCCGGCCTCCCGCAAGTAGGGGATGGAGTGTTCGAAGACCTTTGCAGCGAGCCCCTGCCCGCGATAGGCTTCGAGGGTTCCCGTGCCGGTGTCGTAGGCCGTCGGCAGGCCGTTGAAATTCCCTCTCCCATTCAGGGTGAACGCGGCGATCCGCTCCCCGTCGAACGCGGCGAACGACAGGCGGGGATCGAAACCGCGCCTGCGCAGCATGCGCCGGAGCTGTGTTTCGTCCAGTTGGACTTCGTAATCGGCGAATGCCTGGCCGAATGCCTCGAACAGCGTGCCGAAACATGTATTTTCCAGTGATTTTATCTCCATATGTGTCTGTTTCGGATTTCGGGGGACAGGGCTCCGTCCCCTCTTTTCAAGAGTCGTCGGTTGCAGCTTCTTCCCGCTGCGGGATCGCGCTTTACGCCGGGCACCGCCCCCTCTTCGCCGGAAAGCGAACTGAAAAAAACTCCCCTCGGGAACCGATGTCCGCGGGGGGAGCGCCTTATTCCGTATTGCCCGGGAGTTATTTCCCGAACTTGGCGATGATATTGTCCGTAGCTTTTTTCAGCAATTCCTCAGGGCAGCAGAGGGTGATGCGGATGTAACGGTTGCCCTCCGAGCCGAAGATGCCGCCCGGGGTCAGGAACACGTCGCATTTGTCCATCACCTCGTCCGAGAATGCAAAGCTGTCGCCCTCGTACGATTCGGGCAGCTCGGCCCATACGAACAGCCCGGCCTGGTGCTCGCGGTATTTGCATCCCAGCGCGTCGAGCAGCGCATAGGCCTGCTTCTCGCGGCCGTAATAGATGTCGTTCAGCTCCTTGAACCACTCTTCGCCCAGTGCCAGCGCCGTGTCGGCCGCCGCCTGGATCGGGTAGAACATGCCCGAGTCCATGTTCGACTTGAACGTCAGGATCGAGTCGATCCACTCCTTCTTGCCCACGACGACGCCCACGCGCCAGCCGGCCATCGAGTGGCCTTTCGACAGCGAGTTCATCTCCAGTGCGACGTCGCGTGCGCCCTCGGCCTCCATGATCGAGATCGGGGCGGCGGCATTGCGGATGAAACTGTACGGGTTGTCGTGCACGATCAGGATGTTGTGCCGGGCGCCGAAATCCACGATTTTCTGGAACAGCTCCATCGTCGGGGTCTGGCCCGTCGGCATGTTGGGGTAGTTGACGAGCATCATCTTCACACCGTCCAGCCCGGCCTTTTCGATGGCGTCGAAGTCGGGGTAGAAGTTGGTCTGCTTGTTCAGCGCATAGGGGAGCATTTCGCCGCCTGCCAGACGCACGGCCGCCGAGTAGGTGGGGTAGCCGGGATTGGGCACGAGCACCTTGTCGCCCTTATTGAGGAACGTCATGCATATGTGCATGATGCCCTCCTTTGAGCCGATCAGGGGCAGTACTTCGTTGTTGTAGTCCAGTTCCGTGCGGTACCATTTCTTATACCAGTCCGCAAAAGCCTTGCGCAGGATGGGTTCTCCCTTGTAAGACATGTATTTGTGTACGTCGGGGCGCTGTGCCTCCTTTGCGAGGCGGTCGATGACCGACTGGTGCGGGGGCAGGTCGGGGCTGCCCATAGCGAGTTTCACGATCTGACGGCCCGTTGCCGCTTCGATTTCGGCGATCTCGCGCAGACGGCGCGAAAAATAGTACTCTCCGATGCCGTCCAACCGATGGGAACGGGCGATGTTGACTGCTTTTGCCATAGTATAAGGGTGTTTGGATTTTTGCCAGCAGCAAAGATAGGTATTCCGATTAAAATTTAAAAGCCATCGTTGAATTTTATCTGCCATCCGACTCTCTCCGCCGCTTCATTTCTCGCCCCAAACTGCTTTTGAGCGACATGCGGGACGGGTAACAGTTCGTAACATTTTTTACGAACCGTCCCGCTTACAGCGAGAAGAGGATGAATATCTGCGCCGTCAGCACGCGCAGGAACATCACTACGGGATAGACCGTCGAATAACCCACGGCCGGCATGTCGTTGCCTGCCGTCGCATTGGCGTAGGCCAGCGCCGGGGGATCGGTCGTCGATCCGGCGATAAGTCCCATCAGCGTGTAGTAGTTCATTTTGAGCCACAGCCGCGCCACCAGCGCGACGATTATCAGCGGCAGGACGGTGATGGCGACGCCGTATCCGATCCAGCGGTAACCGCCGTCGACGATGGCGTCGATGAATCCGTCGCCCGCGCCGATGCCCACCGCCGCGAGGAACAGCGCGATGCCGATTTCGCGCAGCATCAGGTTGGCGCTCATCGTAGTGTAGGTGACCAGGTGGAAATGCGTGCCGAAGCGTCCGATCAGGATGGCCACGATCAGCGGGCCTCCTGCCAGTCCGAGCTTCACGGGCTGGGGTACGTTGAGCAGCGGAATTGACCCCAGCAGCACACCTAAAGCGATACCTACGAAGATCGTCACCAAATTAGGCTGGTTCAGCTTCTTGAGCGAGTTGCCCAATACGTCGGCCACCTGCGCCACGGCTTTCGCGGGCCCTACGACCATCACACGGTCGCCGACCTGCAGTTCCAAGCCCTGATAGGGGATCAGATCGACGCCCGCGCGGTTTACGCGCGTGATGGTGATGCCGTATTTCGTGCGCAGGCGCAGGTCGGAGAATTTCTTGCCGTTGAGCGACGATTTCGTGATCAGGATGCGGCGCGACACCAGCTCGGCGTTGGGCGTATTGTTGCCCCACTGCTCGTCGGTCATCTCCACGCGGCGGCCGAAGAAGGCCACGATCGCCTCGATGTCCTCGGCCTGCGAGATCAGCCACAGCCGGTCGCCGATATGTATCACGCTCTCCGCATCGGCCATCGAGATCGTTCCGTCGGGACGCAGGATGCGCGATATGACGAACTGACGGTTGATCAGGTCGCGGACATAGGCCACCGTGCGGCCGTCGAGCGTCTTGTTGGTGAATTCGACCGAAACCTTGTCGGCGAGCTTGTGTTCACGGCTCAGCGCCGCCAGCCCCTCGTCCTCCTTTTCGAACTTCACGCGCAGGGCGTAGCGGATGAAGATCATCGTGAATATGATGCCCACGACGCCGAGCGGATAAGCCACGGCGTATCCCAGCGCGATCGTGGGGTCTTCGATTCCCAACGCATCGGTGTAAGCCTGCTGCGCGGCACCCAGTCCGGGGGTGTTGGTCACTGCGCCCGAAAGGATGCCGACCATCGTCGGAATCGGCGTGCCCGTCGCCAGATGAACTACATAGGCCGTCGCCACGCCCAGCAGCACGATCGCCACGGCGCACATGACCAGCGTCATGCCGCCGTGCTTGAACGATGCGAAAAATCCCGGTCCGACTTGCAGACCGATCGAGAAGACGAACAGAATCAGCCCGAATTCCTGCACGAAGTGCCTGACCTCGCCGTCCACCGTCATTCCGAAATGACTCAGGACGATACCTACGAACAGAATCCATGTGATTCCGAGCGAGATGCCGCCGATTTTGACTTTTCCGAGCAAAATGCCGATGGTGATGACCAATGCGAAGGTCAGCACGGCATGGGCGATGCCGCTGCCGAAGAACAAGGTGTGTAACCACTCCATATTAACCTACTTTTGTGCGAATTGCCAGCAATTGTGCAAAAGTAGTATTTATTATAGAATTTAAAAAACTTTGATGCGACTTTTATAAGCCCGATATATGCCCGTCCGCCTGCCGCAGGGCTTACTGCTAATACAGATACCGCTCCATCAGCGGCATCAGCAGCGCCGTAGCCAATCCCATCAGGGCCATCGCCAGTCCGCTCAGGGCTCCTTCGACGGCTCCCATCTCGATGGCGCGCGCCGTACCGATGCCGTGCGCCGCGGCTCCCAGCGCAAACCCCCTTGCTTCGGCATCCCGCACGCCACAGCGGCGCAGGATCCACTCGCCGAAGATACTGCCGAAGATCCCCACGCAGAACACCACGACCGACGTGACGGGGACGATGCCGCCCAGCGGCCCCGAAACCGACACGGCGATGGGCACGGTGACCGACTTGGGGGCTATCGAGTTGAGTATCTCGCGTCCGGCGCCGAACGCCATGGCGATATATACGACGCTCAGCACGCCCGCCACGCAACCCGCAAGGGTGGCGATGCCGACCGGGAGCAGGCTTCCGCGCAGTTGTTCGACCTGTTCGTAGAGCAGGTAGCCGAGTGCGACGACCGACATGCCCAGGGCAAAGTCGAGGATGCCCGTGGCTTCCTGGTAGCGGGCATAGCCGATGTCCGCCGCACGGAGGAATACGATGACGGCGACGAACGTGAGCAGCACGGGATGCAGCAGCGGCATCCGGATGCGGCGGTAGACCGCCGTCCCGAGGCAGTAAAGCCCCACGGTGAGCGTCAGCAGGAAGAGGTCGGTGGAGAGGAACGCCTTGTCAATCATTGTCCGGGGTGTTTGCGGCGGTTTCACGAAGGTGCCGGATGCGGCGCAGGCGCGAGCGGCGGTTCAGGCTCTGGAACGTCTGCCCCGTCACCAGCAGCACGATGATCGTCGAGGCGATGCCCGAGATTACGATCGCCCACAGGTTGTCGAGGATCACGCGGTAGGAGTCCATCAGCCCTACGCCGTAGGGGACGAAGAAGAGTGCCATGGCCCCCAGCAGGAACCGGGCTGCGGGACGTACCGTTTCGGCTTTGACCCAATGCAGGCACAAGGCTGCGAAGAGCAGGATCATGCCGATGATGTTACCTGAAACATAACCTCCGGTAAGGATGCTCAATGCATTGCCGATCAGCCAGAAAAGAAGGATGTAAAAAAGTCCGGGCATTGTGTGTGCGCTTGATTCCGGGGCAAAGATAGCATTTCCGGCCGGAAGTTGTTGCGCCCGCCTGTGATTTTATGTGCGGAGTGTCTTTTTCAGCGGGCACTGCGTACTGGCGCACGACGCGCATCCGCCGCGCCGCCTGCCCCTGAAGAAGCACCACATCCGCCGCACTACGACGGCTGCGACCGCGATGCCGATACCCCAGACCGCAAAGTCCTGCCACCCCATGTCAGAGCCACATGAAAAGGCGGTAGACCGCCCATGCTACGACCCACGCCAGCACCGTGTTGTAGGCCACGGCGGCCGCGGCCCATTTCCACCCGGCCTCGGCGCCGATGGCGGCGATGGTCGCAATGCAGGGGAAGTAGAGGAGGATGAATACCAGGAAAGCCAGTGCCGATGCCTGCGTGAAGTCGCCGCTTGCCAGCAGCTTGCGGGAGAGGTTCACGGTTTCCTCGTCTTCGCCGGGCAGCTCTGCGACCTTGCCCGCCTGCGTGCCCGTGCTGACCTGTGCGCCAGCGTTTTCCGCAATGCGGATCGCCGTCTGTCCGTCCGCCCCGCCGATAATGGCGATGCTGCCTTCCGGCAGGTTTCCGATCTCGATCTTTTCGCCCGATCCCGTGACGATCTCCGTCGTGCCGGCGCCGGGGGCGGTTGCCGCCTCCCCGCCGTCGGAATAGAGCACGCCGAGCGTGCTGACGACGATCTCCTTGGCCGGGACACCCGACAGCAGTGCCACGCCCGCCTTCCAGTTCAGCCCCAGCGGACTGAAAATCGGCGCACAGCTTTGCCCCAGACGCCCGAGGTAGGAGTTCTCGTAGTGGACCGCCGTGCCGCCCTCTTCGCTGCGGGGGTAATAGCTCAGGAACCATACGACCATCGAAGCGATCAGGATCATGCCTCCCATCTTGCGCAGGTATTGCGCGCATTTGTCCCACATGTGGGTGAGCGTCGTCTTCCATGTCGGCAGGCGGTAGGGCGGCAGTTCCATGACGAAGGGCGTTTCGTCCACCGGGAACATGAAGCGCCGCATCAGGCGTGCCGTGACGACGGCCAGCACGACTCCCAGCACATAGAGCCCGATCATCACCATGCTGGCGTCGGCGGCGAAGAACGTCCCGGCGAGCAGGAGGTAGATAGGTATTCGTGCACTGCATGACATGAAGGGGGTTATGAGTATGGTTATCAGCCTGCTGCTTCGGCTCTCGATCGTCCGGCAGGCCATGATGGCCGGGACGTTGCAGCCGAAGCCCATGATCAGCGGGATGAACGATTTGCCGTGCAGGCCGATGCGGTGCATCACGCGATCCATGATGAACGCGGCGCGCGCCAGGTAGCCCGAGTCCTCCATGAACGAGATGAACAGGTAGAGGATCATGATGTTGGGCAGGAAGACGATGACCGCCCCCACGCCGCCGATGATGCCGTCGACCAAGAGGTCGCGCAGCGGCCCCGCGGGCAGCAGCGCGTCCGCCGCGCCGCCGATCCATCCCACCAGCGCGTCGATCCACTCCTGCGGATAGGCGCCCAGACTGAACGTGCACCAGAACATGAACCACATCAGGAAGAAGAAGATCGGGAATCCCCACAGCTTGTGCGTCACGAAGGTGTCGATCAGCTTCGTGGCCGAGGCCTCTTCGCGTTTCCCCGGGGTGTAGGTCTCCTTGAGCGCCCCCTGAATGAACCCGTATTTCTGGTTGGCGAAAGCCGTCTCGACATCCTCGCCCAGGGCTTCGGCGATGCGTTTGGCCTCGCGGTCGCGGATCTCCGCCCACTCGGGGTAGCGGCTGCTGCCGCGCAGCTGTTCCTCGACCTGCCTGTCGCCTTCGAGCATCTTCATGGCGTAGTAGCGCGGCGGGAAGGCCTTGGGCAGTTCGCCGCGGTAGTCGCTCATATCGTCCTTGAGCCGCCGGAGCCCCTCTTCGATGACGGGGCCCATGTTTATGTGGATGTGGCGTACGCGCTCGTCCTGGTTCTCGTACACGGCGATCACGGTGTCCAACAGCGCTTCGATGCCTTTGCCGTTGCGTGCCTCGACGGGTACCATCGGTACGCCGAGCATCCGTCCCAGGTTGTCGTAATCGAGCTCCGAACCGCGTGAGTCGAGCTCGTCGTACATATTGAGAGCCACCACCATGCGCGGGTTTATATCGATCAGCTCGGTCGTCAGGTAAAGGTTGCGTTCGAGGTTCGACGCCACGACCGAGTTGATGATGACGTCGGGCGTCTTTTCGGCGATATGGCTGCGGACGTAACGCTCCTCGGGGGTATAGGCCGAAAGGGCGTAGGTGCCCGGCAGGTCGGTCACCTCGAAGCGGTAGCCGCGGTAGTAGCGGTGCCCGCTCTTGGCGCCGACGGTCACGCCGCTGTAATTGCCCACGTGTTCATGGCCGCCCGATATGGCGTTGAAAAGCGAGGTCTTGCCGCTGTTGGGGTTGCCCACCAGCGCCACGCCGATCGTGCGGCTGTGACGGTTGATGACTTCGTCGATCGTCGCGCAGCCGTCATCCGGACCGGGCGTCTCGGCCGTCGGGTATTCCGGTTCCGCGGGCTGTCCGTCGGCGCCGCATCCGCAGTGCCGGCGGTGGTGTTCGTGATGGTGATGGCGCGAGCCGCCCCCGGCGAGGTATTCGCTGGCTTCGCTGTCTGAGAGCACGACCACCATGTCGGCTTCGCTGCGGCGCAGCGAGATGTCGTAGCCCATGATTTTATATTCGATCGGGTCTTTCAGGGGTGCGTTGAGCAGTACTTCGACCCGCTGCCCGCGAACGAATCCCATCTCCATGATGCGCCGGCGGAAGCCTCCGTGGCCCGTCACCTTGAGGATCGTGGCCGACTCGCCGGTTTTAAGTTCGGATAAACGCATTGTCGCTCTTTAGTTTTGGCGCCAAAGATACGACTTTGCGGCCGGATATGCAATCCCCATTTGTGGGTATATTCGGGCGGCCTTACCACCCGCCGCCCAGTGCCTTGCAGAGGTTCACGTAGTTGATGTACTGCTGTGCCGCGATGTTCACCAGCTCCATCTGCGACTGGTAGAGGCTCCGCTCGGCGTCAATCACGTCGAGGTAGTCCGACAGCCCGCTGCGGTAGAGCGCCTGCGTCATGGTGGCAATGCGGTCGTTCGAAACGACCAGTTCGCAGGAACGCTCTGTCTGGGTGCGGTAGGTGGCGATGGCGACCAGCGCCTTCTCGACATCTGCGAATGCCGTCAGTACGGTTTGCTCGTAAGTCTTTGCCGCCTGCGTATAACGCTCCATGGCCGCCATCTCCGAGCGGCGCAGCTTGCCGAAGGCGAACAGGGGTTGCGTGAGCGAGCCCAGCGCATCCCACGCCCAAGGGTTTGCCGCAGTTAAACCTTTGATCGAGTTGGAGGCTATTCCTCCTTTGGCTGTCAGTGCGATGGACGGGAATCTTGCCCCGCGTGCGACCCCGGCATTCGCGGCCGCCTGGAGCATATTGTAACGCGCCTCCATGATGTCCGGGCGCCGCTTGAGCAGTTCCGACGGAAGCCCTACGGGGATGTCGGCGGGATGGCGGTCTGCGAGCAGGCGCAGCCCCGAGCCCGTGCTGTCCGCCGCCTGCGGCGTTTCGCCCAACAGGATGTCGAGCGACAGCCGCGTCTGCTTCACGGCGCGCTCGTATTGCGGGATGTCCGCCTCGGCCGTATAGACCAGGCTGCGTGCCTGCTCCAGCGCCACGCCGTCCGACATGCCGTAGCGGAACATCGAGTCGATCAGTGCGGCCGATTCGCGCCGCAGGGTGCAGCTGCGCCGGGCGATCGCCAGGTCGCGTTCGTATTCGAGCAGCGTGAAGTAGGTCGTGGCGACCTCCGCGGCCAGCGACAGCCGCACGCCCCGCAGCGCCCATTCCGAGGAGGCGATCTGCGCCCTGGCCGCCCGTTTGGCGTTGCGCAGCTGCCCGAACAGGGCGATTTCCCACGAGAGCGACGGTTCGACGGCGTAGGTCTGTACGATCTTGGTCTGCGGCGTGTATTCCCCCTCGGCCGTGACGCCTATGCCCACCTGGGGCAGGAACTGCGCCCGCACGACGCCGAGGTTCTGCCGCGCCTCTTCCACGCGCGAAGCCGCTACGGCCACGTCGCGGTTGTTCTCCAGCGCCCGCTGCACGAGGTTGTCGAGCACCGTGTCCCCGAACAGCCGCCACCAGTCGGAGGCGAGCGCCGCGGTGTCCCGCGGGAAGCCTTCGCCGTAGAGGTAGCCGTCGGGCACGTCGACCTTTGGCGGGTAGAAACGGGGTGTGCAGGCCGCGCAGGCGAGCGCGAAGATTACGGTAAGGTATCCGGTTTTCATAGTTTTTCCTCCTGTTTTTTGCGTTCGCGGCGGCGTTCGAAATTCCCGATGCGCCCTACGAAATAGTAGAGTGCCGGGTAGACGAAGATGCCCAGCAGCGTGGCGAACAGCATACCGCCCACCAGTGCCACGCCCATGATGTTGCGTGCCGTGGCGTAGACCCCGCTGGCGAATACCAGCGGCATGACGCCGAGGATGAACGCGAAGGCGGTCATGATGATCGGCCGCACGCGCAGTTTGGCGGCGCCGATCGCGGCGTCCATCAGCGACAGGCCCTTTTCGTTGAACAGCCGGTCGGCGTACTCCACGACCAGGATGGCGTTCTTGGCCGCCAGGCCGATGAGCATGACCAGCGAAATCTGCATGTAGACGTCGTTGACGAAGAAGGCGTCCAAAAGGTGCGATACCCCGATGAAGAGCACGGCGCCCAGCACTGCGACGGGGACGCTCATCAGAATCGCCAGCGGCAGTCCCCACGACTCGTAGAGCGCCGCGAGGGCCAGGAAGACGAACACCAGCGCCAGCAGGTAGACCAGCCCGCCCGTCTTCGAGGCATTGGCTTCCTGATAGGAGGTGCCGCTCCACGCCGTGCCGATGTCGTCGGGCAGCACCTCGCCGGCCGTACGGGTGATCTGCTGCATGACGGTCGTGGTCGAGGCGCGCGCCGCGGGCGTCACCGTGAGGGAGATCGAGCGGTAGAGGTTGAACTGCGAGACGTATTCCACGCCCACCGTGTCGACGACCTCCACGAACGACGATACGGGCACGCTCTCGCCCGAGGACGAGGCAACGTAGTAATTGTCGAGCGAACGTTTGTCGATCCGGTATTCGGGAGCCGCCTGAATATAGGTCTGGTAGAGCTTGCCGAAACGCGAGAAGTTGTTGATGTAGGCGCCTCCCAGCAGGGTCGTCAGGTCGCCGTACAGCACGCCCAGGTCGACGCCTGCGGCGAGCGCCTGCTCCTTGTCGATGCGCAGGCGGCGCTGGGGCACCCCGGCGTTGAACTGCGTGGTCACCGAGGCGATCGAGGGCTGTTTGCGCAACGAATCCATCAGCCGTCCGGCCTGGGCGAGCAGGTAGGCCGTGCCGCGCCCTTCGAGATCCTGCACCTCGACCGATACGCCCGAGGTGATGCCCAGCCCGGGGATCGAGGGCGGGATGAAGGCATAGCACTCGGCTCCCGGCACGGCGACGTACAGCTCGTCGGTGAGTTTCTGTGCGATTTCCATGGCCGAGAGTTTGCGGTCGGCGAAGTCGACCAGCGAGACGAAGATGATGCCGCTGTCGGTCGAGGCGATGCCCGCCATCATGTTGAAACCCGCGGCGAACGAGGTCGAGGCCACTTCGGGCAGGGTGCGGATCACGGCGTCGGCCTCTTCCATGGCGGCCTGTGTGACGGGAAGCGCCGAGGCTTCGGGCGTGGAGACCATCACCATGACGTAGCCCTGGTCTTCCTCGGGGAGGAACCCCGCGGGCAGCTTGCGCCATACGACGAAGATGACCGCGAGTACTACGGCGATGAATACGCCCGTGCGCGTCACGTGGCGGATAAGCGTCGGCGTAAAGGCCGTATAGCGATCCATGTTGCGGGAGAAGGAGCGGTTGAAGGCGGCGAAAAAGCCTTTCTGCGGTGGTTCGCGGCGGCGCAGCAGCAGGGCGCAAAGCGCCGGGGAGAGCGTCAGGGCGTTGAATGCCGAGATCACCACCGAGACGGCGATCGTGATGGAGAACTGCTGGAACAACCGGCCTGTGATGCCGCCCGTGAACGACACGGGGACGAATACGGCCAGCAGCACGACCGTCGTGGCGACGATGGGCGAGGCGACGTTCTTCATGGCTTCGAGCGCCGCGGCGCGGGGCCGCATGCCGGCGGCGATGTTGACCTGCGCGGCCTCGACGACCACGATGGCGTCGTCCACGACCAGTCCGATGGCCAGCACGAGCCCCAGCAGCGAGATGATGTTGACCGAGAACCCCAGCAGCGGGAAGAGCGCGAAGGCGCCGATGAGCGAGACGGGGATCGCCACGAGCGGGATGACGGTCGCCCGCCAGTCCTGGATGAAGAGGTAGATGATGAAGATCACCAGCAGGAGGGCGATCACCAGCGTGTGGAATATGTCCCGGATACCGGCGTCGATGCTGGTCGTGGTGTCGACGATCGTGGTGGCCGCAATGCCGTCGGGCATGCGTTTTTCGAGCCGTGCCATCGCCGCCCTGACCTTCTTGCCCACCTCCACGGCGTTGCTGCCGGGCTGCTGGTAGACGACGATCATGGCCGTGGGCTTGCCCTCGAAGAGCGAGCTCACGCCGTAGCTCTGGCTGCCGAGCGAAACCTCGGCCACATCGCACAGCCGGATCTGCTGGCCTTCCGAAGTCGTGACGACCACGATGTCGCCGAACTGCGCGGGGGTGGTGATCTGCGGCGGCATGGTCACCGTATAAGTATAGGTGGTGCCGTCGGGCGCGGGTTCGGCCCCGAACTGCCCGGCGGGGTAGATGCCTCCCTGGTTCTCGATGGCCGCGGTGACGGCCGAGACCGGGATGCCGTAGTATTTCAGCACGTCGGGCTTGAGCCATATGCGCATGGCGTACTCGCCGGCGCCCATGATCGACACCTTGCCCACGCCGTTGATCTTGAGCAGCTCGTTCTGGAGGTTGATGTAGGCGTAGTTGGAGAGGAACTCGGCGTCGTAGCGTCCGTCGCTGTGCAGCGAGAAGACCAGCAGGAAGCCGGTCATGGTCTTGCGCGTGGTGACGCCCTGCTTGGTGACCGTCAGCGGGAGCTGTGCGGTGGCCGACGAGACGTTGTTCTGGGTGAAGATGGCGTCGAGGTCGGGATCGGACCCGATGTCGAAGGTCACCTGCATGACCATCGAACCGTCGTTGGCGCTGGTGGTTTGCAGGTAGAGCATGTCGCTTACGCCCATGACGCTCTGCGCCACGGGTGTCGCCACGGCGTTGTTGACCGTCTCGGCATCGGCGCCGTCGTACGTGGCCGAGACCTCGACCACGGGCGGCGTGATGTCGGGGTACTGTTCGATCGGCAGGTTCAGGATCGAAATCAGCCCCACGAGCACGATGACGATGGCCAGCGACAGGGCGAAGATCGGGCGCGAAACGAAAAATTTCTCCATGGCGTCACTTTTTTTCGGGGATGACCTTCATACCGTCGTGCAGTTTCTGCTGCCCGGCCGTTACCACCAGTTCCCCGTCGATAAGCCCTTCGTCGATGCACCACATCGTCCCGTACGTGTCACCCGGGATCACCCGGCGGTACATGGCCGTGCTGTCGGGGCGCACCACCCAGACCGAGTTGACGCCCTGCGCCTGGCTCACGCACGCCTGAGGAACGACCACGCGCGGCCGTACCG
>ERZ1106983.2218-NODE-2218-length-13633-cov-2.627338_pt1 | contig 13633 bp, 10 predicted proteins | sample MGYA00403693_ERZ1106983 | MGnify/ENA primary metagenome ERZ1106983 (study PRJEB35170, sample SAMEA104062420) | human gut metagenome | biome: human gut; feature: human-associated habitat; material: faeces | place: Denmark | collected 2012-07-13 ...
TCCCCTCCCTCCCGGGAGGAGGGGTGCCCGTAGGGCGGGGTGGTAGGTGAGAAAAGCATTCATTCGTATTCTATTATAGGTATTTTTATGTTTCACCTACCACCACCCCCTACGGGTACTCCTCCTTCCCGAAGGAGGAGAATGGAGATAGAATCGACTTTTTAGTCACCCCCATTTGGGATACTATTGTTTGTCAATAATATAAAGAACTTGCGAAACCTCAGTTATTTATTCAATAATCGGGCGAAATAAAGCGGAATTTATAGCTTGCTCTTATAAATTCGTGCCATTGCCTTCTGATATTGATTCTCCAGCTGGAGGTAATTCTGATGACTTTGATAAATGACGGATACCTCGACAAAATACTCGATCATGCTGATCTGTCCGCCTGTCAGAGCCTGTTTCAGCAGTGCGAGGTCTTGTTGCGCCTGAAAAGTTTTCCTGTATTCCTCCATAGAGGTGTGCAGCGTTTTGGCTTCCCGATAGAGCTGTGCCAGTTCGGATTCCACTTGCAGGGTGGCGTTGTCTTTCTGCAAGTCGATGTTCAGCGCTTGCGCTTTGGCTATTTTCACCTTGTTGCGATTCTCGAAAAGCGGGAAGGAGAATCCCACTACTACTCCGTTGAAAGGCGTTCCCGTTTCGGTGTTCCGGCGGTAGCCGAGTTCCAGTTTCGGTAGCCATTGCGACTTGTTGACGGCGATCTGCTTGCGGGCAACGAGGCTTTCGTTGTTGAACGCCATTAACGTGCGGTCGGCGGAGAGCACTTCCGATTTCAGTATCTGATAGTCGGCAGGGAAAGGCGTCGCAGGATACGTGTTTTCTTCGAACACTACGGGGATATTGCCGTTTAACGTGTTCAGTTCCTGCAACTTATTGCGCAGTGCCGTTTCGTTCAGCGAAGTTTCCGTCTTGACATTCAGCAGTTCCAGATTGATTTTATTCGTTTCGAGAGCGTTCGCATCTCCGGTTTGGAGGCGCTTGGCGTACATTTTGGCAAGTTCTTCTGCGTTGCGCAGCCGTTCCTCCAAGATGTGTTTTTGCTGGCGCAGCATGATAATGTCCAGACACACTTCTTTGGCGAGCAACAATTTCTCTTGGCGGAAGACGTCCGCCTGACTGTCAAAAGCACCCGCTTTCAGACGATTCAGCTTGTTGCGGGTGGCATACAGGCTCGGAAAGTCGAAACTTTGCGACACCACAAGTTCGCCGATCGTTTCGTTTTTATCTTTCGCTCCCCAAAGGTGGGCGTATGATAATGTCGGGTCCGGCAGGTTATTGTCCGTTTTGGCTTCCAGCTTTTGCGAGGTGATGAGTTGGGCGTTTGCCTGCAACTCCTTATTGTTGGCTTCGATATTCTTCAAAACCTGTTCGATGCCGCTTTGGGCCTGCACTTCGCCCGTGAGGGCGAGAAGTGCGCAGCTTACCAAAGAGCCTATGATGATGATTCGTTTCATACTTTTTTTATTTGTTTCTATATACATAGTAGCTATATTTAACTGATAATTATGCTTGTTCCGCCGGTACGCCGCATGGAGAATTTGCCCCAGCGCTACGCTGGCGGTGCATCATCAGATAAACAATCGGAACGATGAAACCGTTCAGGAAAGTAGATGTTAAAAGTCCGCCCAAAATCACTTTGGCCATCGGGCTTTGAATCTCGTTGCCCGGCAGATCACCGCCCAGAGCCAGCGGTATCAGTGCCAGCGCAGAGGAGAGAGCCGTCATCAGGATCGGATTCAGACGGTCGAGAGAGCCTTGTACCACGCTGTCGTATACGTTCAGTCCCTCCACTTGCTGCAAGTGGTTGTAGTGGCTGATGAGCAGCATACCGTTGCGGGTCGCGATACCGAACAGCGAGATGAAACCGATAATTGCCGGAATGCTTACTTCGCCGGTTGTGATGACAAGCGCAAAAACGCCGCCGATCAATGCCAGAGGCAGGTTCAGCAAGATCACGCCGGACTCCTTGACGCTGCGGAACTCGTGGTAAAGCAACAGGAAAATAATGACGATACTCATGAAAGATGTCAGCGCCAATACACGGCTGGCAGCCTGTTCGCTTTCGAACTGTCCGCCATACTCGATGTGGTAGCCTTCGGGCAACTGGATAGTGGCGTCTACCTGCTTCTGAATATCATTTACAACACTGCGCAGGTCACGGTTGGCAACGTTGGCGGAGATAACGATTTTCCGTTTTACATTTTCGCGGTTGATCGTGTTCGGTCCCATGGAGGAAACCACTTCCGCCACGTAGTTCAGAGGAACTTTGCGTCCATCGTTGGTGTCGACCATGAGGTTGCGGATTTTCTCCATTTCGTCGCGTGCGTCGTCCTTCACTTTGACGATGAGGTCGAAGCTCTTGCCCTGCTCGTACACTTGCGAAATCACTTTTCCTGCCAGCGCCACATTCACGTATTCAGAAAACTCCGGCAGGGTGATGCCGAATTTCGCCAGCATTTCCCGTTTGGGCTGTATCTTCAGCTGCGGGCGTTCGATTTGTTGTTCCACGTTGAGGTCGGCAATTCCCGGAATGTCGCTGATAGCTCCCTTGATCTGGTTGCCCAGCGAGAACATCTTGTTCAGGTCGTCTCCGAAGAGTTTGATGGCGATATTTGCCTTCGTACCGGACAACATCGCGTCGATACGGTGGCTGATGGGCTGACCGATTTCGATGTTTGCTCCGGTGATCGTTCCGAGTTTCTCGCGCACTTCGGCGACGAGTTCGCTGCGCGGGCGGTCTTTCAGTTCAAACGGTGCCTCGATTTCCGAAACGTTTACGCCGAGCGCGTGTTCATCCAGTTCGGCACGTCCGGTTTTGCGGGCCACGGTTTGTATTTCCGGAATATCCAGAAGGATCTTTTCAGCCATACGTCCCATGTTATCAGATTCTTCGAGGGAGATTCCCGGCATGGTACTGATGTTAATCGTGAGTGATCCTTCGTTGAACGGGGGCAGGAAACTACGTCCCAATCCGGTCATGATGACAATCGTGAAAATTAGCAGGGCAGCACTCGTCCCGATAACCATTTTCTTGTGGCGGAGAGCCCATTCCAATGCTTGCTTGTACCATACTTTCAAGGTGCGGGACACGAAAGGTTCTTTCTCGTTTTTCTTCAGCGCCTTTTTGGTGGTTAGCATATAGCTACATAGTACTGGGGTCAAGGTTAATGCCACAACTGTTGAGGCGAACAGGGCCACGATAAATGCGATACCTAGCGGGATCAACATACGTCCTTCCATCCCGGAAAGGAAGAATAAGGGTAAGAAACAAGCCACGATAATCAGTGTCGAGTTCAGAATCGGCATTCGTACCTCGCGGGAGGCCTCGAACACGACTTTCAGCGAGGAAAGTCGTTCTTCCGCGGGCTTTAATTGATTTTCTCGTAAGCGCTTGTACACGTTCTCCACGTCAACAATAGCATCATCTACAAGAGAGCCGATGGCAATGGCAAGTCCTCCTAAACTCATCGTGTTAATCGTCAGGCCAAGCCCGTGAAGGGTTAGAATGGCAACGAGCAAGGATAGGGGAAGGGCAACTAGCGAAATAATCGTGGTACGCACGTTCATTAAGAAGAAGAAAAGCACGACAACCACGAAAATAGCTCCCTCGAACAATGCTTTCTGTATGTTAGAAATAGAACTTTCGATAAAGCGGGATTGACGGAATATGTCGGAAGAGATTTTCACGTCAGACGGTAATGTCTTTTGCAGGTCCACGATGGCCTGATCCAGTTTATCGGTTAGTTCCAGCGTGTTCGTGTTCGGTTGTTTCGTGATGGTTACCAGTACGGCAGGTTTTGCTCTTTCGGAGGCAAGACCCAGTTTCGGTTCTTTCGGTCCGATTTGTACGGTTGCGATGTCCGATAATAGAACCGGAACGTTGTTTACGGTTTTAACTACACCTTTACCGATTTCTTCCACGTCATTTGTTGCCAAAAGACCTTGCACGATGTACTCGTTACCATATTCGTATAGAATACCTCCCGTGGAGTTCTGATTCATGTTATCCACGACGGTCAACACTTCATCCATGCTGATCCCGTAATGTTTCATCCGTGCGGGATCAAGAAGAATCTGGTATTCCTTGATGTCACCACCGATCACGGCTACCTGTGCAACTCCACCCGTGGATAACAAACGGGGCCGGATTGTCCAGTCGGCAATCGTCCGTAAATCCTGTAAAGAAGTACTGTCGGCAGTTAACCCGAAAATCATCATTTCTCCCAAGATGGAAGATTGCGGTCCAAGGGTGGGTTGTCCCACGTTACTTGGTAAAACATCTCCCAACGTGGATAGTTTTTCAGACACGATCTGACGGGCCGTGTAAATATTGGTACCCCAATCAAATTGTACCCAGACTACCGAGAATCCGGTTGTAGAGGATGAACGTACACTTTTCACGTCCGTGGCTCCATTGACAGCCGTTTCGATCGGGAAGGTTACCATACGCTCCACCTCTTCGGGAGCCATTCCTTGCGCCTCGGTCATAACTACCACCGTGGGCGCGTTCAAATCCGGGAATACATCCACTTCCATTTTATGCGCCGTGTAGGACCCCCATAGGAGCAAAGCTATCGACGCGATCATTACCACCAGCCGGTTATGTAATGAATATTGTATAATCTTATTCAGCATCCGCGATTAATTTTAGATTTCAACTTTTAGTTTTTATCTTCTAACTTTTAGTTTATCAGTGTTCATGGCTATGTCCGTGAGGAATTGCTCCGGATGCAGAGGCCATTTTGACTTGATAGGCTCCTTGAGTTACGACACGGTCTCCGGGGTGCAGGCCTTTGATGATCTGTACCTCTTTGCCATTATTGGCACCCAATGCCACTTCTTGTTTGCGGTAGCCTTCCTCGTCAATTTGCACGTACACGTAGTGGATTCCCATCTCGTTGGTTAATGCGGATACGGGGATGGATAACGTGTTTTCAATTGGGGCTGAAATAAGATATACTTCTACGAAGGATCCCGGGATCACTTCGCCTTTATTGTCAAATTCGAAAGATACGGGGATAAAGAATGAATTCTCGTTGGACGTTTTTCCGAAAGAGAGCAAACGTCCGTTCAAGTCTTCCAGGGAGTAAACTTTATTATCGTATGGTGTCTTGAAATTAGCACTCTTAACGGATTGCATGGCATTGTAGTATCTTTGGGATACTTCAGCCCGGAGTACTAGGCGTTGGTTTTGAGAAACCGTTGCTAACGGTTGTCCTACCGTGATGTATTCTCCTTCTTTTACAAGAATGTTTTTCATGTGTCCGTTAATCGGGGCGTTTACACTGACTCCCTTTGCCGTTTTGTTATTGGATACGGCGTCATAAGCTGTTTTTGCGTTCTCGAATTCCAGCTTGGTACTTTCGAATTCCTTTTGAGATATGATTTTGTCCTTTACAAGAGCCTCGGCACGATCATAGCTGGCTTTAGCTGCCTCGTAAGTTGCTTTTACTTTCGTGTAATAATCTCCTTCCGCAATGTCTTTTGAAGAAATCTGGAATAGGGATTGTCCTTTTTGAACCTTTGTCCCTTCCGTTAATTTGTTGGAAGAGAAAGAAACGACGCCATTACTGGTAGCGACGATAACAGCCTCATCACCGGGAGCGGCAAGCACTTGTCCTGTTGTTTTGACTACTTGGTTAAAAGAGGCGGGTTGAATTTCCCGTACTTCGAAAGTGGTTTTAGCAGCTTGGGCTTTCGGGAAAATGATCTCGTCACTGTGTTTGGTTTCTTCACTTTCGTGACTGTGACCGGCATGTTCCTCCCCGGTTTCATGTTCATGATCGTGTCCCTCATGTTCGTGATCATGTCCCTCGTGTTCATGATCATGTCCTTCGTGGCTATGATCATGTCCTTCATGGTCGTGTCCTGCGTGAGTCTCCGTTGCGGAGTGAGTGTGTTTATCTTGTGATGATTGGTTTTTGCACCCCCATAAGGAGATCGCTAATATTGTAATAGCATAAATAATTGTTCTCATAAATAAATGATTTAATGTTGAGAATAAAACAATAAATAATAATTGTCCGGTTCACGCCGGGCGAGTAATTCTATATTTAAGCTATTACGGTAGGAGGAGCCCTGCCGGCAGAGGTGACGCTCCACGTGATTGGGTGGAGATGTTCCCGGTAAAATATGGGTGGAATTTCTTTAGGTATTCCGAGAAGTAATAACGAGTGATCTAACCCGGCAAGGGTCAGTATGGATTGGAATGGTTGATCCGGAATGATATTCGGACAACAATTACACTCGTCATGATGTTGTTTTACAATACTTGTCTGGAATAGTAATCTGACTTCACATTCACCCTCGGTAGGAGTTGAGTCATGTTCGTGGTTACATGCTTTTTCGATGAACGAACTGTGTTCATGTGTAGCCGTGAAACAGATTAATTTACCGTGGTGATGATGAGGCATAATGGACGACAGTAGCATAATCATGCTAGCAAAAATAAGCGGGATAATAGCTATCTGTCGTTTCCTCATGGTTTACAAACCTTTAATCGATACAAACATAGTTTTTTGTGTGCGGATTTGCAAATCTTCACACAAAGTTTAATAAAACATTAACTATTTCTGCATCTGTTTCTCGAAACCTTTCAGCATCAATTCCGCGGATGCCGGGTTCGTTGCTAATGGAACATTGTGAACGTCACATACACGCATTAACATTTGCACGTCAGGTTCGTGAGGGTGTTTCCCAAGCGGGTCACGGAAGAACAGCACCATTTGTACTTTATGTTCTGCCACTTGTGCTGCAATCTGGGCATCTCCCCCGAGTGGACCGGAAAGAAGGCGTTCAACTTTTAACCCGGCAGCCTGTGCATGTTTTCCGGTAGTCCCGGTAGCAATGATCTCTATGTTTGCCGAGTGCATGAATTCATAATGTCTGTTCAGGAAAGCAACCATATCTGCTTTTTTCCCGTCATGTGCGATTACTGCTAGTTTCATCTTCTGTTATTTTAAGGTCATACAAATATATAAATATGTAAGTGAAAACCGGAAAGCTAAAAACTAAAAGTTTTGGTTGATTTCAGTATCGTATCTGTTTTCTTGAAGAAATTCTTGCTTTTCGTCAGGTGAAAATCTTTCATAACACTGTCAGCCAAATTTTCCGGTATCACGTAATAACGCCGCCGCCCTTCCTCGTAGGGACGGTACATGTAAAATTTAATCGGCTCCATCTGATAACGTACAGGATGATTCCGGGGTTTCGTTAAAGTCACGCGAATACATATTCCTCCTTCTGTTCCTTGTTGGGACTGGTTGGAAATAAAGTTACCCAGAGAGAAAACGGTAACGCCTAGTGTATCTTTGTCCGAGGTATAATATTCTATCGGCTGGACCACGTGGGGATGTGAACCGATGACCATATCAGCTCCTTGTTCATGCAACCATTTACTTAATGCCCGCTGTTCCTTGTTCGGAAAGTTATGGTATTCATACCCCCAGTGCATGAAGGCTATAATGTTGGTGGCCGTGTCTCGGTGGGCCAGTTGAATGTCTTGTTTTATGGCGGTTGTGTCAATGTGCGGGACGACAAAACCTTTCGGAACGGGGAGGCCATTTGTCCCGTACGTGTAGTTGAGTAATGCTATTTTGAAACCATCTTTCTGAAGATAGAGCGGGTGCCTCTTTTTGTAATTGAGGGTATCTGTGAATGTTCCTGTGTGTGGGATTCCTAATGAGTCCAAATAATAGATGGTATTAGTGATCCCTTTCCCGAGTTGGTCACAACTATGGTTGTTGGCGGTAACAAATGTTGTTACTCCCAGTTGATGAAGGTCCCGGGCAATTTGCCAGGGAGAGCAGAATCGGGGATAACCGGAAAAGTCTTTATTCCCCAAGGTCGTTTCCAGGTTGGCAATGACGAAATCGGCATCTGCCCAATAAGGAGCGATGTACTTGAAACATTTCTGGTACTTGTAGTCTTTTTCCGATGGTTCGTGCGCGCTATATATCTGCGGAAGGTGTTGGATGATGTCCCCGCAAAACAAAAGAGTCAGCGTTTGTGACGAGTGAGGAAATTCCAGCGAGTAATCGGTTTGAACGGGTGATTTCTTCTCCTTGCAAGACGTGAACAACAGGAAGACGATACAGAACAAGAGAATTCGGTTGTAGTGCATGTATTTTTATTCTTTCTAGTTGATCTATGGGGAAGAGAGATAAAAAAAGCCGTCCGAAGACGGCCTTTTGATTATTTCGTTAATTCGAATTCAAATTCTTCTTCGGCAGGAGGGATACATTGTCCGCCAGAGCAAGACATATATTCTACGTAGCCTACTAATTTAGCTTTGTCTCCTTTCAGTTTCACCCGTTGTACGAAAGTCACGGTCCCTTCGAAATATTTCAATTCCATGTTGAAGGCCTCGCTCTTTTCAGTTTTAGGTTCTGTTGTTGCTTTAAATTCTCCTACTAATTCAATGTCTTTTGTCTCATCTTCATCTATATTGAAAGTTGTAGGAAGAGGTCCGTTCTCCGGTAATTTGGTGTCATACAGATGCCAACCGCTTTCAACAGTAGCTTTACAGATGATGTCATAAACACCTTCGCTTACTTTCTTGAAAGAAATTTGCCATTTCACTGGTTTTAATACCTGTGAATTTGCAGCCCCAACCATTAAGGTTAATATTGCTGTAAGAATTAATAGTCTTTTCATGAATAAATTAAATTAGTTTTTAAAATAATTTCTCTCTAAAATTTAGTGATGCAAAGTACAAAATTATCGAGAGAAACTATGTTAGCTTATAGTTAAATTTTTTATAATGTTTTTTTCACGGCCACTTCTTCAAAGCTTTCGATGAAATCTCCTGTCTGAATATCGTTGTAATTATTGATGTTCAAACCACACTCGAATCCCTTGGAAACTTCTTTCACGTCGTCCTTGAAACGTTTCAAGGATCCCAGTTCTCCGGTGAAGATCACGATACCGTCCCGAATCACGCGTACTTTTGAAGAACGAGTAATCTTTCCGTCTCTCACGATACATCCGGCAATCGTTCCCACCTTGGTAATCTTGAATGTTTCAAGCACTTCCACGGTAGAGGTGATCTCTTCCTTGAATTCCGGGGATAACATACCTTCCATGGCGGATTTGATTTCCTCGATCGCCGTGTAGATGATCGAGTAAAGTCGGATGTCGATTTCCTCTTTCTCTGCCAGCTTTCTGGCACCCATGGAGGGACGTACCTGGAATCCGATGATGATGGCGTTCGATGCGGCAGCCAACATAACATCGCCTTCGGAAATTTGTCCCACGGCTTTGTGAATTACGTTCACCTGGATTTCCGGGGTTGACAACTTGATCAAAGAGTCGGACAAAGCCTCGATAGAACCGTCCACGTCTCCTTTCACGATGATGTTCAACTCTTGGAAGTTTCCGATAGCAATACGTCTGCCGATCTCATCCAGCGTGATATGTTTCTGGGTACGCAATCCCTGCTCGCGTTGTAACTGTTCCCGTTTGTTAGCCAAGGCACGGGCGTCTTTCTCGTTACCCATGACGTTGAATTTATCACCAGCCTGTGGAGCCCCGTTCAAACCGAGAATCAATGCCGGGCAGGATGGTCCGGCCTCTTCCATTTTACTTCCGCGTTCGTTGAACATGGCCTTCACGTGTCCGAAATATTGTCCGGCTAGTACCACGTCTCCTACGCGTAACGTTCCGCTTTGTACGAGTACGGTTGCCACGTAACCCCGTCCTTTATCCAGTGAGGACTCAATGATTGAACCGATCGCTTTCCGTTTCGGGTTAGCCTTTAACTCTAGGATTTCAGCCTCAAGTAACACTTTCTCCAGAAGTTCTTCTACATGAAGACCTTTTTTAGCGGAGATTTCCTGACATTGGTATTTACCACCCCATTCTTCTACGAGGTAGTTCATGGCAGCCAGTTCTTCCCGGATCTTGTCGGGGTTAGCTCCCGGTTTATCAATTTTGTTTATCGCGAATACAATGGGTACTCCTGCCGCGCTGGCGTGATTGATTGCCTCAACAGTTTGCGGCATGACGTTATCATCGGCTGCAATAATGATGATGGCAATATCCGTTACCTGGGCACCTCTGGCACGCATGGCCGTAAACGCCTCGTGTCCCGGGGGATCTAGGAAGGTCACGGTTCTACCGTCAGTAAGTTTCACGCTGTAAGCACCGATGTGCTGGGTGATTCCTCCTGCCTCTCCGGCAATCACGTTTGCTTTACGGATATAGTCCAGTAAAGATGTTTTACCGTGGTCAACGTGTCCCATAACGGTCACGATCGGCGGACGGGATTCCACGTGTTCTTCCTGCTCGTCTTCATCCTCGTCAATGGCCTCCTGAATATCCACGCTCACAAATTCGACATCAAATCCGAATTCTTCTGCCACGATATTAATGGTTTCTGCATCCAGACGTTGGTTGATGGACACGAACAAGCCCAAGGACATGCAAGTTGAGATAATATCTGCCACGGAAATATCCATCATGGTTGCTAACTCGCTAACCGTAACGAATTCCGTGAGTTTAAGGATACTCTTTTCCAGTTCAGCCTGCTCCATTTCGGCCTGCATCTTCTGGTGTACGGCATCTCGCTTGTCTCTCCGGTGTTTGGAACTCTTGGTTTTTCCCTTGTTCCCCAAACGGGCAAACGTGTCTTTGATTTGCTTTTGTACGTCTTCTTCAGAAATTTCAGCCTTGCTGGCTTTCTTTTTCTTTATCTTCTTTATTTTTTTCTTGCTTTCTTCCTGTTTGGCGGTTTTAGAAGCTTCAATATTGATTTTCTCGTCTTTTTTCAGAATACGTTTTCTCTTTTTACGAGTTTCCGATTCATCTGAATCTTCTTCACCTTCGTTTATCACGACATTTTTCTTGATCACGATGTCATCCGTACTCTTGGGAGGAACCAAAGATTTTTTCTTGAGTTCCCGTTTGTCCCTTTCTCTTTCTTGTTTGCTTTTCTTCGGGGGCCGGGTACGCTGATTGATCGCATCCAGATCGATTGTTCCGACAACCTTCACGTCTTTAATCGCCGGGGTCGGTGATTTGTAGCTCACTTCCCTGTCGGTTCTGTTGGAATGATCTTCAGACGGGGCTTTTTCCTCCTGACGGGTTTCAACTTTCGGTTGCTTGATGATCGTTTTCGGAGTTCTGGCAACAGGAGCTTGAGCTTCTTCCCGTTCTTGCTTTTGTGCAACTACGGGAGTTTCTTTTACCTGAGGTTCTGCCGGTTTTTCTTCTTTCTTTTCCTCGATCTTCACCTCTTTTACCTCCTCAACCTTCTCTTCCGGTTTTTGTTGTTTATTCAGTCTGTTCAGGTCGATGTGATCCACGACCTTAATTTTGTTTTCCAGTTTAATCTCGTCCTTTATAGATATAAATTCCGGAGCGTGTTCCTCCGTACCATTGTTCATGTTATCAATGGTAACCGTTTCTTTTTTTAACCGTGTATTTTTTAAATCTACCCGATTGGATTCTTTTTTAGCCTCGCTATCGGTAGAAAACTCTTTCGCTACTAAAGAGTACTGGTCATCTGTTAATTTTGCGTTTGGATCAGATGAAATCTTAATCCCCTTTTCCTGCAGGTAATCCACTATCGTGGACAAACCTACGTTAAATTCTCTAGCAACTTTACTTAGTCTAACTGCCATATTAAGATTTTATTTTACAAGCATTATAACCTTGAGCGTTCCTTATTCAAATTCGGCTCTTAATATTTTGAGAACATCCCTGATGGTCTCTATCTCAAGATCAGTCCTGCTCTCTAATTCTGATTCACTTAACTCTAACACGCTCTTTGCCGTGTCACAACCCACGCGTTTCAGTTCCTCGATTACCCATGGTTCGATCTCGTCGGAGAATTCTTCCAGGTTAACGTCTTCTTCCTCTGCGGTTTCAAGTTCACGATAAACATCGATCTCGTAGCCCGTGAGCTGGCTGGCCAGTTTGATGTTCAAACCGCCTTTACCGATAGCCAAGGAAACTTCCTCCGGGTTCAGGTAAACGTTCGCTCTCTTGTTTTCCTCGTCCATTTCGATCTTGTTGATCTTGGCCGGGTTCAACGCACGGGTGATGTATAGTTGGATGTTGTTCGTGTAGTTAATCACGTCGATATTTTCGTTTCTCAGTTCCCGGACGATGCCATGTATACGTGAACCTTTCATTCCGACGCAAGCTCCCACCGGGTCGATACGGTCATCGTATGATTCAACGGCCACTTTGGCACGTTCTCCCGGAACACGTACCACGTTTTTGATCGTGATCAAACCATCAAATATTTCCGGTACCTCGTTCTCGAACAATCTTTCAAGGAATACGGGTGATGTACGGGAAAGGATGATGTACGGGGAGGCGTTTTTCATCTCCACGCGAATAACGACTGCACGGATGGTATCTCCTTTCTTGAAGAAATCACTGGGGATTTGCTCCTGTTTCGGGAGGATCAGCTCGTTGCCCTCGTCATCCAGAACTAAAATCTCTTTTTTCCATACCTGATAAACCTCTCCGGTCACGATCTGGCCCACTTTCTCTTTGTATTTGGTGAAGATGTGATCTTTTTCCAGTTCAAGAATCCGGGCTGAAAGGTTTTGTCTTAAAGCCAGCACGGAACGGCGTCCGAAATCTTTGAATTTCACCTCGTCGGTCACCTCTTCTCCCACCTCGTAGTCGGCATCGATTCTCTTTGCCTCCGTCAGCGAAATTTGGGTGTTCGGGTTTTCGAAGGCATCGTCTTCCACCACGATACGGTTTCTCCAGATTTCCAAGTCTCCCTTGTCGATGTTTATAATGATGTCAAAATTCTCGTCCGTCCCGTAACGCTTGATGAGCATGTTTCTGAAAATATCTTCCAATACTCTCATCAAGGTTGCCCTGTCAATATTTTTAAGCTCTTTAAATTCCGCGAATGAATCTATCAAATTAATGGCTTCCATTTTTATTTTATGTATTTAGAAAACAACAATATCTTTAACCTCCTTTATGTCTGTAAAATGAATCTCTTTCTCCACTTTGACAATGCTTTTCTTCTTCTTTCCTTCCACGGCCACTTTTTCTTCACATTCGATCACGATCCCCGTGTTGGAATGGGATTTTAATATTCCCTGTAATTTTCCCCCGTTTTGCAGTTTCACCTCCACTTGGTTACCCAGGTTTTTCTCGTATTGCTGGGTTACTTTGAAGGGATAACCGATTCCGGCACTCGAAACGGTTAACTCGAAATCCTCGGTATCTCGATCCAGTTTTGCGTCCAATTGTTTGCTGAGGGTCACGCAGGAATCCACGTTAATACCCTTCAGAGAGTCGATGTAGACCTCGATCGAGTTGTCCGGAGATACTTTCAAGTCCACCAGAAACAAATCTGTCCCCTGCAGTATTGTTTCGATAATGTCTTTTATTTCCTCTGTACTTTTCATTCTACTCTTTAATCTAAGATAACAGAAGAGGGGACTAATCGCCCCCTCGTTTGTTAATAACCGAGTGCAAAGATACAATTAATTATTTTTAATCCAAAGAGTTCCAGTGGAAAATAGGTGATGGCGGAATATTTTTTTTCGGTGCGAACGTTTCCGGGAAAGGGGTTTCATAGCAATGGAAATCGTGTTGGAGACAAGCCTTTAGGCCTTGATATGTATGGTTTTAAATACTGGTATTGAAACATATTTGT
>ERZ1106983.2222-NODE-2222-length-13589-cov-2.710359_pt1 | contig 13589 bp, 10 predicted proteins | sample MGYA00403693_ERZ1106983 | MGnify/ENA primary metagenome ERZ1106983 (study PRJEB35170, sample SAMEA104062420) | human gut metagenome | biome: human gut; feature: human-associated habitat; material: faeces | place: Denmark | collected 2012-07-13 ...
CACCGGACATGGTCCGTTCCGGACGCGTCCTCCAAACCTCAGTTAAATCTCCATAATATCGGTTCAGCCTTCGGCCAAACTGCAACAAATGATACGTTTGCATGCCAATCGAAAAAAATCATAAACTTTTCGAAAAAAATCACAAGTTTTATGCCATACAGGCGGTAGAAAACGGAAATCCGGCATGAATCAGTGTAAAAATTTTAACTTTTTTCAAAAGATGCTCTGTTTCAAAAAAACGGAGCATCTTTTATAATAAGGACATAGCGATGAAGAGAAAAACACTTTTCACCGTGTCCGGCGGTGAAAGGCACGCAAGGCAGAGCTTTCACTGCAAGTCAACAAGGGCAACTTAAAAACAAGGAGGAAGAAGTACTATGAAAAAAAGATTTTTATCAGCAGCTCTTACCGTAGCAATGGCAGTATCCATGACAGCATGCTCCAGCAAACCGGCAGAGACGGCACCGGCGACTGAGGCAGCAGCACCGGCGGAGACAGAGGCAGCAGGCGAAGAGACAGAGGCAAAAGAGGCGGCAGCCGACACAGGAGATAAAGAGCTTATCACCGTGGGCTATGCACAGGTTGGCGCTGAGTCCGACTGGAGAACTGCAAACACAGAATCTTTCAAATCCACATTTACAGAAGAAAACGGCTATAAGCTTATCTTTGATGATGCACAGCAGAAACAGGAAAACCAGATTAAGGCAATCCGTTCTTTCATCCAGCAGGATGTTGACTACATTGTAGTAGCTCCTGTAGTAGAGACGGGATGGGAGACCGTTCTTGAAGAAGCAAAAGAAGCAGGAATCCCGGTTATTCTTTCCGACCGTATGATGCAGGTATCCGACGATTCCCTTTTTGAAGCATGGGTAGGCGGCAACTTCGTAAAAGAAGGCGAGACATGCGGAAACTGGCTGGCTGATTACTTAGAGGCACAGGGACGCGGCGACGAAGAAATCAACATCGTAACAATCCAGGGAACCATCGGTGCATCCGCACAGGTTGGCCGTACGGAAGGTTTTGCAAACGTCCTTGCAGAGCATTCAAACTGGAAGATGCTTGACATGCAGACAGGTGAATTCACACAGGCTAAAGGACAGGAAGTTATGGAGTCCTTCTTAAAGAGCTACGACGACATCGACGTTGTTATCTGTGAGAATGATAACGAAGCATTCGGCGCTATCGATGCCATCAAGGCAGCAGGAAAGACATGCGGACCGGACGGTGACATCATCGTAGTTGGTTTTGACTCTGTTAAAGCAGCATTTGAATCCATGATCGCCGGCGACTTAAACGCAACCTTCGAGTGCAACCCGCTTCACGGACCACGTGTGGCTGAAATCATCCAGAAGCTGGAAAAAGGCGAGACGGTTGAAAAGATTCAGTACGTTGACGAAGCTTACTTCGATACAAGCATGGATCTGGAAAACATCTTAAAAGAAAGAGCATATTAATCATAATACATAGCCCAATATTGATTGATTAATCAGGAGGCGTGGGGCCGGAGGCTTAGGTTTCCTCCCTGCGTCTCCTTTTTGATGCCGAAAATAATGGGCAGCAATTAAAAAAGAGGAGGCAAAGCTTTTATGGAAAAGGATTCCGTTCTTGAAATGAGGCACATATATAAGACATTCCCGGGTGTAAAAGCTCTGCAGAATGTGGATTTCACCCTGAAAAAAGGTGAGATACATGCCCTGATGGGTGAAAACGGCGCGGGAAAATCCACGCTGATTAAAGTTCTGACAGGAGTTGAGGAGTTTGAAACAGGGGAAATCATGATTGAAGGCTGTGAGCACACAATTATCAACCGCAGCCCCCAGGAAGCACAGCAGAAAGGTATCAGCACCGTATACCAGGAGATTAACCTCTGTCCCAACCTGACGGTCGCAGAAAACCTTTTTATCGGCAGAGAGCCGAGAAAGGGAGGACTGATTGACTGGAAGACCATGAACAGGAAAGCAAGCGAGCTGCTTGGCAGCCTTGATATAAATGCAGACGTTACGAAGACGATTGACAACTACTCCATCGCAATTCAGCAGATGATTGCAATAGCCCGCGCCGTCGATATGTCGGCAAAGGTTCTGATACTGGATGAACCGACTTCCTCGCTGGATGACGGAGAGGTGGAAAAGCTTTTTGAGCTGATGAGGAAGCTCAGGGCGGAGGGAGTTGGTATCATCTTCGTTACCCACTTCCTGGAACAGGTTTATGCAGTATGCGATAAAATCACGGTGCTGAGAAACGGCCAGCTTGTTGGCCGGTATACAACGGCGGAGCTGCCCAGGGTACAGCTTGTGGCAAAGATGATGGGCAAGGATTTTGACGACCTGGCCGCAATCAAGGGAGAGAAAGACAAGGGGGCGGCCCACAGTGATGAGGATATCGTCATTAAAGCAGCCGGGCTGGGCAGGAAAGGTTACATAAAACCATTTGACCTTGTTATTCACAAGGGGGAGGTAATCGGTTTTACCGGGCTTCTGGGTTCAGGAAGATCGGAATCGGTCCGGGTTCTTTACGGCGCGGAACGCTCCGATGAAGGCAATCTGTTCATCAAGGGGAAGAAGGTAGTGGCCAAACATCCTCTGACCTCCATGAACGAGGGAATGGCGTATCTGCCGGAGGACCGCAAAAATGAAGGAATTATCGCCGATTTGTCCGTGAGGGAGAATCTTATCATGGCGCTTCAGGCTAAACGCGGAATGTTCCGCCTGCTCAGCAGAAAGCAGCAGGAGGAGTACACCGATAAATATATTGAAATGCTCCAGATCAAGACAGCCAGCCGCGAGACTCCGATTAAATCGCTGTCGGGCGGAAACCAGCAGAAGGTGATTATCGGAAGATGGCTTTTGACAAATCCCGATTTCCTGATTCTTGACGAACCAACCAGAGGTATCGATGTCGGAACGAAGACGGAGATTCAGAAGCTGGTCGTGAAGCTGGCGGAAGAGGGGATGGCAGTGGTGTTCATTTCATCCGAGATTGAGGAGATGCTAAGAACCTGCGACCGTATGGTGGTTATGCGCGACGGCGGGAAGGTCGGAGAGCTTGACGGCGGGGAAATGAACCAGTCAACGATTATGTCAACCATTGCAGGAGGTCAGTAATATGAAAAACGATACATTGAAGAAAATAACATCACAGCGGCTGTTTCTGCCGATTTTCTGCCTCGCTCTGGTATTGCTGGTGAATGTTATCACAACACCGAACTTTTTTGCCATCTCAGTCAGAGACGGGGTTCTGTACGGATACATCATTGATATCATCAACCGCGCTTCAGAGCTGGTAATCCTGGCGATCGGAATGACGCTGGTCGTGTCCTCTTCGGCCGGAACCGACATCTCCGTCGGAGCCATTATGGCAGTGAGCGCGGCTGTATGCTGCAACATTCTGTCAGGCGGGGAGAGGGCGGCAACGGAATTTGCCAATCCATTAATTCTCGGATTTCTCGCTGCGCTTGCGGTCGGTATTTTAATCGGATGCTTTAACGGATTTCTGGTTTCCAAACTGAATATCCAGCCGATGGTTGCCACGCTCATCATGTTTACGGCAGGCAGAGGGATTGCACAGCTTATTACAGACGGACAGATTACCTATGTCCGTGTTGACAGCTACAAGATTCTCGGCTCCTCGTTCCCCGGGGTTCCCGTACCGACGCCGTTTATCGTGGCGGTTGTGCTAGTCGTAGTCACTGCGGTAATACTGAAAAAGACGGCCCTCGGCATGTACATCCAGTCGGTCGGCATTAATAAACGGGCCTCCCGGCTGATTGGAATCAAATCAGTCATGATTATCTTCCTGACCTACGCATACTGCGGACTATGCTCCGGTCTGGCCGGACTGATTGCCTCCAGCCGTATTTACTCCGCAGATGCCAATAATATCGGGCTTAACATGGAGCTGGACGCTATCCTGGCCGTTGCCATCGGCGGCAACTCACTGGGAGGCGGTAAATTCTCCATCGCCGGTTCCGTCATCGGAGCCTATACCATCCAGGCTCTGACGACAACACTTTACGCAATGCATGTATCTTCGGATCAGGTTCCTGTTTACAAAGCGATTGTCGTGGTTATCATCGTAACGCTCCAGTCACCGGGATTTGAACGGTGGCGCAAATCACTTACCAAGAAAAAAGAGTTAAAACTCGCAGAAAAGGAGGCAGCATAATGAAGAATAAAAAACAACTGAATCAGACCAGCTTCCTTCTCCTTATTACAATTGTACTGTTTTTCGTAATGTATGCGGTCGGCTGTATTTTATTTAAGGATCAGGGCTTTGCAAGAACCCAGAACTTTTTAAATCTCTTTATTTCCAATGCGGGCCTGATCGTAATCGGTATCGGAATGACCGTTGTAATGATTACAGGCGGTATTGATATCAGTGTCGGTTCCTTTGTCGCCATGGGCTGTATGATGCTCGCATGGATGATGGAAAAGGGCGGCGTCGGGGCGGTTCCGGCCGTGATTATTGTCCTGATTACCGGTATTGTCTTCGGGCTCGTACAGGGATTCCTGGTCGCCTATATGGATATCCAGCCCTTTATCGTCACCCTGGCCGGCATGTTCTTTGCAAGAGGCATGACCGCCATTATTTCGAAGGACATGATCAGTATTACCAATGAGACCTTCATGGCATGGGCAAAAGCCAAAATCTATCTGCCTTTCGGCGGGTATCTGAATAAAAAAGGCATGATGATCCAGCCCTATATCTATCCGACCGTCATTATCGCCCTTGTTCTTCTTGTCGCAGCCTTTATTATGCTGAAATACACGAAGTTCGGCCGCAGCATCTATGCGGTGGGGGGAAGCCAGCAGTCGGCCCTGATGCTGGGACTGAATGTGCGCAAGGTGAAACTGAAAGCCTACGTTCTGGACGGATTTTTATGCGGCGTCGGCAGCGTCCTGTTCTGCCTGAATACACTGGGCGGATTCGTGGAGCAGGCCAAAGGCTTTGAGATGGACGCCATCGCCTCCTCGGTAATCGGCGGGACACTGCTGACCGGCGGTGTGGGCAACGTCGTGGGGACCCTATTTGGCGTCATGATTAAGGCAACCATAGAAGCATTTATCACCTTCCAGGGAACATTATCTTCCTGGTGGACGCGTATCACGATAGCAGCCCTTCTCTGCTTCTTTATTGTGCTTCAGTCCATATTGACAATGCTGAAAAAGAAGAAATAACCGATAACCGATGATGATGAACGACTGCACCGAAAAACGGAGGAAATGCATAGATGAAAACAGCGAATATTCCGACAGTAAAACTGGGGGTTGTGGCGGTCAGCCGCGACTGTTTCCCGATTGCCCTCTCCACAGACCGGAAAAACAGAGTCTGCGGCGAACTGGCCCAATCAGGGGTGGATGCCTATAACTGTCCGACTACGGTTGAAAATGAAAAAGATATGGAAAAGGCGCTTGAGGAAGTGAGAAAGGCGGGATGCAACGCTCTCGTTGTCTATCTCGGCAATTTCGGTCCCGAGACGCCGGAAACCCTGCTTGCAAAATACTTTACCGAAGGACCGGTCATGTTTGCCGCCGCTGCCGAGGATGCGGCGAATAAGCTCTGCAACGACCGCGGGGATGCCTACTGCGGCATGTTAAACTGCAGCTACAATCTGGCGCTCAGAAATATCAGGGCATACATACCCCCCTATCCGGTGGGAACCCCGGAGGAAGTGGCGGGGATGATACTGGAATTTATCCCGATCGCCAGATGCATCCTGGGCCTAAGAAATTTAAAACTCATCACCTTCGGGCCGCGGCCGCAGGATGCTCACAGTCACCTGCCCCACATCGGCCTGCGGAACCTGAAAATTATCAGCTTCGGCCCCAGGCCTTTAAATTTCCTGGCCTGCAACGCGCCAATCAAGTGTCTGTATGAACTGGGAGTGGAGATTGAGGAAAACTCGGAGCTGGATCTCTTCGCATCCTTTAATGCACATGCGGAGGATGAACGGATTGACGCGGTGGCGGAGGAGATGGCAAAAGAGCTGGGAGGCGCCAATAAAATTCCGGAAATCCTTAAAAAGCTCGCACAGTATGAGATAACGCTGGAGGACTGGATCGAAGGCCATAAGGGCCATCGGAACTATGTGGCAATGGCGAACAAATGCTGGCCGGCCTTCCAGACGGAATTTAAATTTGTTCCATGCTATGTTAATTCCCGGCTGGTGGAAAAAGGGATCCCGGTTGCCTGTGAGACGGACATCTGGGGAGCGCTTTCCGAGTATATTGGAATCTGCGCATCGGAGGATGAGGTAACCCTGCTGGATATCAACAATTCCGTTCCGTCCGATATGTATCAGAAGAGGATAGAGGGAGTATATGATTATGCCCAGACGGATACCTTTATGGGATTCCACTGCGGCAACACTCCGATTACGAAGCTAAAAAAAGCCGATATGAGAAATCAGAAAATCATGGCCAGAACCCTCCCGGAAGAATACACCTTCGGAACGCTGGAGGGCGATCTGACGCCATCGGATATCACCTTCTTCCGTCTTCAGAGTACGGCGGATGCCGGACTCCGCGCCTATGTGGCTGAGGGGGAGGTGCTTCCGGTTGACACGGAGAGCTTTGGCTCCATCGGTGTGTTTGCCATACCGGAGATGGGCCGGTTCTACCGCAACGTTCTGATAGGTAAAAATTATCCGCACCACGGTGCCGTTGCATTCGGACACTATGGAAAAATTCTTTTCGAGGTATTTAAGTACCTGGGCGTGGAGGATGTCGCATTTAATCAGCCTAAGGGGATGATGTATCCGGGGGAGAATCCTTTTATTTAAGGCAGGCGGGACGCGGCCGGTACGGCCGGAGGACGGGGGAGTGGGAGTGTTTTGGATGACTCTTCAGTCCCGGGGGTAGTGCCGCCAGTTGGAGCTGCGGAGAGGATCAATGGAAGGTTTTCGCCGGGACTGAAGACTCAGGGGAGTTTTTGTCCCGTCCTCCGGTGCTTAGCGGGGTTCCTCACGAGCTTAGCATCCGCTGTGCACTCCAAAGAGCGCGAGCGGTCTCCGCAGCAATTCATTCTGGCCGGATTCCCCTCTGCGACAAACCGTCATAGGGGGGCCAAGACTCATTCACAAACCTCTGCTCCGTCTTCCGGCCGCTTTTGCGGCGTCCTTATTTTTGCAACCAACATATTGATCTTATCAGTGAAATTATATATTATTAAAATCAGGAGGTAACAAAATGCTTGTTACAGCAAAAAATTATAAATTCTGGTTCTGTACCGGTTCACAGGATCTCTACGGAGACGAGTGCCTGGCCCATGTTGCGGAGCATTCGAGGATTATTGTGGAGGAACTCAATAAAAGCGGGAATCTGCCGTTTGAGGTGGTTTGGAAACCGACTCTTATCACGAATGAAGTGATTCGGAAAACTTTTAATGAAGCGAATCAGGATCCGGAATGCGCAGGCGTGATTACGTGGATGCATACGTTTTCACCGGCCAAGAGCTGGATCCTCGGGCTTCAGGAATACAGAAAACCGCTGTGCCATCTGCACACTCAGTTTAACCGTGAGATTCCCTATGACGCCATCGATATGGATTTCATGAATGAGAACCAGTCGGCTCATGGAGGCAGGGAGTACGGCCATATTGTCAGCAGAATGGGGCTTGAGAGAAAGGTGATTGTGGGCTATTGGGCGGATGCGGAAGTTCAGGCTGCGTTAGCCTCATGGATGCGCACGGCAGTGGGCGTGATGGAATCTTCCCATATCCGCGTAATGCGCGTGGCCGATAATATGAGAAATGTGGCTGTGACAGACGGTGACAAGGTGGAAGCGCAGATCAAGTTCGGCTGGGAGATTGACGCATATCCGGTAAATGAGATAGTGGACTCTGTGAATTCCGTTTCGGCGGCAGACACGGATGCGCTGGTGGAGGAGTATTACGACAAGTATGATATTCTTCCGGAAGGCAGGGACGAGAAAGAATTCCGCGCTCATGCTGCGGTTCAGGCCCAGATTGAAATCGGGTTTGAGCGTTTTCTGGAGGAGAAGAATTATCAGGCGATTGTAACGCATTTTGGCGATTTGGGAGGGCTTAAACAGCTTCCGGGCCTTGCTATCCAGAGACTGATGGAGAAAGGCTATGGTTTTGGCGCCGAGGGTGACTGGAAGACGGCGGCCATGGTCCGCCTGATGAAGATAATGGCGGCTAATACAAAGGACGCAAAGGGGACGACTTTCTTTGAAGATTATACCTATAATCTGGTGAAGGGCCGCGAGGGCATTCTTCAGGCCCATATGCTGGAGGTCTGTCCGACTATTGCGGACGGCAGGATTGCGATAAAGGAGTGCCCGTTGTCGATGGGAGACCGTGAGGATCCGGCAAGACTTGTATTTACAGCCAAAGAAGGCCACGGCGTTGCCACGTCCCTGATCGACCTGGGCGACCGTTTCCGCCTGATTATTAATGATGTGGTTGTCAAAAAGGCGGAGAAGGAGATGCCTAAGCTGCCGGTAGCCACCGCATTCTGGACGCCGGAGCCGAGCCTGGAGACAGGGGCGGCCGCATGGATTTATGCGGGCGGCGCGCACCATACCGCGTTCTCCTATGATCTGACAGCAGATCAGATGGGCGACTGGGCGGCCTGCATGGGCATCGAGGCCGTATATATTGACAAAGACACAGATATCCGACGGTTCAGAAATGAATTAAAGTGGAATGAGGCGTATTACAAATTTCATTAACGTAATTTCGACAGGTTACTGTTCGCAGAACCGCGCTTTTCAGCGGCGCTGTGAACAGTGACAGTGACAGTTCAAAGAAGGATGATGAATATGAGCACAGAACAGGTTATACTTAGTATCACAGAAGGAAGGACAGCGCTTGGGATTGAGTTTGGTTCCACCAGAATCAAGGCTGTACTGACCGATGAGACGACGGCCCCGATTGCACAGGGGAGCCATCAGTGGGAGAACCGCCTGGTAAATAATATCTGGACCTACACGATGGAGGATATCATGACCGGCCTCCAGGCCTGCTACCGGGATCTGGCCCGGGATGTAAGGGAGAAGTACGGACGGGAGCTTACAACGATCGGTTCCATCGGAATCAGCGCCATGATGCATGGATATATGGCATTTGACAAGAACGGTGTTCTTCTGGCCCCTTTCAGGACATGGAGAAATACCATCACGCAGGAGGCATCCGAAAAGCTGACGGAACTCTTTCAGTACAATATTCCGCAGCGCTGGAGCATTGCCCATTTGTACCAGGCAATCTTAAATGGGGAGGCTCATCTGACGGAGCTGGATTACCTGACAACACTGGCAGGTTTTATTCACTGGAAACTGACCGGAAAGAAGGTGCTGGGAGTCGGGGACGCTTCCGGCATGTTCCCAATTGATACGGCAACGGGAAATTATAATCAAACGATGGTGGACCAGTTTGACGGCCTTGATATGATGAAGGAATATTCCTGGAAGCTCCGGGATATTCTTCCTGAGGTGCTTACCGCAGGCGAAGAGGCCGGAACACTGACGGAAGAAGGTGCGGCGCTTCTCGATGCGTCCGGGCTCCTGAAACCGGGAATTTTACTCTGTCCGCCGGAGGGAGACGCCGGTACCGGAATGACGGCGACAAACAGTGTAAAGGTGAGAACCGGAAATGTCTCCGCCGGAACCTCCGTTTTCGCGATGGTGGTGCTGGAGAAAGAATTGTCCAGGGTTTATCCGGAGATTGATCTGGTGACGACGCCTTCCGGGAACCTGGTGGGCATGGTTCACTGTAATAACTGTACCTCTGATCTAAACGCCTGGGTGAATATTTTTAAAGAGTATTCTGAGGCGATGGGAATGAAGGCAGATATGAATCAGCTGTTTGGAACTCTGTATAACAAGGCTCTGGAAGGCGATGCCGACTGCGGCGGGCTCATGTCCTGCTGTTATCTGTCGGGTGAGCCGATCACAGGCTTTGAAGAAGGACGTCCGCTATTTGTACGGACTCCGGACAGCCGCTTCAATCTTGCCAATTTTATGAGAACCCATCTGTACAGTTCCCTTGCCACACTTAAAATTGGCCTTGATATCCTCTTTAAAGAGGAAGGGGTAACGCTGGATAACCTGATGGGCCACGGCGGCCTGTTCAAGACCAAAGGGGTCGGACAGAAAGTCATGGCTGATGCCGCAAAGGTACCCGTATCCGTAATGGAGACGGCAGGAGAGGGCGGAGCCTGGGGTATCGCAGTGCTGGCCTCTTATATGCGTGACAAAGAAGAAAATGAGACGCTGGATCATTATCTGGAGACAAAGGTGTTTGCCGGAGAAGAGTCAGGCAGAATAGAGCCGGATGCCATAGATGCGGAAGGATTTGACCGGTTTATTGAATGCTTTAAGGCAGGGCTTGCAGTGGAGAGAGCTGCGGTGATTAATTAAGTAGGTGAGGACGCCGCCGGAACGGCCTGTGGAGTATTTATATGAGTCTTTCGTCCCCTGGGAAGGTTTGTCGTGAGTTGGTGCTGCGGGTTTAGCCGGGACGAAAGACTCCTGCCGAGTGTGCCGCCCGTCCACCGGCCTGCGGCCGCCGCTGATTGCCTCACATGTTAAGTGGGGGAGAAAAGTCGGTATCCCCCACTGCCATGAGGCCAACCACGTGTCCGCATAGGATGCAGCCGTACTTCGATAATATACCGAGCATGGGTTGAAACAATTAAAATTCATAAGAAAGGTGAGAAAAATGTTAAAACATTTGAAAAAAAAGGTTTACGAAGCAAATATGCAGCTCCCGCAGTACGGTCTGGTAACATTTACCTGGGGAAATGTCTCCGGAATTGACCGTGACAGGGGGCTGTTTGTCATTAAACCGTCCGGTGTCGATTACGACAAATTAAAACCGGAAGATATGGTAGTAATGGATTTAAAGGGAAATAAGGTGGAGGGGGATCTGAATCCTTCCTCCGATACCAAAACCCATCTGGAGCTGTACAACCGTTTTCCCCAGATTGGCGGAATTGTACACACTCACAGTCCGTGGGCCACATCCTGGGCTCAGGCGGGACGTGATATTCCATGCTATGGAACAACCCATGCGGATTATATTTACGGCAGTATTCCATGTGTCCGGAATCTGACCAAGGAAGAACTGGATGAGGATTATGAGCTGAATACGGGTATTCTGATTGCGGATGTCTTTGAGGAGAGAAAATTGGATTGTATGGCAGTTCCCTGCGTACTCTGCAAAAACCACGGGCCCTTTACATGGGGAACCGACGCATTTAACGCAGTGCATAATGCGGTGGTATTGGAAGAAGTGGCGAAGATGGCCGCTCAGTGTGAGTGGATTAATCCGCAGGCAGAGCCGGCGCCCCAGTGCCTTCAGGACAAACATTATCTGAGAAAACATGGGCCGGGGGCCTATTATGGCCAGGGAAATTAATTTTTTTCCAACAATTCAACCTATAATGATTGCATAAATAGAAATATATAGTAAAATGTTGTGGTAGGCAGACGGTAAAGAATGCTGTCTGTTTTACTTATAACAAACTGAAAAATGGAGAATGAAAGGCGGAGGCAGACATGAAATTTTTTATTGACACAGCCAATGTGGACGAGATCAGAGAAGCGAACGACATGGGAATCATCTGCGGCGTTACAACCAATCCATCCCTGATTGCAAAAGAGGGACGCGATTTCAATGAGGTAATCAAAGAAATAACAGAGATTGTGGACGGTCCGATTTCAGGTGAAGTAAAGGCTACTACGGAAAAAGCGGAGGATATGATTGCAGAGGGACGTGAAATTGCAAAAATCCATCCGAATATGGTAGTGAAGATCCCAATGACGGCTGAGGGTCTCAAAGCGGTGAAGGTGCTTTCTGCTGAAGGAATCAAAACAAATGTCACCCTGATCTTTACGGCAAACCAGGCTCTTCTGGCTGCCAGGGCTGGCGCATCCTATGTTTCCCCGTTCCTGGGAAGACTGGATGATATTTCAACAAATGGTACCGAACTGATTTATGATATCGTTCAGATTTTTGATAACTATCCTGAGATTTCCACTGAAATTATCTGTGCATCCACGAGACATCCTCTCCACATCACAGAGTGTGCAAAGGCTGGAGGAGATATTGCAACTGTTCCGTTTAAGGTTCTGATGCAGATGGTTAAACATCCTCTGACCGATCAGGGAATTGAGAAATTCAAAGCTGATTATGAGGCAGTGTTCGGCAAATAATTGGGAAAGGAATCCGCAATGGAACTCTTAGAACTTAAACAAAAGGCAAATGAAGTCCGCAAGGGAATCGTGACGGCGGTACACGCAGCTAAATCCGGCCATCCGGGCGGCTCCCTGTCGGCGGCAGACATTTTAACATACCTCTATTTTGAAGAGATGAATATTGATCCGGCCCAGCCGAAGAAAGCGGACAGAGACCGTTTTGTCCTGTCCAAAGGGCATAATGCGCCGGGACTCTACGCCGTATTGGCTGAGAGAGGATATTTTTCGAAGAAAGATCTCCTGACACTCAGGCATATTGGCTCCTACCTTCAGGGGCATCCCGACATGAAACATATTAACGGTGTCGATATGTCCAGCGGTTCTCTCGGACAGGGAATTTCAGCGGCGGCAGGCATGGCGGTCTCAGCGAAAATAAGCGGCGATTCTTATCATGTATACACGCTGCTGGGCGACGGTGAGATCCAGGAAGGCCAGGTCTGGGAAGCGGCAATGTTTGCCGGACACAGGAAGCTGGACAACCTGACTGTGATCGTCGATAACAATAATTTACAGATTGACGGCTCCATCGAAGACGTCTGCTCTCCTTATCCGATTGATAAGAAATTTGAGGCATTTAATTTCCATGTAATCTGCGTAGAAGACGGAAATGATATGGGGCAGCTTAAAAAGGCATTTGACGAGGCGAAGACCGTTAAAGGCAAGCCGGTGGCAATCATTGCCCGCACATTGAAGGGGAAAGGCGTTTCCTTCATGGAAAATAAGGCTTCGTGGCATGGCAAGGCACCGAATGACGAGGAGTTTTCCCAGGCAATGAAAGAGCTTGACGAGGCTACGAAAGAACTTGACGAGGCAGGTGGCGCAGATGGAAAATAAGAAGAAAATTGCAACCCGGGAAAGCTATGGCAACGCGCTGGTGGAACTGGGAAAGAAGCATGAAAATCTGGTGGTCCTGGACGCCGATCTGGCAGAGGCGACAAAAACGGCAGTATTTAAGAAGGAATTTCCTGAACGCCATATCGACTGCGGAATTGCAGAGTGCAATATGATGGGTATTGCGGCGGGAATCGCAACAACCGGAAAGGTTCCTTTTGCCAGTACTTTCGCAATGTTTGCGGCGGGGCGGGCTTTTGAGCAGATTCGAAATTCCATCGGCTATCCTCATCTGAATGTAAAAGTGGCGGCCACACATGCAGGAATCTCCGTAGGTGAAGATGGAGCCACCCATCAGTGCAATGAAGATATCGCTCTGATGCGTACAATTCCGGAGATGGTGGTCATCAATCCGTCGGATGACGTGGAGGCGAGAGCGGCAGTGGAGGCGGCCTATGACCATGAAGGCCCGGTTTACCTGCGATTTGGCCGTCTGGCGGTTCCGGTTATCAATGATAAACCAGGTTACCGCTTTGAAAT
>ERZ1106983.2227-NODE-2227-length-13571-cov-2.850917_pt1 | contig 13571 bp, 16 predicted proteins | sample MGYA00403693_ERZ1106983 | MGnify/ENA primary metagenome ERZ1106983 (study PRJEB35170, sample SAMEA104062420) | human gut metagenome | biome: human gut; feature: human-associated habitat; material: faeces | place: Denmark | collected 2012-07-13 ...
GAACAGGCGGGCGGGGGGGATTTCCGCGCTCGCGGCGATCGCCACGGTCGCCGGAAGCGTCGGGGCGCTGCTCATGAAGGTCTTCGGCTGATCTCCGGCGTCCCGCATCCGGCACCCCCTTTCATCCCCGTCAGGAGGGGCCTGCATACACATACCAGCTTCCTCTACCAGCTTCCTCAGCCCGAGGGCCTTCATCCCCGTCTGGAGGGCTGTAAGCGCTTGAGGCCGAGGCGCAGCGCCGGGACCATCCCGTCCGGGGGACCCCGTTCCCGTCCGTGGGGCGTCCTTGCGATCAACATGGGCAGCTATGGAATGGATACCCCCCTTCCCGTCCGGGGGGCGTTCCCATAGCCCGATCCAATACGCTTCCCTACGCACGCCCTTTCCCGGCAGTAGGGAGGCGTTCCGGCCTCTCATTTGGCCCTCTACGGACAGGTTGCCTCTTTCCCGCCCGTGGGGAGGCGCTCCGGCTTTCATCCGTGCCTTCATCCCTTTCCCCTTGCCCAGCCCCCTGTTTCGATGCCCTTCGCCGGGGGCGGTTTTCCGCCGCAAACGGTTTCCCGCGGCCCGGCGTTTTCGGCTTTTTCCGTCCGCCGGAACTTGTTCAGGGTGCGCTTTTGGGGCGTTGCGCCGCATTGTGGGGGCAGCCTCCCGATGGGGAGGCCTCCCCCGCACAGGGGCGGGTCGATCGGCGCATAAAGCCGGGCCCTGATGACAGGGTGCCCCTCGCCGCACGGGGGAGGGGCAGCCTTGGCGCAGGTGGGCATCTGAAGAAACGGGGGTGCCCCTCGCCGTACGGGGAGGGGCGTTCCGGAATGCGGGGGCCCCCGGATCACAAAAGGAGCGTTCATGAACACTAGCGCGACAGGCGGCTTCCTTCAGCCCGAACCGGGCCTTGCCCGTTCGGACATCGAGCGGCTGATCGGGGACGTGATCGCGGGCATCACCGGGCTTCCCCGGGATCTCGTCCGCGAACGGATCGCCGTGCCTCAGGCCGATCCGGAAACCGGGGCCACGTGGTGCTCGTTCGGCATCACGAAGCGTTCTGAATCCAAATCGCAGGTGCGGCATTACGAAACCGAGGACGGGCAGGGCATGAGCCGCGTGCTCACCCTTGAGACGCTGACGGTCCCGGCCAGCTTCTTCGGCCCCGCCTGCGAGGACATGGCCCTGAAGCTGAAGGCGGGGCTTCACATTTCCCAGAACCGCGAACCGCTCTGGCACGCCAACATCGCGCTGGTGCAGGCAGGGGACGTGATCACGCCTCCGGCTTCCTCCGCATCCGGCGCATCCGGCTCACCCGGCATACCCGACGAGCTGCGCTGGAGCGGGCGGGCGGATCTGACGCTGACCTTCCGGCGGGGGCCCTCGTCCCCGCAGGGCAAGGCGGCGGAAGGCACTGTGGCAATCACCCATGCGGAACAGCCCGATTGCGGCATCCGCGGCAACTGACAGGAGTTTTATCATGGCACGAGCTCTGAGCGTGGACCGCGTCGTCCGCGTCGGCATCAATCTCCAGCCGATGGCGGCGGCCCGGCGCAATTTCGGCACGCTGCTCATCATCGGCGCTTCCGGCGTCATCGACATGGAGGAACGCCTCCGCGCCTATACCGGCATCGACGGCGTGGCCGCCGACTTCGGCATGGACGCCCCGGAATACCGGGCCGCCGAACTCTATTTCTCCCAGTCCCCCCGCCCCGCGCAGCTCTGCGTGGGACGCTGGGGCAAAACCCCCACCCCCGCCATCCTCAAGGGCGGCATCCTCTCCGGCGGCGAGGCCGACGCTTCCGCGTGGGCTTCCGTCAAGGACGGCAGCTTCGCCGTTTCCGTGGGCGGCGTCTCCAAGGACATCACCGGCCTCGACTTCTCCGGCGCGGCCAACATGAACGGCGTCGCCGCCGTCGTCAGCGCCGCCCTCGCCTCCGCCGGGGCTTCCTGCGCGTGGGACGGGCAGCGCTTCGCCATGAAGACCAGCACGCTGGGCGCTTCCGCCGGGATCGGCTATCTGGCCCCGCTGTCCGAGCCCGCCGGGACCGACATTTCCGCCATGCTGCGCATGACCGCCTCCACCGGCCTGCCCCCGGTCGCGGGCACCGACGGCGAAACCGCCAAGGAAGCCGTGGCCGCCCTCGCCGACAAGTCCGGCGGCTGGTACGGCTGCGTCTTTGCCGACGAGGGCCTGGCCGTCGAGGATCACCTTGACGTCGCCGCCTTTGTCGAAGCCTCCGCCAAGGCCCGCATCTACGGCGTCACCGTCACCGACAGCCGCGCGCTGGACGCCGGATACGCCGAGGACGCCGCCAGCAAGCTCAAGGAGCTGGCCCGCAAGCGCACCATCGTGGCCTACAGCCGCAACCCCTACGCCATCGTTTCCGCGCTCGGCCGCGCCTTCACCGTGAACTTCTCGGCCAACCGCAGCACCATCACCCTGAAGTTCAAGCAGCTTCCCGGCGTCGTCGCCGAGGGCCTCACCGAAACGCAGGCGCAGGCCCTCGAAGCCAAGCGCTGCAACGTGTTCGCCGCCTACGACAACGATACCGCCATCTTCCAGGAAGGCGTGATGTCCGGCCCGGCCTACTTCGACGAGATCCACGGCCTCGACTGGCTTCAGAACGCCATCCAGTCCGAAACCTGGAACCTGCTCTATCAGTCCAAGGCCAAGATCCCCCAGACCGACGCGGGCGCCAACCAGATCATCACCTGCATCGAGGCCGTGCTCGGCGAAGCCGTGAACAACGGCCTTGTGGCTCCGGGCACGTGGAACGCCGACGGTTTCGGCCTGCTGGAACGCGGCGATTATCTCGACAAGGGCTACTACGTGTACACGACCCCGATGGCTGAACAGGCGCAGTCCGAACGTGAGCAGCGCAAGTGCCCGCCCATCCAGATCGCCGCCAAGCTTGCCGGGGCCATCCATTTCGTCGACGTGCAGATCGACGTCAACCGCTGATTGAGGACGGAAAACCATGGGACATTCGTATAGCTTTCTCGATGTGCAGGCTTCCATCTACGGGCCGGGCGGCAATGTCTCCCTCGCCGGAGACGAGGCCGGGGTCGAACAGGGCGGCATCACCGTCACGCCCACCGGCGAGCGGAGCAAGATGACCATCGGGGCCGACGGCTCCGTGATGCACAGCCTGCTCGGCGACAAATCCGGCACCGTGTCGGTCAAGCTGCTCAAGACCTCCAGCGTCAACGCGGCGTTGCAGATCATGTACAACCTCCAGACCACCACCGGCGCCCAGCACGGCATGAACACCATCGTCATCCGCGACGTTGCGCGCGGCGACGTGATCACCTGCCAGAACTGCGCCTTTGCCAAGCAGCCCGCCATCACCTACGGCACCGATGCCGGGGCTGTGGAGTGGACGTTCAACGCCGGGTCCATTTCCTTCCTGCTGGGGATGTAGCCATGCAGTTCACCATCAAGGACAAGACCTTCGATTCCGGCAGGCTGAACGCCTTCCAGCAGCTCCATGTGGTGCGGCGTCTGGCCCCGGTGACCGAGCGGCTCGTGGCCCTCGCCGGAAGCGCGGGCGACCCCGAAGCCTTCCTCGGCCCGCTGGCCCGCACCGTGGGCGAGCTGCCCGACGCCGATGTGGACTACATTCTGAACGCCTGCCTCGACGTGACGCAGATCCGGCAGGATACGGGCGGTTTCGCCAGGCTGCGCGTGAACGGCGTGATCATGTTCCCGCTGGATCTGACCATGCTGCTCGGCATCGCGGCGCATGTCCTGAAAGACAACCTGTCCGGTTTTTTCGCAGACCTCCCCTCGGTTTTGAACCGTGCGGGGAAGGCTGCGGAATCCGATGGGTAACGCTCCCCGATGGGCAGGACTGGCTGATGAGGCCGGTCCTGCGGGGGCTGTGCCGGTATGAGGGCCTCAAGGACGGCACGCTTTCGCTTGAGGACGTGGCGCTCATGAACGACGCCCTGACCGTGCAGGAAGAGAACGAACGCCGCTTTATGGCGGCGAAAGAAAAGGAACGTGCGTGATGGCTGTAGCCGGAGAGCAGATACTCACCAGACTGGGGTTTGAGGTCGACGGGATCTCGCTCAAGTCCTCCCTGGAGAAGGCCGCGGCGTTCGGCTCCGCTCTCCGGCGGGCCTTTGCCGACGCGTCCGCCGCGTTCGCCGGGGTCGCCAAGGGGGAGGCCGGGGCCGCCGCGCAAGCGGACGCGCTCGGCGTTTCCGTGGAGCGGTTCGCGGAATGGCGGTTCATCGCGGAACAGACGGGCGCTTCGTCGGACGCGCTCGGGGCCTCCCTCAAGGCCATGCTCGCCAACAATCCGGGTTTGTCCGACGCGGCCTCGGAACTGGAGCGCGCGGGCGGGGCGATGCGGGAAATGGGCGATGCCCAGCGCGAGGCGTATGCGCGGGGGCTGGGCATCGATCCTTCCCTCATCCCCATGCTCACGCGGGACGTTTCCGGGCTGCGCGACATGTTCCGGTCGCTCTACGCCACGGCGGGGACGGACGCCGCGCAAGCCGCCGAGGACGGCAAGGGCTTCCTTGACGGCATGGCGCGGCTGGCGGGCCTGTGCGACCTGCTGGCGAAGACGGTGGCGCTTTCGCTGCTGGGCACGGCCCGGAGCGGCATCGAGGCGCTCGGGGATGCGTTCGTGGCGCATTTCGACGACATCCGGCGCGTGCTGGAGCTTGTGGTCGCGCTTGCCTCCGCCGCCGCCCCGGTCATCGGCGCGGCGCTCGGCCTGCTCGTCTCGTGGGGCGGGCAGCTCGCGGGCCTGCTCGGGACGCTGGACGCGGATCTCGTCGCCGGGATCGGCAAGGGGATCGCGGCCTTCATGGCCCTGCGCGGGGCCGTGGGCGCGGCGATCATCGGGTTCGCCAACCTCAAGGAAGCGTGGGCGCTGCTGACGGCGGCCTTTTCCGCCAACCCCTACCTCCTCGCCATCGGAGCCGCCGTAACGCTCGCGGTGGTCGTCATGGACAACTGGGGCGCGGTCAAGGCGTTCCTCCTCGGCGTCTGGGACGCCGTGGCGTCCGGCGTGCGGGCCGCCGTGGATGCGGTGGCGTCGGCCTTCGATAACGCAGTAAACTTCGTAACAGGGGCGGGGTCCGCCATTGCCGGGGCTGTCGGCCCGGCCGTCTCCTCCGCAATGGGCTTCGCCGGCGCGGCTGTTTCCGGCGCGGCGGATCTGCTTGCCTCGGCGTTCGGCGGCGCGGCGGACGTGGTGTCCGGCCTGTTCTCGGGCATGGGCGCGGCGATCGGGATTGCCTTGCAGGGGATCATGGACGGCTTCCGGCTCCTCGGCGGGCTCGCCGCCGCGATCTTCTCCGGGGATCTTTCCGGCGCGCTGGATGCGGGGATCGGGCTGTTCCGGAACTTCGGGGAAACGGCCCTCGGCGTCTTCCCGGCGCTCGGGGAAGGCATCCTCGGCGGCCTGTCCTCCCTGTGGGGCAGGGTCACGGAGGCGTTCCCGGACTTCGGCGTGTGGGCGTCGGGCGTTGCGGAATCCGTGGGTTCGGCCTTCTCCGGTGCGGCTGAAGCCGTGTCCCCGGCGGTTTCCGGTTTAGCGGAAGCGGCGGTTTCGGCTTTCGGAGGCGTCGCGGACACGCTGGGCGCAGCCTTCGGGAACGTCGCGGGCGCGGCGTCCTCGGCCTTCTCCGGTGCGCTGGATGTGGTGGGGCCCGCGGCTTCGGAAGCCGCTGATCGGCTTTCTTCGGCGCTGTCCGGCGCGGTGGCGTTCGTATCCGACCGGTTCCCGAGCCTCGGCGCGGCGGCTGAGGCAGTGGGGCAGGGGCTCGCCAGCGAGTTCCAGAGCATCCGCGATCTCGTGGCCTCCGTGTTCTCGGGGGATCTTTCCGGCGCGCTGGATGCGGCGCTCGGGCTGTTCTCGGGCTTCCGGGAAACGGCTTTCGCCATTTTCGCGGCGCTCGGGGAAGCCGTGCTCGGCGTGTTCGCCTTCGTGTGGGGACAGGTCACGGCGTCCTTCCCGGACTTCGGCGCGTGGGCGGCAAGCTCGGCTTCGGCGGTTGCCGGGGCGTTCGGCAAGGCCCTCGGCTGGGTGCGGGAAAAGCTCTACGGGCTCGTCGACATGCTTCCCGACTGGGCGCTGGAAAAGCTCGGCTGGAAGCGGCTCCCCGATGCGGGCGCGGAGGACGGTATGCCCGGATTCCGCGCTCCGTACGCCCACGGCGGGCAGGGCGCCCCCGCCGGGAACGGCGGTTCCGGATACGGCGGCCTTTCCTCCGGGAACGGTTCCTCCGGGAATGCTTGGGGGGCGGGTTCCGCTGCGGGCGTTTCCTCCGGCGGCGCTTGGGGAGCGGGCTCTGTGGGCGGCACGCCTTCGGATGGCGCTTTCGCGGGCGCTCCTGCGGGAGGCTTGGGTACGGGAGGTTCCGGGGCGGGCAGTTTTGGGGCGGACGGCCCCGGCGGTCCATTCTTCCCGGGCGCTTCCGGCGGCTCCTTCGGGGGCGCTCCGGGAAGCTCCGGACAGGGAAGGGCGCCGGGGGGCGGCTCCTCCCGCGCGGGCCTTTTCGGGCCCGGCTTCGGGACGCAGCCGTTCTTCTCCCCCTCCACGGAAGCCTACCTGATGGCCGCCCCGTGGCAGTCGGCGGCGATGGCCTCCGCCGGCGGCGCGGTTTCGCTGGAATCCAGGACGGAAATCAACGTCAGCGGCGCAAGCTCGCCGGATGAGGTGGCCCGCCGCGTCGCCGTGGAACAGGACAACATCAACGCGGATCTGATCCGCTACGCACAGGGGGCCGCCCGATGAACTGGCTGACCCAACCGCTGGAACGCGTTTTCCTGCGCCCGCTGCGCAGCCTCGGCGGGCTCTCCTTCGACGTGGTCGTTTCCGAGGAGCACGAGGACACCCTGACCATCGCCAAGCATCCCGTGGAGCAGGGCGCGAACATCAGCGATCACGCCTACCGCAATCCGTGCAAGGTGGTCATCAGGGGCGCGTCGTCGGAGAGCACCTACGGCCTGCCGGTCTGGGACCCGTACAACGCCACCCTCTACAACGCGCTGCTGGCGCTGCAAAACGCCCGTGAGCCCTTCGACATCGTTACGGGCAAGCGCAAGTACGGCAACATGCTGCTGGAGAAGCTGACGGTGACCACCACCCCGGACTCCGAGCACGCGCTCATGGTGACGGCGGAGTGCCGCGAGGTGATCATCGTGAGGACGCAGGTGATGGCGGTCCCGGCCGAACCCGGCAGGCACCGGAACCCCGCCAAGACCGGCGGGACGGCGAACAAGGGCCAGAAGCAGGCCGTCCCCGTGAGGTGACGTTCTGCATGGCCTTGAAGATACAACCAAAGTGAGTGCGACAATGCGTTATGTCATTCCCCTGACCCCTGAGCCGCAGCGGTTCAGCATCGTTCTGGCGGGCCGCGAGCTGCTGCTTGCCGTCCGCTGGATGGACGCGCCCTAAGGCGGCTGGCTCCTCGACATGGCCGACGCCGAGGGCGTCCCCCTCGTTTCCGGCATCCCGCTGGTGGCGGGGTGCGACCTGCTTGAGCCGTATGCGTATCTGGGGCTCGGGGGCGCGCTCCTGCTCTCGGGGGACGAGCCGCCCTCCCCGGATACGCTCGGGCGGGGCGTGGACCTGCTGTTCGAGGTGGCTGATCATGGCTGAGGCAACAAGCCGTAGCGGGGAACGCCGCGATGAGGGCCGCCAGTGGCTGCGCCGGTGCTCGCTGCTCGTCGGGCCCAAGGAGGGCGGCGCGCTGGAGCTTGGGGAACTGCGCGTTGCCTTCACCGTCAAGGTGAGCGAGCAGGAAACCCCCAACAGCGCCTCGATCAGGGTCTATAACCTCTCCGAGGCCACAGCCGGGCGGATCCGCAAGGAATTTACCCGCGTCATCCTTCAGGCCGGGTATCAGGGCAACTGTTCCGTCATCTTCGACGGGAACATCACCAAGGTGGCGCTCGGGCAGGAGGGCGGCCCCGGAGCCGGGAAGAACGGCGGCGAGGGCGAAGGGTTGGACACCTGCCTCGAGATCAGCGCCGGGGACGGCGACAGGGCCTACAACTACGCGTTGGTCAATACCTCGCTGGCGGCGGGCTCCACCCCCGACGACCACGTCCGCGCCTGCATGAAGGCCTTTTCCGCCAAGGGGATCGAACCCGGCTACATCCCTCTCCTTCCCGGCCAGAAGCTCCCCCGGGGCAAGGTCATGTACGGCATGGCCCGCGCCTACATGCGCGATACCGCGAGGCGCACCGGCACGGCGTGGAGCTTCCAGAAGGGCAAGATGCAGATGGTGCCCGCCAGCGGCTACCTCCCCGGCGAGGCCGTGGTGCTTTCCGCCGGAACCGGGCTCATCGGCACGCCCAAGGCCAACGACAAGGGCATCGAGATCAAGTGCCTGCTCAACCCCCGCCTGCGCATCGGCGGGCGCGTCCGGCTCGACAACGCGGGCGGGGCCGGGCTCAAGGCCGGGACGGGGCGGGAGCCGAGGGACGTCCACGACGGCCTCTACCGCATCCTTTCGATAACCTTCTCCGGCGACACGCGGGGCACGGACTGGTACGCCACCCTGTCGTGCGTCGGCATTGACGATACCTCTCAGCTTCCTTTGGACGAGGCACGGTGATGGACAGACGAGAAAGATGGGCCGAGCCCGTCGAAGCCCTGCGCGCGGCCCTCGACGGCAGGCAGGCGGAAATGTGGACGGCGATGACGGTTTCCGTACAGCCCGCCGTTGCCGGGCGGATCTCCGACGAGGCGGGAAAGGCCGCTTCCGTGGATCTGCCCATCCTGCCGGACGTGCCGGTGGTGTTCCCGGGCGGGGGCGGTTTTGCCCTCACCTTCCCGGTGGCGGCGGGGGACGAGTGCCTTGTGGTGTTCGCCTCCCGCTGCATCGACGCGTGGTGGCAGTCCGGCGGCGTCGGCGAGCCGATGGAGCCCCGGATGCACGACCTCTCGGACGGCTTCGCCCTTGTCGGCGTGCGCAGCCAGCCGCACAGGCTGTCCCCCGCCGTGCACACGGGGAACACGCAGCTTCGCGCCGACGACGGGAGCGCCTACGTCGAGATCACGTCCGGCGGGGCGGTTACGGCGGTGGGGCCCTCGTCCGTCACCGTCAGAAGCGGCGGCTCCATCACGCTGGACGCCCCGCGGATCGTCATCAAGGGGCTGCTCTCCATGCAGTCGCAGGGCGGCGGCGCGACCACGGCCACGCTCGCCGGATCGCTCAACGCCACGGGCGACGTGACCGCATCGAACATCAGCCTCAACAGCCATACGCACCCCGGCGACAGCGGGGGGACCACGGGAGGCCCGCAATGAAATACCGCAAACTGACGGAAAACGGCGACTACGCCTTCGGACGCGGCGGCGCGGACATGCACGCCGACACCCCGGAAGCCGTGGGGCAGGCCGTCCTGACCCGGCTGAGGCTGTTCGCGGGGGAATGGTTCGTCGACCTCAAGGAAGGGACGCCCTACGTCCCCGGCGTGCTCGGCAAGCACACGCAGGACACGTATGACCCCGTCTTCCGCGAGCGGATACTGGATACGGAAGGCGTGACCGGCATCGTTTCGTATGCCTCCTCCTTCGACGGCGAAACCCGCAAACTCTCCGTGCGGGCCGTCATCGGCACGGTCTACGGGGAAACGACGATACAGGAGGTTTTCTAATGGCGCTCGCCACCATCGACGAAACCGGGCTGCACCTGCCCGACTATCCCACGGTCCTTGAGGACGTCAAAGCCCGTTTCCGGGGCATTTACGGCGACGACCTCTATCTTGGGCCCGACAGCCAGGACGGGCAGCTCTGCGCCGTCTTCGCCCTCGCCCTGCACGACGCCTATACCCTCGCCGGGAGCGTCTACAACGCCTATTCCCCCGCCACGGCGCAGGGGACCGGGCTGTCCCGCATGGTCAAGATCAACGGCCTCCGGCGCAAGCCCTCGGGCCGCAGCACCGTCGACCTGCGCCTTGTGGGGCAGGCCGGGACGGTCATCCGGGGCGGCATGGCCGGGGACGCCGCCGGGAAACGCTGGCTGCTCCCCGACGAGGTGGCCATCCCGCAAAGCGGCGAGATCACCGTGACCGCCACGGCGGAGGAGAGCGGGGACATCCGGGCCGCCGCCGGGGACATCGTCAAGATCCTCACGCCCGCCCGGGGCTGGCAGTCCGTGGGCAACCCCGCCGCGGCCCTGCCCGGTGCCGCCGTGGAGACGGACGCGGAGCTCAGGCGGCGCCAGGCCATCTCCACCGCGCTCCCGTCCCTGACCGTGTTCGAGGGCACGCTGGGGGCCGTGGCGTCCATCCCCGGCGTCACCCGCAGCCGGGGCTATGAGAACGACGGAGGCGTGCCCGACGCCGACGGCATCCCCGGCCACAGCATCTGCATGGTCGTCGAAGGCGGGGATACGGCGGCCATCGCGGAGGCCATCGCCGCGAAGAAGGGGCCGGGGGCCGGGACGTACGGCACGACCGAGGCGCTCGTGCGCGACAAGTTCGGCGTCCCCAACGTCATCAAGTTCTTCCGCCCGGTGGAGACGCCCGTGTACGCCACCGTCACCATCAGGCCTTTCCCCGGCTACCTTTCCACCACCGGGGAAAGCATCAGGAAGAACGTGGCGGAACACATCAACGGCCTGAACATCGGGGACGACGTGTCGCTTTCGCGCCTGTACTCGCCCGCGAACGCGGCCAACGCCGCCTCCTACGACATCGAGTCCATCACGCTCGGGACGTCGCAGGGCGCGCAGTCCGCCGCAAACGTGGCCGTCGCCTTCAACGCCGTGGCGTCCTGCTCGGTGGATCGCGTCAAGCTGGTGGTGCGGCCATGAGCGGCTATCTCGGCCTTGTGACCTCGGAGCACCGCGACCGTCCCCGGTTCATGGCGACGGTCGCGGCGGTCACCGATCCGCTGTGCGGGCTGCAGGAGCTGCTGGAAACCATGCGCGCCGCCTTTGACGTGGATTCCGCCGTGGGCGGGCAGCTCGACCGTACCGGCGAATGGATCGGCAGGAGCCGCCACCTGCGGCTTGAGCTGGACGACGTGTATTTCGAATGGGGCCGCGAGGCCGTGGGCTGGGCGCGGGGCTCGTGGAAGGGGCTGTACGACCCCGAAACGGGCATGGTGCGCCTGCCCGACGAGACGTACCGCCTGCTGCTCAAGGCGAAGATCGGCGCGAACCGCTGGGACGGGACCGTGCCCGGCGCGTATGAGGTCTGGGAATCGGCTTTCGCGGACACGGGCAGCCTCATCCTCATGCAGGACAATCAGGATATGTCCGTGGTCATCGGGCTTGCCGGGACGCCGCTCGACGCGGTGATGCGCAACCTCCTCCTGCAAGGGTACCTGCCGCTCAAGCCTGAAGGCGTGCGGGTGGCGTGGTACGCCGTGGCCCCGGAGCGCGGACCGCTGCTCGGCTGGAACTGCGAAACGGGCGGCCTGTCCGGATGGGGCAAGGGGATCTGGCCTGTCAGGCTGGAGCCGCTGCCGTAGGTGCGGTTTATCAGGGCGGCGATAATCGAAAGGGGGCATGGCGGACGGAAGGGCGTCCGCCATGCCCTTTTTGTTTGTCCGGAGGGGCCGGAAGCCGGGGGAGGAGCAGGAGGGGCGCGGAGCGGAGGAACTTGTTCAGGGTCGGAAAAGGCGGCATGGGCGGGCATGGTGGGCGGAAGAGGAGTTCATCATGCCCACATCCGTTATCAATGAAATTCTTTCGTTTTGCCCACAGGGGACCATAGCCAGCGGCGACATCATGGCGCTGGAGGATTACAAGAACGACGTGCAGCGCCTCCGGGGGCATCAGCCGGGGATCGCCAGACGCGAACTGGAGAACATGGCCCTGCGCCAGTCGTCCTTCGTCGCCGCCGGGCTCGCCCAGTTCGTCGCCAAACGCTACGCGCCGGGCGTCCGTGACGATGCCGATCTGGACGCGCTGGAAACGGCCATCACAGCGGCCATCACGGCCCTGATCGCCGCGGGCAACGCCCAGACCGCCACCCGCCTCGCCACGAAACGCACCATCGGCGGCGTGGCCTTCGACGGCTCGGCGAACATCCATCACTACGCAACCTGCTCGACGGCTGCCGCCACCGCCGCGAAAACCGTTGCGCTGGCGGGATTCGCGCTGGCTACCGGGGCCCGCGTCCTTGTGAAGTTCACCGTAACCAACAGCGCCGCCAACCCGACCCTCGACGTCAACGGCACGGGCGCGAAGCCCATCCAGTACCGTGGGGCCGCCATCGCCGCCGGGACGCTGGCCGCGAACCGGACCTACGAGTTCGTCTACACCGGCGCGCAGTACGAGCTTGTCGGCGACGTGGACACGAACACGACCTATCCCCTCGCAACGGCCTCCAACGACGGCCTGATGGCGAAGGGCGACAAGGGCAAGCTGGACGGCATCGCCGTGGGCGCGGAAGTGAACCAGAACGCCTTCGGCAATATCCTCGTCGGCTCGACCACCATTGCGGCGGACACGAAGACCGACACGCTGACCTTCGTAGCCGGGACCAACGTGACCCTGACGCCGGATGCTGCGAACGACAAGCTGACCATCGCCGCCAAGGATACGACGTATGCCGCGGCCACGCAGTCCGTAGCCGGCCTCATGAGCGCTGCGGACAAGAAGTCCGTTGATTATTGCGAAGCGCTCCGCCTGTCGATGATCGGCGTGCCGCGCTACTGGCGCTCGACGAGCCTCCCCGCGAATCACGTCTGGGCGAACGGAGACCTCGTCCTGTTCTCCGACTGGCCCGAGCTGAAAAAAGTCTATGATGGCGGAGGATTCACCGGAATGCTGCTCGCCTACAACGCCACCAGTGCCACCATCGCCGCCAACCTCGGCAAATGGCGCCCCAACGCCGCTAACCCCACGGGATTATATGTTCCCAAGCTGAGCGACCAGTTTTTCCGAGCTTGGGGGCAGGGGAAAGGGACAGCGGGAAGTAGCGTTACGGATACCACACGAGAAGCCACAGGCCGTTTTGGTGGACGTTATTTTGAAACCTCAGCTCCAGCGATTCCCAATGGGGTCTCTGGAGTGTTTACAAAAACAACAGGTGAGCTTTCATTGCAGTCACCAGTGTACCAAGGGCCTCAAATTTCAGAGCCCTACCTTTCAATAGCTTTTTCGTTATCAGGAGCCTTGTCTGGTCATACTGGATCGGAGATAGCTCCAGTACATATCTGGCAACCCTGTATTGTCTATCTAGGTAATTCTGCATGACTTTTAACCTACCCACTTGCCTTTCCGAGCTTGGACGGGGGTTGGGCAGGCAGGGCTCCGTGTTGCTGATATGGGTCGAAATTTGACTGCGAGCTGGACAACAGGGTGGGTTACGCATTTTATTCCCACAGTACTAACCAGCGGCGCGGCTTTTACGGCAAATGAAATGGCTTTTGAAGCTTCAACTGAACCAGGACAAAAAGTTAACCAGCCTTTTCATGTAGGTATCGACGCGGGTCGTATATGGGGTACCGAGCACGTCGGGACAGAGTTTGCCCCGACACATGTCCAATTGCCTACCATTTTGTATCTTGGCCTCTCTGCTTGAGTTTTGGGGTTAACGCCCGCCTTTCCGAGGGTGGACGGGAGTGGGCAGGGAGGCGGGGAGTTGGCAGGGGGAC
>ERZ1106983.2246-NODE-2246-length-13478-cov-8.315354_pt1 | contig 13478 bp, 10 predicted proteins | sample MGYA00403693_ERZ1106983 | MGnify/ENA primary metagenome ERZ1106983 (study PRJEB35170, sample SAMEA104062420) | human gut metagenome | biome: human gut; feature: human-associated habitat; material: faeces | place: Denmark | collected 2012-07-13 ...
GTCTGTATCATTTCAAGTATTGATTGATTTTGTGACAAATGTATTAACCAAGATTTTTAGGTAAGAAATGTGCAACACAATTGTGATTTTGGTTTAATAAACCGGAATATTGAGAGTATCAGTTGTTATGTTATCATAATTATTTGAAATAAAAAAGTTACAATTATAAGTTTTGGTTTGTGGATAAAATAATTTAATGTTAAAATGTTTTTTTTGATTTAGCGTTTCATTTAAATATATAAAATTTAACAATTAATCTTTTAAAAAAATATTATATTTGAAAACTTATTGATGAACGTATAATAAAATTGGTTATGATTTCAAAAGTTAATATTGAGAATATAAAAGGGTATGGCATTCCTGGCAGAACCATTAATTTAAATTTAAGTGTATCCAAAATCAACTTGTGTATTGCTCCAAATGGTTTTGGTAAATCATCATTAGCAATCGCATTTGAATCTCTTAAAAGAAATAGATTAAATGTTAGCCAAGATAATAAACATTATGAGAATCAAGATGCCCCTAGTAAAATAGTTTTAACTATGGATGACATAGACTATGTTGCTGATGAAAATAAAAATGAATTAAGCCCTGTTATTCGAGTTTGTGTTATAAACAATAGAACTTGCGTAGATTATACAAAAGAAGCATTTGCACGTATAATAAATGTAAAAGCTTTTTCGAAAATTGAAGAACTCATAATTTGTAATATTCCTCCAAAGACTGTACCCAAGTATACAATCAGAAATATACGGAATGAATTTGGTTATAATGGTAAAATATTATTTCCTATTAATGGATTATTGAATAATTCTAATTTTTTGGTTGATATAAGAAAAATAAATAATGTATTAAATAAATTTAATGCAAAAAACGTAAGGACTTACTACAATCAATCATAAACAAAATTGCAAACTTAAGAGGAAATACTGATGAAGTTATGTCACAGATTGAAGACTCGTGGCTTTCTGATTTGGAATTAGAAGAGTTTTATTCCCGGTTTTTAAAGACTTTCTCTAAATATTTAATGTACAAACCTAAAATCCATGCATTTATTATATTTTATCAGTTACTATATCTTTGGGAACATGAAAGAGATAATTTGATGTCTCTTGTCACTCGCGCTGAATATGATATATACAAGGGACGGATTGATGCAAATCTACATCTCCTTAATACGACAGGACAAATGATACAGACAACAGAAAAGAATGGGGAACTTATCTTAGAGTTTCCTAAAGCAGAAACTATATCTAATGGGCAAAAAGATGTTTTGACATTTGCAGCTGAACTGATGATTTTTAAAGCATCAATAAATAAAGATAAGAAATATTTACTAATCATTGATAAGGTCTTTGATTATTTGGATGATGCAAATACATTAGCTGCACAATATTATTTATCAAAAATTGTCAATAGTAACAAGGGCAATATCTATATAATGTTGTTAACTCATCTTAATCCATTTTCTTTTCGAAATTATGTATTTAATCCTAGAATGATTAATGAAGTTTATCTTTCCGAATCAGTTCCTCTGGCTACAAACGATATGAAAACATTTATCGCTTTTAGAGAGTGGTTAGAGCCACGAAAACATCCTGAAAGACAAGGACTCTATGACGATATATCTAAAGACATTTTACATTATAACCCAAATGCTGTAGACCATAGTAATGATATTGCTTCATATCATAAGCCTGGAGTTAAATCTACTTGGGGAAATCCTGATACTTTTAAAGAAATGTTAATATCAGAATTGAATAAATATCTTACCTTCAATCCAACTTATGATCCGTATGCAGTAGCTGTTGCTTTACGTTTAAAGGTGGAAAAAACAATGTATTTATCTTTGTCAAATCAGAATTTAAAAGATGCTTTTATTGGTACTCACAAAACAAATGATAAGTTAGAATTTTGTGAAAATAATGGTATTATGGTTCCTGATGCGTATTTTATTGTAAATTCAATCCATAATTCAGCTGATCATTTGAAACAAAACCCTTTAACAGGAGCTTTTGAAGAAAACAAATGGTATATAAATTAAGTAATAATGTAGTACATCATATTATATCTGAATTATTTGAATTTGATGGAAATCCAATTACCAAGGAAGCTATAAGTTAAAGAATATTTTTACATAACTAATAAAAAAAATTTGTTTAATTAGGCCTTGGATGGCTTAGATAAAGATTAAAGTAACAATAAAATAGAGTAATAACACTCTATTTTATTGTTTGAAATATTATCTTTTTATTGTATATGCATTATCTATATTATCACAATCTCCTTTTTTGCCAACTTCCCATTCACGATTTTCACTATTGCTACCACCACCTGCATTATATAGTCTAGTTTTGTCAAAAAAAGATGTTGAGATTTTTATATTTTTCTGATATTTATACTGCTCTAATTGTTTGACAGATTGATTCATTGATTTCTTTATCCGTTCAAGATTGAAGTTTTCTTCAGTAAGATTTATGATGATATGCTGCTTGAAATTTATGGCATAAGTTGCATCTTCCTCTTGACGGATGGTGAAGCCCTCTTCATGCAATCTGCTTCTGACAGAGGAAACATTTTCATCATTGAATATCTCACGCAGACGGTTTACAGCATCAGTGTAGTAGTGTGTTCTTTCAGGAGATATGTCTACTAAATTTTTTCGGGATACCTTGAATATTTTGCAGAGCAGATCACGTTCATCCTCAGTTGCCGGGTTGAACATTTCAACCATGGCTATACGGTTGTTACGGTCAATTGCTTCTGCCATAAAAGGTTTTAACGGACGGCTTTGGCCATCAAAATAAATGATGCCTTTCTTGATATATGCACGCTGTTTCCTGATTTTACTGTATATTTCCCCCTGGGTAATTTTTGGATTAAGTGTCATTAATCGGTCAATATAGTCCTCAATCCGGTTGAACCGCTCTTCAGGAGTAGTAAAGTCCAAAAGTTCCTCTACAGCCAGCACTCTTGCACCATGAATGACTGTCTTGTTTGCATGATCAACGAGCATATACCCGTATGGTGCATCCTTCTTGCCGAAGAACACAATGTCAATACCGAACTTCGTTTTTAGTTCCTTCTGCAGTTCCTCCTTATTGGAACTTACGTCACGGTATTTCTTTAATATACTTCTCATCTGACGGCAACGTGTCCTTTCCCGATAACCGCTCTTGAAAAGACTTTCTATTTCAGTAAAAGGAATTTCCTTCTGAATCTTTCCACCATGCTTGACGAATACATTCCCATCTTTCTGATAGACCTCATATCCCATGGAAACCATTATAGACTTGAACTGGGCAAATGAAGAGAACGTGTACTGTTTGGCTGCATCAATGTCATTCTCCGTTTTCTTTTTCCTGTCATTCCCAAGAATACGGTCAATGACTTCCTGGGAACGTCTGCGCTCATGGCTGTGCTGAATCTTTCTTCCATCAGGTGCCACTCTCGAAGTGATAATATGAAGATGGGTATTCTCCGTGTCATAATGGGAGTAAACAAGCAACGGCTGACCGGATTCTCCGTATCCCATTTCCTTGAGATACTGGTGTGTAAAATCCAGCAACTCATCTTCCGACATTTCGTGTCCCTTACATGATATGGCCACATGAAGCTGAGGTTTCCTGATTCTGCTGTTCTGTGAACTGTACTTCTGGAGATAACCGACCAACTCACTCGGGGTAGGTTTGTGAAATGTTCCGAGTGAACCGAAATTCTGAATCTCGATAAGCCGTGCAACACCTTTCGAGACTTTATGTTCATTATATCCTACAGCATGGAAGTTCGTGCTTCCCGGTAATATGGTTGCTATCATATTGAATCCTAATTATCATGGTTTAAGTTACTGAGTAACCGAAATACTTCAAACTCATTAATCTACGGTTACACAATAATAATATCTGAAATGATTGAATACCGTGTAATCTGCAATTCAGATTCTAACAGCTTTCTGTGTCAGAGAATCAAGGTCTTTCTTTATTCTGTTCAATGTTTCCTGAGTTTCAAGAATAACCGGTAACAAAACTTCCTGAATATAGCTGGGTGCTAGTAACCCGGCTACCGCAAGCTCATTGGCACGTTTAACTGACTGATTAAGGTTTCCTCCAACCCAGGAAAGTTCATTCTGATATTTACGGTAAAACAAACCCAAATCATTCATCAGTTCGAGCTGTCTTTTGGTTCCGATATTTGAATACTCTGCCAGTGCTGAGCGTATATAATGGCTCACGGATGAATAGGAGGCAGATTTCTCCTTAAACTGTTGTACTTCCTCCGGTGTCATCCTTACCTTGATGTACTTGGTTCTCAGATTCTTCATACTTGGATACATTTGTGAATAGGTTTCCCGGACCATCTTTCGCCACGCAAAACAGCGGCCAGCCGCTCCGATGCGCCAGCATTCGGCAAGTTACTTTTGTGAGTACGAAACGGAGTTTTGTGGCCACAAAAGTACAACTTGCTTGGAAAACTCTGCACAGCAGAACGATGCCTTCCGGGAATGATTATTACACCCAAATTTACCGGAGAAAGCCGTTGCAAACCGAAATCTGCAACACAATTCTTTGGAGGCATATTCCGGCTTACCATGTGCTGTAGCATCAGGTTGTCCTGGAATATCCACATAGCAGAATATTGTTGTATAGAATCCTAGAACCTATCAAGCCAATATCAGTGTGTTCTGAAATAGATGCTACAAGCATTATTCAATCATAGAACCATACAAATCGCAGTAATCAGTAATCAATGCTTCGTTATTTATGGTTGGATAAACCAAAGTTTCAAAAACACTGAAGATGTAGTTATATGGGATAGATGGCTATTGTTCTCATAAAAACTATATCCAATATAATATGTAGTTCCGATACCATGATAGTATGGTAAAAGTAACCTGATTGTCTCAGTACCTGGAATTCCAATAAAAGGGAAAATGAAATCTTGTAGCTGATTCAGCTGATGAAATGGCTATCGGGAAACCTTATTTTATCTGAACTATATTGCAAAAATATTCAGATGGAATAACCCTGTATTCAGAGTCTGGAGACACCTTATCACCATAGTGATATAACACTGATAATCAGTAGAAAATCTACTCGAATAACAAGAAAATAGTGTTGCGTAAATTTCTGTATCTCATTGATTTTTAGTATATTTATATAATTAATAAGCTCTTATATTCATTAAATACTACACATTATGTTTGAATTGCTGTTGATTATATATCTGTTGCCGGTACTTATTATCGGTATGTTGCTCCTGAAGCTGGTATTCTGGCTTTTGAAGATTGCCATACGTCTGGCAGTCTGGTTGGTAAAAAAGGCTTTCATCCTTATATGGAAGCTTATCGTACTTGTCTTTGCCATACTTATAGGCTGTGATGTCATGCCCTGGAATCAACCGGACAAATAGAAAGGAACCGCACCAATATGAGAAATGGTACGGTTCTGAAACAAATGGGCTGATTTCCCCTATATGTTCAAATTTAGAATCCCTTGCCTTTGCTTCTGACATATACTGCTTCTTTTTGAGAATCACAGTTTGTCAATCGGAACTGTACATTACATCCTATGGGGATGTCATTAGGAAGTTGATTGGCAAGTGCTGAAATGACATCATCAACGGTATCAAAACCTATGTCTGTAACTTCGGCAATAACTTCGCCTTTGAAATATGCTCTTCCATATATCATCATCTTTTTTGTAATACGAAACATTTTCTCTGCAGGTGATTCAAAGTTACGAACCAAACTCTGTTTACTGTTTTTATTACTGAAAAATATGAAGTCTATGATTTTTGCATTAAGTTCCCATGCTGGAGTAAAGTCTATTTTTACATAGCCTCTTGTTATATTAAATCCATGGCTATGGTTCATACCAAATGCTACCTCATACATATTTGCTCCACAATCGTTTTGAGCAATGGTTGCCCAGGTATGACGAAACGTATAAAAGCAATAATATTCCTCCTTGGACATTCCCATATCTTGGCATATTCGCCTGATTCCCATATTTATATTGGCATTGAAACTATCGGAATTACTATAACGACTATGAAAATTAAACAGATATTCATCTGTCTGGTCCGTAGATAGATATTTATTAAATGTATCCTGTATAAACGGTTCAATACGAATCTCCATGTATGCTTCATCCCTACGACTATGTCTTGTTTTCGCTCTCTTATATCCTATAATACCATTTTTATAATCTTTCTTTTTCAGTTCGTAAAGGTCTATCGTGTTAATACCACCCATACACAATGAAAGCAGGGCTATATCTCTGCCGAGTTCAGGAAGGGGAGATACCATTTTACTTTGTGGCAGAGGACGATTAAAGAATTCACGACAAGCTTCTGCACTGATTGCTCTTTTCAGTGTATTGTCTGATTTTGGGATTATAATTTTTAGCCATGGATTGTATTTTATACGCAAAATACCACGTTCTTCGTCATTCAATTCTATGATTGCTTTCTTAAAAATCTGTCTGATGCAAGTGGGATACATTTCTTTTGCTCTGCTGGTCTTATACAATGTGTCAATCCATTGTGTTAAAACAGAAGTCGTAAGAATGCTAAACATGATTTTGGTAGTACCTATATACCGTTCTAAATGATTGACTGCAAGTTTATAGTTTTTAGCATTACGTTCATGCCCTTCAGATTCCATCTTCGAAATAAACTTTCTCGCATAATCACTGAAGCATGTCTCTTCATCATTTTTGTGAAGGAATTCTATGACATCCTTAAGTTCCCAAAATGTAGCGTCAACACGATTCAGTTTGTCTGTATATTGGCGTATGATTATGGCACAATATTCATTCACTACCGGATCTGTTAACTCACCACTACTGGTTATATGAGCCGGATCAATAATCTTGTTAGTCTTGATGTAACTTGTTTTGCGCTGATGTGTGACTCTAATGTAAACTGTATAGAATCCATCTGATCTTGGCTTTTTTACCGTTGCTTTGAATGTTGTCATACCTACTATATTTTAATGATAAAACAATGGGGAAAACTTTGGGGTAAACGGGGTAAACATGGCCATTTTTGGGGTAAACATAGAGTAAAACAAATACGTTTATTTGGCTCATTTTTTGCGGTCAAATGTACGAACCGTCTAAGCGCAAATCAGGCTGTAACTACCGTAAAACGGTGAATTACAGCCTGATATAAAAATAATATTTTTAAGAGATTATTCCTCTATTGCAGCCTGCGCCGCGGCCAGTCTGGCAATAGGCACGCGGAACGGAGAACAAGACACATAGTTCAAACCAACTTTGTGACAGAATTTCACTGATGAAGGCTCACCACCATGCTCACCGCAGATACCGCATTTCAAATCAGGACGAACTGAACGGCCTTTATCTACAGCCATTTCAATCAGCTGGCCCACACCATTTTGGTCGAGTACTTGGAACGGGTCTACTTTCAGAATCTTCTTTTCCAGATATACCGGCAAGAAAGAAGCAATATCGTCACGAGAATAACCGAAGGTCATCTGGGTCAAGTCATTGGTACCGAATGAGAAGTATTCTGCACGGCTGGCAATGCGGTTGGCTGTCAGCGCAGCACGCGGAATTTCAATCATGGTACCTACCTTGAACGGAATTTCCATACCTTCTTTTTCAAATAATGCTGCTGCTGCATCACGGATCACCTTTTCCTGAGCTTCGAATTCATACAGGATACCGGTCAAGGGAACCATAATTTCGGGATGCGGATCATATCCTTCTTTCTTCAGTTCAATTGCAGCACCTAGAATCGCTTGAGTCTGCATCTCTGTGATTTCGGGATAGGTGTTACCCAAACGACAGCCGCGGTGACCTAACATCGGATTGTGTTCACACAGGCTTTCCACACGTTTTTTGATTTCCTGTACGGTTACGCCCATTGCCTTAGCCATTTCTTCCTGACCTTTTGCATCATGGGGAACGAACTCATGCAAAGGAGGATCGAGCAGACGAACATTTACCGGACATCCGTCCATAGCCTTGAAGATACCTTTGAAGTCGGCTTTTTGGAAGGGGAGCAATTTAGCCAATGCTTTTCTACGTCCTTCTACATCCGGTGACAGGATCATCTCACGCATAGCGACAATCTTTTCAGCATCAAAGAACATGTGTTCCGTACGGCAAAGACCGATACCTGAAGCACCAAAAGCGCGGGCCACTTCCGCATCATGCGGAGTATCAGCGTTAGTGCGGACATTCAGCTTGGTGTATTTGTTGCAAAGATCCATCAATGCAGCGAAATCGCCTGAAACTTCGGCTGCTTTGGTTTCCACTTTACCTTTATATACTTCACCGGTAGTACCGTTCAGAGAGATGAAGTCACCTTCTTTTAAAGTAATACCTTCAATTTCTACGGTACGTGTCTTATAATCTACATTGATAGCACCAGCACCCGATACGCAGCACTTACCCATACCACGGGCCACAACCGCAGCGTGAGATGTCATACCGCCACGTGCAGTCAGGATACCTTCGGCAACGGCCATACCTGCCAAGTCTTCCGGCGAAGTTTCGATACGTACCATGACCACCTTTTTGCCATCGGCAGCCCATTTAGCAGCATCATCGGCGAAGAACACAATCTGACCGGTAGCGGCACCCGGAGAAGCGGGCAAACCACGAGTCAAAACTTTCGCTTCTTTCAACGCTTTCTTGTCGAACACAGGGTGAAGCAGTTCGTCTAATTTATTAGGTTCGCAACGCTCCAATGCTGTTTTTTCATCAATCATTCCCTGGCGCAACAAGTCCATGGCGATTTTTACCATAGCAGCTCCGGTACGTTTACCGTTACGGGTCTGCAAGAACCATAATTTACCTTCCTGTACGGTAAATTCCATATCCTGCATGTCGCGATAGTGGTTTTCCAGTTTGGTTTGCAGGGCATCCAGTTCTTTGTAGATTTCCGGCATAGCTTCTTCCATAGAGGGATATTTGGCTACGCGTTCTTCTTCAGAAATACCTGCACGTTCTGCCCAACGCTGAGAACCGATTTTTGTGATTTGTTGCGGAGTACGGATACCGGCTACAACATCTTCACCTTGTGCGTTGATCAAATATTCGCCATTAAACAAATCCTCACCGTTACCTGCGTCACGAGAGAAGCAAACACCAGTAGCCGAAGTATCACCCATGTTACCGAATACCATGGCTTGTACGCTTACAGCAGTACCCCATTCGGCAGGAATACCTTCCATTTTGCGGTAAAGAATGGCGCGTTCGTTCATCCAACTGCGGAATACAGCACAAATGGCACCCCAAAGTTGTTCGTATGCACAGGTCGGAAAATCTTGTCCGGTTTGTTCTTTTACAGCAACTTTAAAGCGTTTAACCAGTTCTTTAAGGTCTTCCACTTCCAATTCGTTGTCGAGCTTCACACCTTTTTCTTCCTTTACTTTTTCGATAATTTCCTCGAAAGGATCGATGTCTTCCTTGTTCACCGGTTTCATACCCAATACCACGTCACCATACATTTGTACGAAACGACGGTAAGAATCCCATGCGAAACGGGGGCGTCCGGTCTTGCGGCTTAAGCCTTCCACCACTTCGTCATTTAAACCTAAATTAAGGATGGTATCCATCATACCCGGCATAGAAGCGCGGGCACCCGAACGTACAGAAACCAGTAACGGGTTCTCTACATCTCCAAACTTGGAATTCATCAGATTTTCGATGTTGGCGATAGCTTTCTCAACATCCGCTTTCAGTAGTTCTACTACTTTATCTTTACCTAACTCATAATATTCGCTACAAACTTCTGTGGTGATTGTAAATCCCGGAGGTACGGGAACACCGATTAGATTCATTTCAGCCAGGTTAGCGCCTTTTCCACCAAGCAGATTTCTCATGTCTGCTTTTCCTTCAGCTTGTCCATTACCAAAGGTGTAAACTCTTTTTTTATCCATAATAAATGTATTTAAAGTTAACTCGCTCAAAAAATGTAATCGCAAAACTATACATATTTTAGTTATCTCCAAACCTTTTACTGAAAAAAAATAGTGGAAATTGCAATTTCTACTTTGCAATTTTAATATCTTACGATTTATGAGGCAATATTCAGGGAAAATGCTTAAATTTGTCCCCAAATTAACTTATTCAGAAAAGTGGCTAGAAAGAAGAAAGAACTTCCATTATTAGAGAAGATAACCATAACAGATGTAGCTGCCGAAGGAAAAGCTTTGGCGAAAGTGAATGACCTGGTAGTATTTGTGCCTTATGTAGTGCCCGGTGATGTGGTGGATTTACAAGTGAAGCGTAAGAAAAATCATTATGCAGAAGCTGTGGCTGTGAAATTCCATGAGTATTCTCCTGTGCGTGCAGTACCCTTCTGCCAGCATTATGGTATATGTGGTGGTTGTAAGTGGCAGTGTCTGCCATATACAGAACAAATAAAGTATAAGCAAAAGCAGGTGACGGATAATCTGACCCGTATCGGCAAGATCGAATTGCCGGAAATTTCACCTATCATAGGGTCGGAAAAAACGGAGTTTTACCGTAATAAGTTGGAATTTACGTTTTCTAACAAACGTTGGCTGACAGAGGAAGAGGTAAAGGAAGATGTGAAGTACGATCAGATGAACGCCGTAGGTTTCCACATTCCCGGTGCATTTGACAAGGTACTGGCTATAGAAAAGTGCTGGTTACAGGATGATATCAGCAACCAGATACGCAATGCGATTCGTGACTATGCATACGAACACAATTATTCTTTCTTTAATCTGCGTTCTCAAGAAGGAATGCTTCGCAACTTGATGATCCGTACTTCGAGTACGGGTGAGCTTATGGTGTTGCTGCAATGCAAGATTGTGGAAGAGAGCGAAATGGATCTGATGAAGCAACTGCTGGCTTTCGTGGCAGAACGTTTTCCGCAGATTACTTCCTTATTATATGTAGTCAATAACAAATGCAATGATACCATTAACGATCTGGAGGTAATGGTGTTCAAAGGCAACGATCATATTTTCGAGGAAATGGAGGGGTTGCGCTTCAAGATAGGAGCAAAATCATTTTATCAGACTAATTCCGGACAGGCGTATAATCTTTATAAGGTGGCCCGTAATTTTGCCGGATTGACCGGTAAAGAATTGGTGTATGATCTTTATACAGGGACTGGAACCATAGCCAACTTTGTTTCACGCCAGGCAAAGAAAGTGATTGGTATCGAATATGTGCCTGAAGCAATAGAAGATGCTAAAGTGAATTCGGCAATTAATGGCATTGACAATACCTTATTTTATGCCGGTGACATGAAGGATATCCTCACTCAGGAGTTTATCAACCAACATGGTCGTCCTGATGTTATTATCACTGATCCTCCGCGTGCCGGAATGCACGATGATGTGATTAATACAATTCTTTTTGCTGAACCTCAGCGGATTGTGTATGTTAGCTGTAATCCTGCCACCCAGGCACGTGATTTGTCTTTGTTAGATGCCAAATACAAGGTGATGGCCGTGCAACCCGTAGATATGTTCCCTCATACGCATCATGTGGAAAATGTGGTGTTGCTGGAAAAAAGAGGATAATCCGGATAGTTCAATTATAAATTGTTTAAACAGTAAATAGAATTATGTCAAGAGGTAAGAATAGTGATTCCGGCAGGCCAAAGGCGAGAAGTGTTGCCCGATATACTATATATAATGTGACGGAGCCCGCTGAGCTGATGGATTTTCTGATGCGGAAAATGGCGGGAATCAGTCGTAGCAAGGTAAAGGCGTTGCTTGCCAACCGCGTGATTTTGGTAGATAATGTGATTACTACCCAATATAATTTCGCATTGAAACCAGGTATGAAAGTGCAGATATCCAAGGTGAAGAATAATCGTGAGTTTAAACATCCGATGCTGAAACTGGTATACGAGGATGCTTATATCTTGGTGGTGGAAAAGAAGGAGGGACTGCTTTCTGTCAGCACAGAACATCAGAAGGAGCGTACTGCACAACATATTTTGAATGAGTATGTAAAACGTTCACATCGTTTCAACCGCGTATTTGTAGTACATCGTCTGGACCGTGAAACTTCGGGGTTGATGATGTATGCCAAAGATGAAAAAACCCAGAATACTTTACGTGATAATTGGCATGATATTGTGACGGACCGCCGTTATGTGTCTATCGTTTCTGGTGATATGGAGAAAGATTACGGTACTGTAGAGTCTTGGTTGACCGACCGGAAATTGTATGTCTATTCCAGTCCTGTAGATAATGGGGAAGGTAAGTTTGCGGTCACTCATTATAAAACAATAAAGCGGGCCAATGGATATTCATTGGTGGAGTTGGATTTGGAAACAGGACGTAAGAATCAGATTCGTGTGCATATGTTGGATTTAGGTCACCCTGTTGTTGGCGACCGGCGCTATGGCAGTGAGTGTGATCCTTTAGGACGATTGGCGTTACATGCCTTCAAGTTATGTTTCTATCATCCGGTAACAAAAGAGTTGATGGAGTTTGAAACTCCTTATCCTACGGCATTTAAAGGATTAATGCAGAAAAAATAGAAAGTTTCTTCTGTTAAAATTAAATATAAGGCTTCTTTGCTTTTATTTTGGGCAGAGATTAAGAATAAAAAAGCAATATCCATCCACTTACCAAACTGTAGACGGATGGATATTGTTGTTTTAGAGATTTGGCAGTTTCATTATTAAATTGCCTTTCTTAATGCAAGAATGGTCATGTAGCCCGATTTCCCAATGTTGTATTGATGAATAAAAAGGCTGAAATTCAAGATAAATTTGATTCAGCCTCTTTATTATTGTATCGGCGAAGTGATATTGAATAAAAGAGTTTTTTCAATAGATGTGATCATATAAAATCCCTATCACAGAGTAGGAAGATTGATTTACTTGTAAAAATATGGGGAGTGTTGCCTGATTGTGTTTTATACTATGCCAAGAAGTATGTTTATGCACGTATGTCTACATGAAGCTACGCATATGTATGTACGGATTTGTGCGTATGTATGTGAGTGTGAATCATATAAATCCCCCAAATATAAGGACGTTTTTAAAAAAGATCAAGAGCTTTTCAAATAACAACAGGAACTTTTTGGAAAAGATAACGAGCTTTTTTAAAAACGTTTTGATCTTTTTTATCGATATCGGAACTCTGTAAACTGCTATTTCGTGGAAGTACATCTCTTTCATATGCATTTTTGAAATGAAAAAGTCTGAAAGTACCCTGCTTTATATCAAACAGGAATACTTTATAAAAAAGAATATATAGTTGACAGCAAGCGTATTATGCGAAAATCTGCTTTAAAATATAGTGAGGGTATGAGGGCATAAGTGAGAGCAAATATTTTTACTATAATCATGTAAGATGTTTATAATTAGATTGTTATATGTAAAATGAGAGCATGAGGGCATAAGCATTCCAGAATAATAATGGCTCAGCGGAAATTTCTGGTTGGTAAGTTTTAAAATTAGCTATCTTTGCTTACCTTTGTTTTATGAAACCCGAACGACTCCTTCGT
>ERZ1106983.2249-NODE-2249-length-13473-cov-2.557087_pt1 | contig 13473 bp, 10 predicted proteins | sample MGYA00403693_ERZ1106983 | MGnify/ENA primary metagenome ERZ1106983 (study PRJEB35170, sample SAMEA104062420) | human gut metagenome | biome: human gut; feature: human-associated habitat; material: faeces | place: Denmark | collected 2012-07-13 ...
GATAAGCTTCTCATTCTGGACGAACCGATTACAGGGCTGGATCCTTCGGCGATACAGGACTTTTATAATATTATCAGAAAGCTGAACCGGGAAGAGCAGGTGGCGATCCTGATGGTATCCCACGACATGGCGAATATCGTCAGACAGGCGGGAAAGATTCTCCATCTTCAGCAGAAGGCGCTTTTTTGGGGAACGGTTCAGGATTATTTAAAAAGCGGCATAGGAAACCAGTTTCTGGGAGGTGAGGAGGAATGAGCATAATCAGTGAAATGATGTCCTACCCATTTATTGTAAGGGCGCTGATAGGCGGTGTACTCGTCTCTCTCTGTGCTTCCCTGCTGGGAGTCAGCCTTGTGCTGAAACGTTATTCCATGATAGGGGACGGGCTGTCCCATGTATCCTTCGGCGCCCTGTCGGTGGCTCTGGCAGCGGGCTGGTCGCCTCTTAAAATTTCAATCCCGGTTGTGGTGCTGGCGGCCTTTTTCCTTCTCAGAATCACGGAGAGAGGAAAGATAAAAAGTGATGCCGCCATTGCGATGATATCAGCCAGCGCACTGGCAATCGGTATTATTGTGACCTCCATGACTACAGGGATGACCACGGATGTGAGCAGCTATATGTTTGGAAGCATTCTGGCCATGAGCAAAGAGGATGTGCGGTTTGCCGCCGTTCTTTCCGTCATTGTCCTCGGCCTGTTTTTATTCTGCTACAATAAGATTTTTGCCGTGACCTTCGATGAGAATTTTGCAAGGGCCACCGGTGTCAATGTTTCGATTTATAATGTTCTGATTGCCGTTTTGACTGCAGTGACGATCGTGATCGGAATGAGGATGATGGGAGCCATGCTGATTTCCAGTCTCATTATCTTTCCGTCCCTGACGGCCATGCGGATCTTTAAAAGTTTCAGGGGAGTCGTAATTGTATCCGGGGTGCTTTCTATCATCTGTTTCAGTATCGGAATGGTGATATCCTATATCTATTCCACTCCGGCGGGAGCCAGTGTGGTAGTCGTAAATCTGGCGGCGTTCCTGATATTCAGCCTGGTTCAGGCGGTGCGTCAGGGGTTCAGCTGGTAGAGATAAAAGCCGCAGGGCGGCCGGTATGAGATACTTTCATACCGGCCGTTTTATTGACCGTAATTCTCACCTGCTTGACTTTATTCCATATTTGTGTAAAAATAATAAATTAGGTTAAAACTACTGTTAAACAGAAAAGAAGGTTGATAATAATGACAAAGATTGATATTATTTCCGGTTTCCTTGGAGCGGGAAAGACGACATTTATTAAACAGCTCCTGAAGGAAGCCATCTCAGGCGAAAAAGTAGTGCTGATTGAAAATGAATTTGGAGAGATTGGAATTGACGGAGGCTTTTTAAGGGATGCGGGGATCGAGATCCGTGAGATGAATTCTGGCTGTATCTGCTGCTCCCTAGTCGGGGATTTCGGAAAATCCCTGGAGGAAGTCCTGACGAAGTATCATCCGGATCGTGTAATTATTGAACCGTCCGGCGTCGGCAAGCTTTCAGATGTCATGAAAGCGGTGAGAGATGTGGCTTCCGAGATCGAAGTCATGCTGAACAGTGCGGTTACTGTTGTGGATGTGAACAAATGCCGTATGTATATGAAGAATTTCGGCGAGTTTTTCAATAATCAGATTGAGAATGCCGGCACCATCATCCTGAGCCGGACCGATATTGCCGGCGCCGACAAGGTGAAGGCGGCGGTTGCGATGCTCCGGGAGCATAACGCGGACGCCAATATTGTGACGACTCCGTGCGGCCAGCTTACAGGCGCACAGCTTCTTGAGATCATTGAAAAGAAGGACGATATGGCGGAGGAATTGATGCGTGAGGCCAGAGAGCATAAACACGCCCATTCCCATCACCACGATCAGGAGCATGGAGAAGAATGCGGTTGCCATGATCACGGGCATCACCATGAGCATCATCATGAAGGCGGACATGACGGTGAGTGTAACTGCGGCTGCCATGAACATGAGCATGCTCATCACCACGGCCATGACCACGGCGAGGAGTGCGGCTGCCACGCGCATGACCACGACCATCATCATCACGACCATGATGAAAGCTGTACCTGCGGCTGTCACGATCATGACCATCATCACGCTCATGATCACGGCCATCATCATGCCGATGAAGTATTTACAAGCTGGGGCAGAGAGAACGTATCCGCCATCAGCCGCGATAAACTGGAGGCGGTGCTGAAGGAGCTGGCATATGGACAGAAATACGGTCAAGTTCTCCGTGCCAAAGGTATGATCCCGGGTGAAAAAGAGGGCGTATGGATTCATTTTGATTTGGTTCCGGAGCAGATTGAAATCCGTGAAGGTTCCCCTGACTATACGGGCAAGCTCTGTGTCATTGGGGCTAACCTGGATGAAGAAGGACTGGCGGAGGCATTTAACGCCTGATTGACAGAGTTAAGGCACAGCCGGAAGCGGGCAGACTGTGCAAAAAAGGAGAAATAAGTAATGGAAGACGATAGAATGCCGTTATTTCTGATAAACGGTTTTTTGGAGGCAGGCAAAACTGCTTTTATCAAATTCACGCTTCAGCAGGATTACTTTCAGTCGGAAGGAAAGACTTTACTGATCGTTTGTGAAGAGGGCGAAGAAGAGTACGAAGAGGAGTTCCTCAGGGAGACGAAAACAGCCGCCGTGTATATTGATGAGATTTCAAAGCTCACGCCGGAATACCTGGAGGAGCTGGAGCTTCTTTATAATCCGGAGCGTGTGCTGATGGAGTGGAACGGCATGTGGAACCCGGAGGGGCTGAAGCTCCCGGCCGACTGGGATCTTTACCAGCAGATTACCATTGTGGACGGTTCCAGCTTTGTTTTGTATCTCAACAACATGAAACCGCTGGTGGGCAGCATGGTACGTAATACGGAGATGCTGATCATGAACCGCTGTGACGGAATCGAAGATCTGGATACCTACCGCAGAACACTGAAGGGGATGAATCCTCAGGTACAGATAGTATTCGAAGATTCGGAAGGCGAGATCAGTGAAATCTCCGAGGCGGATCTTCCATACGATGTAAATGCCGATATAATTGAGGTGTCTCCGGAGGCATACGGCATCTGGTATATAGACATGCTTGATAAACCGGAGCGGTACCGTGGAAAGACGGTTGAATTTACGGCAATGGTATTAAAGACACCGGATTTCCCGAAAAACTATTTCGTACCGGGCAGAATGGCAATGACATGTTGTGAAGCCGATATGACATTCTTGGGTTTCATGTGCAAAGCCAGAAATGCAAGGCTCTTAGAGACAAAAGAGTGGGTCAAGGTGAGAGCGCGCGTTGAGTATGAATACAGTCCGGAATATGAAGGCGAGGGACCGATGCTCTATGCAGAATATGTGGAGAAGGCGGAACCGATTAAAGAGATAGTTCAGTTTTAGGCTGCACTGCACAGGCACTATTTTGAGCAAGACAAACAATAATTAAGATTGAAAAGAGCAGGCAATCTTCCTGCTCTTTTTTCTGTCACCGTAAAGTCTGGCGCCATGAGAAGCCGGTTTATCAGCCGGATGCTTACTGCCGCTGCATTTTCGCACGGTCCGCGCAGCAAGTGCGCAGTCCTGTCTGAACTGTTACGTTCCCCTCGCCTATCTGGAACATTTTAAATCCCTCACCATGGACTTCGTTTGATTCAAGAACGACAGTGAATGCGGCCGGATCCACCTCTTTTACAACCTGCTGGACAAAAAACATTTCTTTATTATTGCAGGCGCAGATCACAACTTCTTTTTTATCCATTTTATATCCTCCCATTCCCTTTAAAATTGTGCTGCCCCTGTTGCAGCAGGCGTCAATTGCTTTCGTCACCTGCTCGCCTTTGTCCGTCACAATCATGGCCATCTTTCCGGCATTAATGCCATATACCGCTTTGTCAACAACGACGGCAAACAGGAAATTGATAATCATGCCGTATACGATTCCGTCCATATCACGGAACAGGATGCCTCCGATCAGGATAATTCCCACGTCCGACAAAAAAGCGATTTTACCGAGGGATAAGTAAGGCTTTAAGGCTTTTACCGCCATTATGATAAAGTCGGTGCCTCCGGTGGAGGAATTCTGCATATAGATAATGGCATAGCCCAGCCCGGCCAGCACGCCTGTGCAGATTGCCGCCAGCATCCTGCTTCCGGTGTATACCGGGAACAGGGGGGCAAGATAGTCGATCATAATTGATGAGATGACCATACAGCGCACGGAACGCAGAAAGAACTGTTTGCCCAGGAGTTTGTAGCACAGCGCCGCTACCGGAACATTCAGGACAATGATTGTGAGGCCGACGGGCAGTGCAAACAGCCGGCTGAAAAACCGGTCATCGGAAATGCGGAAGCCGCTGCAAAGTTGTAAATACCTACCGCAATCAAAATACTGCCTAAAAGTTCCACTCCGATTATTTTCAAACTGCTTATAAGTTTTGTTTTCATCGTTCCAGCCTCTCTTTCTTTTAAACTACTTTTAAACGCACAAAAAAGAGCCGTTACGGAAAATAATATATAATCCGCAAAAGCTCTTTTATGATTTTATTATATAGGAACCGCCGCTCCCTGTCAATGGGATTTCGCGGCTGTCAAAATTCACAACTCCGAATGGTTCCTGTTCATACCCAATGAACTATTCCGACATCTTGGGGACCGGTGTCGGCCGTCTCCTGTCAAAGACCTCAGACACGTCGAATAAATCGCTTAAATGGTCTTTGGTGGGATTGGTTTCCGGCAAGTCGTAATACATACGGAAACCGTCCAGATTCCGCCGTCCCTGTCTCATATAATCGTCGCCGATCTGTACCCAGTACTGGCTGGAATCCACATTGCAGAAATAGCGGAAACCTTTCGAGTGCAGGTACTGGTAGCGTTCACTGCTGGTATCATAGGGCTTCCAGCCGCCGATATCGCTGCCGAAGGGGAACAAAATAATATCGCACGGCCCGGTCAGCGTCTCTACTTCGGCCTCCCACTTGTCTGTGTCGGCCCGGAAATGTTCCATGGATATGGTTCCCATATTGCGGTGGCCCCAGCTGTGTGAAGCCAGTTCAAAGCCGTTTTCCTTCAGGCATTCCGCCACCTTGGCGGCTTCCTCCCGCTCTTTCTCATAATCAAAACCGGGATGCTTTGCTTTGTTCTCGTCCGTATTATAGGAAGCTGCGGTACGATAGCCGAGGATGCCGTTATATCCGGTAAAGGCAATCACGGCTTTGGCGCCTTTATAAGAGAAATCAGGGTGTTCGTCGATGAAATCCTGAAGCAGGGGGACCAGGTCATAGGAACCGACCAGTACGGAGCCGTCATCCAGCTTCATCTCATTTGTCGGCCTTCCGTCCTCCCCGATAATCATCTTGGTGGCAAAACCGTCTTTTTCCATATATTCATAATAACAGACATCGTCCTGCGACATGACAAAGGGCTGTTTGCCCGGAGGCAGCATAATGTTGCCTTCCACAAAGTGCGGATTGCCGTCCTCCCCTGTTGTCTCGTAAGCTACGTCGTGAAGCCGGACAAGTACAAACCCCCTGTCGTACATGGACTGAAGAATTTTCATAAATTCATCCTTGGTAGTCATCACCTGGTTATAGCCCTTCTCCCTGGAGTCTCCGTCAAACGCCTTGGAGGTGTCTATAATCAGGGAGTGGAAGAAGACATGAGTCACCTTCTTCGGGTCGGCCCGCACGAGAGCGGTTTTATTCTCTTCATATCCGGCAATAGCCGCTTTGACCTGTTCGTCCGAAGCATAGGGACTTTCGCTCAACATGGTGATAGCGCCGTCATAGTCGTATCCTGCGGCCAGAAGACCTGCCCGTGACAGGTAACTTTCCAGGCTTTCGCTGTCCGCGTCTGAAGAAGAAGACTCCTCAGAGGATGATTCCCCGGCAATCCCCGGATTATCAGAGTCCGCCGGTCCGGAAGGATTGGCGCCGGTCAAAACCTCAGCGATAGAAGCGCCCCTGGCCTCCAGACTTTTATTCCTCATATAGAGGTATCCTGCTATGCATAAGAGAATGGCCAGAATCGATCCGAGTATAATGTAGGGCAGTATCCTGAGGAACTTCCTTTTACGTCGTCTGGAATAGCTGGAGTACCCGCTGTTTTTCAATGAAAATTGATCTTTTCCCATAGTATTGCATCACCTTTATCTAAAATTATGAATTAATATGTTAATGAAACTATCTGTAAGATAATTGGACAAAAAAGTAGGCCGTAAAAAGCCCGGCATATTATTATAACATAGAATCAAACCGATGACTATTACAGTTTACTTAAATTTTACTGGTAAATGCCGGATTGATATGGTTCACATCCCCCGCAGCTATAAAATTTTGTCGGAAAGAAAAGAACGTTTCATGGAACGCGGAGTCATAAGTACATGCATTCTGTCCATATCCTGATTAAAGAAGGAAATAGATGCGGAGAAAAGGTATGAAACGATTAACGGCGGTTATTTTGACGATTATGATGGTCCTGCAGACAGGGCTTTACAGTGTGTATGCTTCTGTCCCGGAGATTCCGGCCGAGGCAGCTTCAGCGATGGTACAGGCGGCGGACGGGCCGGAAATCCAGGCGCCCGACGCGATCCTGATAGAAGCTTCCACAGGAACGGTAATTTATGAAAAAAATGCGGATGAGGCCAGGAACCCGGCCAGCGTTACGAAAATCATGACGCTGCTCCTGATTTTTGATGCCCTGAAATCAGGGAAGATACACCTGGATGACGAAGTCGTAACCAGCGCCCATGCAAAATCCATGGGAGGTTCCCAGGTTTTTCTGGAGGAGGGCGAGATTCAGACAGTGGAGACGCTCATTAAATGTATTGTCATCGCGTCGGGAAATGATGCAAGCGTAGCGATGGCTGAATACATAGGGGGAGACGAGGCCACATTCGTTAAGATGATGAACGAGAGGGCCAAAGGCCTGGGAATGGAGAACGCCAATTTTGAAGACTGCTGCGGACTGACGGATTCCACGACCCATGCCATGTCGGCCCGGGATATCGCCCTTATGACAAAGGAGCTTATCACAAAATATCCCGAGATATTCAATTATTCGACCATCTGGATGGAAAACATCACCCACGTGACGAAGCAGGGGACAAAAGAATTCGGACTCTCCAATACGAATAAGCTGCTGAAGATGGCGACTAATTTTGAAGTGACGGGACTTAAGACAGGTTCCACGTCCCTGGCAAAATACTGTCTGTCCGCAACGGCCAGAAAAGACGGAGTGGAGCTGATTGCCGTTATTTTAGCTGCCCCGGATTTCAAAGCCAGGTTTGGGGATGCCCTGACCCTGCTTAACTATGGATATGCCAATTGCAGGATGTACCGTGATGAAGACCCGGGGTCCGTGCCTCCGGCCGTGATTATAAACGGAATTCAGGATACGGTACCGGCAAAGCTCAACGGAATTTTTTCCTATCTGACGATGAAAGGGGAAGACTTCGGAGGAATCGAGAAGGAGTGGGTATTTGAAGATGAAATTAAAGCGCCCGTAAATGAAGGGGATATCCTCGGCTATCTCGTATACCGTTTGAACGGGCAGGAGATTGGCAGAGTGGAAATCGTAGCCGCCGAGAGCATCAGAAAAGCGAATTTCCTGGATTATCTGAAACGGGCCGCATCCAGCTTCTGTGTGTAAGATGCAGTACTGAAATCAGCAGTAACGTCTGATGCTGTCTGAACTGTTATAAATAGTCACTGTCAGACGGAGTTTTGGCACTATTACATAGTGACAAATCCTTATTTCTTAATGTTGAAATATTTCCCTCAGGCCGGGTATAATAAAACTATCAAAAGAAATGACCGGCCGGTCACTTTTATAAAACTTGAAATGTAATAAGAACGGAAAATAGAGTAAAAGTGGAAAGAGGGTAAATGTATGAAGTTCAATTATTCGGACGGTTTTTAAGCGGAATGGTTATGCCGAATATCGGTGCATTTATTGCATGGGGGCTGATTACCGCGTTATTCATCCCGACGGGCTGGTGGCCCAATGAAAGTCTTGCGGCACTCGTATCGCCGATGTCAACCGTGCTTCTGCCGCTGCTGATTGCCTATACGGGCGGCGCTGCCATTCACGGCCAGAGAGGCGGTGTAATCGGCGCTATTGCAACAATGGGCGTAATCGTAGGTTCCGACATCCCGATGTTTATCGGCGCGATGATCGTAGGTCCGCTGGCGGCCTGGGTTATGAAGAAATTCGACCGGCTGTTGGAAGGGGAGATTCCTGCAGGCTTTGAGATGCTTGTCAATAATTTTTCGCTCGGCATTCTCGGCGCTGTTCTGACACTGCTCACACTGAAGGGAGTCACACCACTTGTTGAGTCATTAAACGAGGCGATGAGGGCAGGCGTTGGTTTCTTCGTGGACAATAAACTGCTTCCGATGGCAAGTATTTTTATTGAACCGGCAAAGGTTCTGTTTTTAAACAACGCGATTAACCATGGAATTTTCTCACCGATGGGAATCCAGCAGGTGGAAGAGACCGGAAAATCAATTTTCTTCCTGCTTGAAGCTAATCCCGGACCGGGACTCGGCGTACTGCTGGCATACTGCCTTGCGGGAAAAGGATCGGCTAAAAGCTCAGCGCCGGGCGCTGTCATCATCCATTTCCTCGGTGGTATCCATGAAATTTATTTTCCATATATCCTGATGAACCCGCTCCTGCTTCTCTCAGTCATTGCAGGCGGAGCCAGCGGTATCTTCGTAGAGCAGATGTTTGGCGCAGGCCTTTCGGCGCCGGCTTCACCGGGAAGTATTATTGCAATCCTGGGCATGACGCCGAGAGGAGGTTATCTTCCGGTTATACTCGGGGTTCTGGTAGCCACGGCGGTATCCTTCTTCATTTCCATGCCGATTCTCAAATTCGCCGCAAAGGATGAAGATCTCGAAAGCTCAAAGAACAGAATGAAAGAGATGAAGAATGCGGCAAAGGGCATCGCTGATGAGAAGAAAGCAGTGGCAGTTGATACGAAGGACATCAGGAAAATCGTATTTGCATGCGACGCCGGAATGGGCTCCAGCGCAATGGGAGCCACTGTCCTTAAGAAAAAACTGACGGCTGCGGGACTTGGCGGTATTGAGGTTATGCATTCCCCCGTATCATCCATCCCATCCGACGCGCAGATTGTGGTGACGCATCAGGAGCTGGGAGAGAGGGCAGGCCACAGCAACCCGAATGCGCGGCTGGTTCTGATTACCAATTTCCTGGCAGCGCCGGAATATGATGAACTGATTAAAGAATTATCAGGCAGATAAGGCCGGCGGGGCATAAAGATTCTTGTAATCCGGATACGGATAGAATATAGTTAAGACAGAAACAGGGCATGCCATCCATGCCCCGGTTCTGTCTTTCTATCGATTGGCGGCATAAATCCTCACGGTGTGGGGCCGCCGGACAAGATGAGGCAGAGAGCGTGGGAGAGGGAACGGTATTGATATGGATTTTACACCGAGAATGCAGCAGATACTTTTAATTATGCTGAATGAGGACAAGGTCATATCTGTCAAAAACCTGGCGGAACGGATGAATCTGAGCAAACGCACGGTTCAGAGGGAACTGGAATATCTGGGCAGGGCCCTGAAGGAATATCATGTGGAGTTCTGTTCCAAAACCGGGACAGGCGTATGGCTGGAAGGGGCCCGGGAGGACCGGGACAGGCTTTTGCGCCATCTCAGTGAAAAAGATACCCTGGATGCTTCCGACCGTCCGGAACGGCGTAAGAGGCTGATACTGGAGATATTGAAGGACAAAACATTGAAAAAGCTGTATTATTACAGCGAGCTTTTTGGCGTAAGCGAGGCTACAATCAGCGCGGATCTGGAGGCGGCAGAGGAATGGTTCGAGCCTTTTAACCTGAAAATCATCAGGAAACCGGGCTACGGAATTTCCATAGAGGGCAGGGAAAAAGATTTCCGTCTTGCCCTCAGGGCTTTTATCGATGAGAATATAGATACGCATTTTATCAGGGATATCTATGAAGAAAAGGATCAGGCTCTGTTTGAACTGGTGGGCAGTAAAAATGACAAAAATATCTATAAGATTTTAAATAACGATCTTCTGCTTAGGGTGATTGCCTGTATACAGAGGATCAAGGACCGGAGACTATTAAACCTGACGGAAAATTCGTATGTCGGACTGGTACTCCATGTGACGATTGCCGTCAACAGGATTTTAAAGAAGGAAATACTGGAAGAGAACCAGGCCATGGTGGAATCGCTCAGGGGGAATGATGATTTTTGCCTCGCGGGCAGGATTGTGGAAGAGTTGTGCAAAGAGTTTGAGATAGAGATTCCGGAGATTGAGACGGCCTATATCTGTCTTCATATTAAGGGGGCAAAGGTGCAGCAGATTGAGCTGGATGAGGATTCCAGGGCAAGAGTCAGCGGCCAGAGGGAACTGCTTGAGGTGGTAAACCAGATGATCGACCGCTTTGATCCGGTTGTTGCATGGCAGTTAAAGCAGGATGAGGAATTTGTGGTACACGGCCTGGCGGCCCATCTGCAGCCTACACTGGTACGCCTGGCCAACAATATGAAGATAGAAAATCCGCTGCTGGATCAGATAAAACGTGATTATGCGGCAATATTTGAACGGTGCCGCAGCGTTGCAGAGGTGATTGAAGAACATTACGGTTATCCGGTGCCGGAGCCGGAGATAGGATATCTGGCGATCCATTTCGGAGCGGCCATGGTGCGTCTTGAGAGCAGCAGGGAAGTCAAAAGAAAAGTTAACATGGGGGTGGTCTGTGCGAGCGGAATCGGTATTTCCCGCCTGATGTGCTCCAGAATCAACCGTTTTTTCAATGACCGGATCAACCTGACGGCGTATGGATTGAATGATTTATCGCCCTATGTGCTTGAGCGGACCGATTTCTTCGTTTCCACGCTGCAGCTTAAGGAGGCGGCTGACATACTCTATGTGAGTCCTCTGCTGACTGCCCGGGAGATGGAGCAGATAGCAGCCAAGGTGCGGGAATATGAACATATGCCTGCAGTCAGGCAGGAAGACGAAACGTTCACAAGGCAGCTTGAGGAAGTCAATTACATGGCGGCTCAGATCAAGTCGCTGATTCAACGCTTTCAGCTTGTCAGGACGGATGAGACAGTCACATTTGAGGAATTTCTGGTACGGGTGGGAGAGGGACAGACACCCTACGCCGACCGGCAGAAAATGATAATAGATGCCTTAAAAAGAAGAGAAACCATGGGCTCCCAGTTCTTTCCGGACTTTTCCTTCGCTCTTCTCCATGCAAGGACAGCCGGCGTAGCGCGGCCCGTCTTTACTGTTTTTAAACCGGAGACAGGAAAACAGTTCCTTTCTCCTGATATGAAAGGGATCAGGGCTGCTATTATCATGCTCATGCCGGAAGAAGAGCATGTGAATGAAAATGCCTCCATGTTAGGTTATCTGAGTCAGAAGCTGGTGGAGGAGGATGAATTTTTAAACACCATTATGTCGGGAGAAGAAGAGGATATCAGGGGGCTGCTGTCGCGCTATCTGAAAAAATATTTTAACCGGTATCTGGATAAAATATAACGTTATTGTTCACACTCCGCCAAAAGGCGGCGTGCTGTGAATAATAACACGTTTCGCGATGCACAGAAACGGCAAAAAACGCCGTTGATTGTGGTGAAAAGTTCACTTTTCATCGCGTCGCGCCGTTCAACTCGGGATTTTCGTGAAAACTTCAGCTTTTGTCACCATCCAATGACGCCAAATGCAATTTTGTTTCTGTTGAATTGTATCCGGCAGTCAGGATATAATGAATTTAGAGAGCCTGGAGCGGTTCGGCCGGAATGGCCGGCGCGGGCCATCAGATAAAGCACTGTGTGATATCGAGGAGGAAAGAGAATGTTTGGTTTTGGAAAGAAAAAAGAACAGACCGAAAAAATTCAGAAACCGGAGCTTTTAGAAAAGAAGAACATCAGGCTGGACTGCAGTCCGATGGCGAAAGATGATGTAATCCGCGCAGTCGGACAGCTTCTCTGCGACAGCGGATATGTGGATGAAGGTTATATAGAAGCGATGATTAAAAGGGAATTGTCGTTCCCTACCAATATAGGAAACGGAATTGCTCTCCCCCATGGAGTGGAAGAGGCCAAGAAAGAGATTAAGCACTCCGGCATTGCGGTGATGGTATTCCCGGAGGGAACCGACTGGGGAACCGAGAAGGTTAACCTGGTCATCGGTATCGCAGGGGTGGGAGAAGACCATCTTGAGATTTTAGCAACAATAGCGGAAAAGATGGCAACGCCTGAAGCAGTGGAAGAACTGATTAAGGGCAGCGCCGATGATATTTACGCAGCATTTACAACGAAAGCCTGAGAAAGAGCGCAGGCGGGTTAAGCAGCATATTTTAGCTAATGAAAACGGAGGTTGGAAATAATGAAAACAAGAGCGGTAAGAATGTATGGACTTGATGACTTAAGATTAGAGGAATTTGAATTACCGGAGATAAAGGATGATGAGATTCTTGTAAAGGTAATGAGCGACAGCATCTGTATGTCGACCTACAAACTGGTTAAGCAGGGGAAAAAGCATAAGCGCGCGCCCCAGAACATCGATACCAACCCGATTATCGTCGGACACGAATTTGCCGGTGACATCGTGCAGGTGGGAAAAAAGTGGCAGGATCAGTTTAAACCGGGACAGAAATTTTCGATCCAGCCGGCTATCAATTACCAGGGCAAGCTGGACTCGCCGGGATATTCTTATGAGTTCTGCGGCGGAGCCGCCACATACTGCATCATTCCTCATGAGGTAATGGAGATGGGCTGTCTTTTAAGCTATGACGGCGAAAGCTATTTCCAGGCATCTCTCGGCGAACCGATGAGCTGTATTATCGGCGGGTACCATGCCAATTACCATACGAACAAGAAAAATTACGAGCATGCCATGGGAACCAAAACGGACGGCAATATCCTGATTATGGGAGGCTGCGGACCGATGGGACTCGGAGCGGTAAGCTATGGCATCCAGTTTGAAAATAAACCGAAGCGAATTGTAGTGACCGATGTAAATGAAGACAGAATTAACCGTGCAAGGGAAGTGATTTCCGAGGAGCATGCCAAAGAAATGGGCGTGGAGCTGCACTATGTAAATACTGCCGGGATGGCGGATCCGATTGCGGAGCTGATGGCCATTACACAGGATCACGGATACGACGACGTATTTGTCTATGCCCCAATCAGGCAGGTTGCGGAGATGGGAGATAAGCTGCTGGCATTTGACGGCTGCATGAACTTCTTTGCAGGGCCGACCGACAGCCAGTTTAAGGCGGAAATCAACCTCTATAACTGTCACTACACAAGCACGCATATCATGGGAACAACTGGGGGAAATACGGATGACCTGATCGAGGCCAATGAGCTTTCGGCCAGGGGAGCAATCGAACCGGCTGTTATGGTAACTCATGTGGGCGGAATCGACAGCATTGC
>ERZ1106983.2258-NODE-2258-length-13375-cov-3.372898_pt1 | contig 13375 bp, 9 predicted proteins | sample MGYA00403693_ERZ1106983 | MGnify/ENA primary metagenome ERZ1106983 (study PRJEB35170, sample SAMEA104062420) | human gut metagenome | biome: human gut; feature: human-associated habitat; material: faeces | place: Denmark | collected 2012-07-13 ...
CGGCGGGGTGCGGCGGCCGGGCCTTAAAGACTGATTTTATGATAAGCGCAGTTTACTATATCTTTCTGGTCTTCCTCTGCACCTTTTTCATGGTGCTGTCGGCCGTCGCTCTGGTCGTATGCTATCCTTTCGACAAGGGCCGCCGCGTGGTGCACGAGCTGTCACGCATCCTGGTGCGCACCTTCTTCGCCATTCCGCCCCGCTGGCGGCAGCGTGTGGAGGGGCTCGAACATGTCGACCGGAAGAAAAGCTACGTCATCGTGCTGAACCACAATACGGTGATCGACATCCCGACGCTCTATTACATCCCGCTCAATTTCCGCTGGGTCTCCAAGCGCGAGGTCTTCAAGACGCCTTTCTTCGGGCAGTATCTCATCCTCCACGGCGACATCTGCATCAACCGCGGCCGCGCCTCGGAGGCGCTGGAGCAGATGGTGCGCGACGGCAAGCTGTGGATCTCGCGCGGCGCTTCGGTCGCCGTCTTCCCCGAGGGTACGCGTTCGAAAGACGGCGAGATACACCGCTTCAAGGCGGGCGCCTTCACGCTGGCCCGGGAGGCGGGCGTGGAGATACTCCCCGTGGTGCTGGACGGCACCAAGACGCTTATCCGCAAGAACGCGATGTTCAACTGGGGCAACCGCATCACCATCCGCGTGCTGCCCCCCGTACCGGCCGCGAAGGTCGTCTCGACCGAGACGCACGTGCTGATGGAGGAGGTGCACGACGCCATGAGCGCGGCCCTTGCCCAGATCCGAAACCGAAAATAGACTATGGCAGATTTACTCAATACCAATCCTAACGACAGCTACGGCGACGACGCCATCGTTACGCTTTCGCCGCGGGAGCATATCCGTCTGCGCCCCGGCATGTATATCGGCAAGCTGGGCGACGGCACGCAGGCCGACGACGGCATTTACGTCCTCATCAAGGAGGTCGTGGACAATTCGGTCGACGAATTCATCATGGGGGCCGGCCGCCAGATCGACATTTCGATCGAGGACAAGGTGGTGTCGGTGCGCGACTACGGCCGCGGCATCCCCCTCAAATCGCTCGCGGCGGCCGTCAGCGAGATGAACACCGGCGGTAAGTACGGCGGCTCGGCCTTCAAGAAGACCGTCGGCCTGAACGGCGTCGGCGTCAAGGCCGTCAACATGCTTTCCGGCGAGTTCACGGCCCGTTCGGTACGCGACGGCGAGGCCCGCACGGTGACCTTCGCCAAGGGGCTCGAGGTGAGCGACAAGTGGGAGAGCGGCGTGCGCGAGAAAAACGGCACCTTCATCTCGTTCCGCGTCGACGAGGAGGTCTTCGGCGAGTATGCCTACAACCTCGAATACGTCGAGCAGATGGTGCGCAACTATACGTACCTGAACCTGGGGCTGACGTTCAATTTCAACGGCAACAGCTACGTTTCGAAAAACGGCCTGCTGGATCTGCTCAACGAAAACATGACCGAGGAGCCGCTCTATGCGCCGATCCACCTTTCGGGCGACGACATCGAGGTAGCCATCGCCCACGGCACGGGCTACGGCGAGAGCTATTTCTCGTTCGTCAACGGCCAGTACACCTCGCAGGGCGGTACGCACCAGGCGGCTTTCCGCGAGGCCATCGCCAAGACCGTCAAGGAGTTCTACCACAAGGACTACGACCCGTCGGACATCCGCACGTCGATCATCGCCGCCATTTCGGTCAAGGTCACCGACCCGGTCTTCGAATCGCAGACCAAGATCAAGCTCGGATCGAAGGAGATCGAGCCGGGCGTGTCGATGCGCAATTTCGTCATCGATTTCCTGGGCAAGCACCTCGACGATTACCTGCACAAGCATTCCGAGACGGCGCAGGTGCTCCAGCGGAAGATCGTCGAGAACGAAAAGGAGCGCAAAGCCATCTCAGGCATCCAGAAGAAGGCGCGCGAGACGGCCAAGAAGGTTTCGCTCAACAACAAGAAACTGCGCGACTGCAAGATACACCGCACCGACAAGCACGAGCTGGCCGAACAGTCGATGATCTTCATCACCGAGGGCAACTCGGCCTCGGGTTCGATCACCAAGAGCCGCGACGTGCGCACGCAGGCCGTCTTTTCGCTGCGCGGCAAGCCGCTCAACTGCTACGGGCTGACCAAAAAGGTGGTCTACGAGAACGAGGAGTTCAACCTGCTTCAGGCTGCGCTCAATATCGAGGAGGATATGGACAACCTGCGCTACAACAAGGTGATTATCGCCACCGATGCCGATGTCGACGGCATGCACATCCGCCTTTTGATGATGACCTTCTTCCTGCAGTTCTTCCCCGACGTGATCCGCCAGGGGCACCTGTTCGTGCTGCAAACCCCCCTGTTCCGCGTGCGTAACAAGAAGGAGACGTTTTACTGCTACTCCGAGGAGGAGCGGCAAAAAGCCGTCGGACGCTGCGGCGCCAATGCCGAGATCACGCGCTTCAAGGGCCTCGGCGAGATTTCGCCCGACGAGTTCCGCGAATTCATCGGCGAGAATATCCGCCTGGACAAGGTTCGCATCACCAAGGACGACCCGATCCACGACCTGCTGGAGTTCTACATGGGCAAGAACACCTACGAACGGCAGGGCTTCATCATCGACAACCTGCGCATCGAGGAGGACATCGTCGAGCAGGATCTCGCAATCAACTAAGCAATATGGCAGAAGAAAAAGATACCATCGGGCGGGACGAGCCGCTCAACGAAGAGGCCCCGACCCCTCAGACCGCCGGCGATGCGGCCGACGCGGCCCCTGCCGCCGACGCCCCGGCCAGGGCGGGCAAGTTCGACCGCCTGACGCAGGACGAAGGGGGCGTGCGCAAACTGACGGGCATGTATAAGAACTGGTTCCTGGACTACGCTTCGTACGTGATCCTCGAACGCGCCGTACCCCATGTCGAGGACGGCCTCAAACCCGTGCAACGGCGTATCCTGCACGCCATGAAGGTCGTCGACGACGGACGCTACAACAAGGTGGCCAACATCGTGGGACAGACCATGCAGTACCACCCGCACGGCGATGCGTCGATCAAGGACGCACTGGTGCAGCTGGGGCAGAAAGACCTGCTGATCGACTGCCAGGGTAACTGGGGCAATATCCTCACGGGCGACGAGGCCGCCGCGGGGCGTTACATCGAGGCGCGCCTGTCGAAGTTCGCCTCCGAAGTGGTCTTCAACAAGAAAACCACCGAGTGGATGCTGTCGTACGACGGTCGCAAGGAGGAGCCCGTCACGCTGCCGATCAAGTTCCCGCTGCTGCTGGCGCAGGGTTCGGACGGTATCGCCGTGGGTCTGGCGTCGAAAATCCTGCCCCACAACTTCGTGGAGCTTATCAACGCCTGCATCGCACACCTCGAGGGGCGCGAATTCCAGCTTTATCCCGACTTCCCGACGGGCGGCATGGCCGATGTGAGCCGCTATAACGACGGCCTGCGGGGCGGGGCGGTGAAGGTGCGCGCCAAGATTTCGAAGATCGACAAACGCACGCTCGCCATCACCGAAATACCCTATACCACGACCACCGAGTCGATCAAGGATTCGATCATCAAGGCCAACGACAAGGGCAAGATCAAAATCAGGAAGGTCGACGACAATACGGCCGACAAGGTCGAAATCATCATCCAGGTTTCGCCCGACGAGTCGAGCGACAAAACCATCGACGCCCTCTACGCCTTCACCGACTGCGAGGTTTCGATCTCTCCCAACGCCTGCGTCATCTGGGAGGAGAAACCCCATTTCCTGGGCGTGAGCGAAATCCTGCGCCGCTCGGCCGAGCATACCAAGTGGCTGCTGGGACGCGAGCTGGAGATCCGGCTCGGCGAACTGAACGAAGCCTGGCATGCCGCGTCGCTCGAACGCATTTTCATCGAGAACAAGCTCTACCAGCTCATCGAGGGCTGCAAGAGCCGCGAAGAGGCCTACGCCGCCGTGGACAAGGGGCTCGAACCGTTCAAGAAACGGCTGCGCCGCGAGGTCACGCTCTCCGACGTGCAGCGCCTGACGGAACTGAAGTTCATCCGCATCTCGCGTTACGACAGCGACAAGGCCGACAACGAGATCCGTCAGATCGAAGAGGACATCAAGGCCACGCAGTACGACCTTGACCATCTCACCGAGTACGCCGTGGCCTACTACGAGCGTATCCGCGACAAGTACGGCAAGGGCAAGGAGCGCCGCACCGAGCTGCGTGAGTTCGACAACATCGAGGCCACGAAGGTCGCCGTGACCAATGCCAAGCTCTACGTCGACCGCGCCGAGGGCTTCTTCGGCATCGGTAAGTCGATGAAGGACGCCGAATTCGTATGCGACTGCTCGGACATCGACGACGTGATCGTCTTCACGAAGGACGGCCGCTACGTCATCACCAAGGTGAGCGACAAGGCCTTCTTCGAGAAGGGCATCTATTATATCGGCGTCTTCAAGCGCAACGACGAGCGCACGATCTACAACGTGCTGTACCGCGACGGCAAGAACGGCCCGATCATGATGAAGCGCTGCGCCATCAAGGCCATCACGCGCGACAAGGAGTACGACATCACCAAGGGTACGCCCAAGAGCGAGATACTCTATATGTCTGTCAATCCGAATGGTGAGGCCGAGGTGCTGAAGGTTTACTTCAAGCCCCGTCCGCGTCTCAAGAAGGTGATCGTCGACCTCGATTTCTCGACCCTCGCCATCAAGGGGCGCCAGAGCCAGGGCAACCTCTTCTCGCGCTACGGCATCCATAAGATCGTCCTCAAGGAGCGCGGCACCTCGACGCTCGGCGGCCAGAACGTCTGGTTCGACGAGGATGTCCGCCGCCTGAACGCCGACGGCCGCGGCAAGCTGCTGGGCGAGTTCAAGGGCGACGACCGGATCATCGTCTGGACGTCGAAGAACCAGTACTATATCACGGGTTACGACCTCGGGCAGCATTTCCCCGACGAGACCGTGCGCGTGAGCCGCTATGAGCCCGACCGCGTTTACAGCGTCTGCTACTACGACCGTTCGCAGCAGTTCTATTACATGAAGCGCTTCACGGCCGAGATGAGCGACAAGATGCAGTTCTTCCTCGACGAGGACGGACAGGCCGACCTGGTCGCCGTGACGGAACGCACGGGCGCCAAACTCGAAATCACCTACAAGGGGGCGCATGCGTCGCGTCCCGCGGACGAGGTCGACGTCGACGAATTCGTCGGCGTCAAGAGCCACCGCGCCAAGGGCAAGCGCCTGACGACCTACGAGGTCGCTACGCTGCGCTTCATCGAACCCGAACTGCCGCCCGAGCCCGAACCTTCGGACGACGGCGATGCCGGGGAGATTCCCGACGGCCTGCTCTCCGGCGGCGGGGCGGATGACGGGGCGGCGGATGCCGGTGCCGGCGACGCTGCGGCTGTTTCCGGCGGGGTGGAGTTCGAGATCGAACGCACCCGGGGCGATGCCGACGAGGTGATCGACCCCGAACAACTGAACCTGTTTTGACCTGCCGGCGATGAAACCCCTCTTTTTGGTCGGTTACATGGGATGCGGCAAGAGCACCCTCGGGCGCAAGCTGGCGCGCAGGCTGGGCGTCGGCTTCGTGGATACCGATGCGCTGGTCGAGGAGCAGGCGGGAGCCTCCGTGGCCGATGTCTTCCGTTACGAAGGCGAGGCACGGTTCCGCGAAGCGGAGCGCGAAGCGCTCGAACGGGCGATCGCCGCAGGCGGCGAAACGGTGGTCTCGACGGGCGGGGGGCTCCCCACGTGGGGCGATAACATGCAGCGCATGAACGGCGTGGGGCATACCGTCTTCCTGCACCGCACTGCGGAGCAGATCGCCCGCCGCCTGAGCCCCTACGGACGCCGGAAACGTCCCCGCTTGCGGGGGCTGGACGATGCCGGACTGGTCGCTTTGATGGAACGCGATATGGCCGTGCGCGAACCCTTCTATGCGCAGGCGCATCTGGTCGTCGACTGCGATGCGATGTCCGACGACCAGGTCGTGGAGCATATCCTGAGGCAACTCGGCCTGAAATAGAAAAGACCCTGCGGCTGCGGCCCCGGGAGTACCCGGGGTCGCGGAAACCGCAGCGAACGATACGACGCGGCCGTGCCGCGGACGATGATATGCTGCAACTCCTGAAAGACGTGGATAAACTTTCAAATAATGCACCCATCGGTGTTTTCGATTCGGGGCTGGGCGGGCTGACCGTCTGGCGCGAGGTGCGGCGTGCGCTCCCCGCTGAGTCGCTCGTCTACCTGGGTGACGGTAAGAACTGCCCCTACGGGTCGCGCCCCCGCGAGGAGGTGCGGCGCCTTGCCGACGAAGCGGTCGCCTTCCTTGTGGCGCAGGGGTGCAAGCTGGTCGTCGTGGCCTGCAATACCGCCACGGCCGCCGCCATCGACTTCCTGCGCGAAAAATACGCCCCCATGCCGATCGTGGGCATGGAGCCGGCCGTGAAACCCGCCTGCCTGGCGACCCGCAGCGGGGTGGTGGGGGTACTGGCTACCGAACGGAGCCTCGACGGCGAGCTCTTCCGCCGCACGGCGGCCAGGTACGGCGACGGCGTAGACCTCGTCACGGCGCCAGGCCGGGGCTTCGTCGAACTGGTCGAAAACGACCTCGAAGCTACGCCCGAGGCCGAGGCTACCGTCCGTGCCGCCGTCGCGGAGATGCTGGAGCACGGGGCCGACCAGATCGTGCTCGGCTGCACGCACTATCCTTTCCTGCTTCCCGTCCTCGAACGTGTCGTCGCGGGCCGCGGCGTCACGGTCGTCGACCCTTCGCCCGCCGTCGCCCGCCGCGTCGTGCAGCTGCTCGACCGTTACGGCCTGCACGTCGACCCCGCCCACCGCGCGGAATATACGTTCCGCACCTTTGCCGACGAGGCCTACCGCCTCCGCCTGGAACGCAAGGCCTTGGGGGCACTTTAATAGCGCCGGATTCGCTTCCGAACCCGATTTTACATCGCGATATTCCGAAATGTCGAAAAAAATGCGTAACTTCGCTTGATAAAAATCAAGCGCAACACAGATGGCATCTAAAAATACATCCTCATCCCCCAACGGACGGCAGAAAGTCCAGCGTTCCAACAGCGACAGTGCGCGCTGGGTCGCAGGATTGCTGCTGCTTTTCATCGGGGTGTTCGCCGCCTCGGCCGTACTGTTCTCGTTTTTTACCTGGGCGGCCGACCAGAGCGGGCTGCTGCTCTCGCCCGAGGAACGTGCCACGCTGGGCGTCGAGCCTGGAAATCTCTGCGGCTGGGCGGGTGCCAGGCTGGGACGCCTGCTGGTCGACAACTCGTTCGGCGTGTCCGGCATTCTGATCCCGGTGATGGTGGTGCTCGTCGGCGTGCGCGTCATCCGCCAGCGCCCGCTGCTGTTCAACCATTCGATCCTCTCGCTTTTCCTCATCCTGATCCTCGGTTCGCTGACGCTGGGCTTCGCCTTCTCGGACAAGTGGAGCCTTTGCAGTTCGACGGGGTGGGGCGGTGCCTTCGGCATCGAGACCGCAGCGCTGCTGCGCACGCATATCGGGGTGCTGGGGACGTTGATCCTGCTGCTGGGCTGCTGGATCCTTACGGGGGTATTCATCAACCGCAATTTCATCAACAAGGTCAATCGCGCGGGCAACGTCATGGTGGACAAGAGCGGCCGGATCGTCGAGATCGTCAAGCATAAGGTCGTTCCGGGACACCTCCACGCCGAGGAGGCCGACGGGGCCGTTTCTGCTGCCGCGACGCCGGCCGCGCCGGATGCCGCCGGGGCAGCCGGAGCGTGCCGCCGAACCCGAAATGCCGCGCGCCGTGCGCGTGCCGGAGCCTGAAACGCCGCGCGCCGCACGTACGCCGGACCCCGAAATCGTACGTCCCGCCCGTGAGCCGGAAGCAGCCGCGACGCAGATCGTCCGCGGCGAAGAGGACGATCCCTTTGTCGAAATCTCGTCCGACGGCACCCCCGTCGGCTCGGAACCCGCCCGCGAAGCGGAATCCGCGGTAAAGACCGACGAGGACGGCGAATTTATCGAAGTGGACCTCTCGCGTCCCGAAGGGCGGCTGGTGCTCGGCCCCGGCGGACTCGTCGAGCTGGAGCGTCCCTCGACACCCTCGGCCGCACCCTCCGCCGGAACTCCGGTCCGCAATATGCCCGTTTCCGACGGCCCGTTCACCGAACTTACCGTAGGCGGAGATGCCGGCGCATCTTCCCCGGCTGCCCTCGCCGGAGCCGCTCCCGAATCCCTTTCCGGTTCCGAATCCCTTTCCGGCCCCGCATCTCTCGCCGCGGCTGCTTCCGCATCCGGAGATGCGCCTGCGCATGGAGCTGGCTCCGCGCCCGAATATGAATCCGCACCCGCCGACGCATCTGTTTCCGCGGGTTCGGCCGGTGCCGAAGGCGTCGTCGTTACGGTCGAAGCCAACGAGGCCCGCATGGTCGACGAACGGGCGATCACGACCGAGAGCTACGATCCGCTGAAGGACCTCGTGAACTACAGCAAGCCGCCCGTGACGCTTCTGGAGGACTACCAGTCCGATTCGGAGGTTAGCGACGAGGAGATTTTCGACAACAAGACCCGCATCGAGGAGACGCTCAAGAATTTCGGCATTCCGATCCAGCGCATCAAGGCCACGGTGGGTCCCACGGTGACGCTCTACGAGATCGTGCAGGCGCAGGGAATCAAGATCTCGAAGGTGCAGGGCCTCGAAAACGATATTGCGCAGAGCCTCAAGGCGCTGGGTATCCGCATCATCGCCCCTATCCCCGGCAAGGGAACCATCGGCATCGAGGTGCCCAACCGCGATAAGCAGGTGGTGTCGATGTACTCCGCCGTGCGTTCGCTGCGTTTTCAGGAGTCGAAGGCCGAGCTCCCGGTGGTGATCGGCCGTACGATCCAGAACGAGAATTACGTGTTCGACCTGGCCAAGATGCCGCACCTGCTGGTGGCGGGCGCCACGGGACAGGGTAAGTCCGTGGGGCTGAACGCCATCATCACCTCGCTGCTCTACCGCAAGCACCCCGCGCAGCTCAAGTTCGTGATGATCGACCCCAAGATGGTCGAGTTCTCGCTCTATGCCAAGATCGAGCGCCACTTCCTCGCCAAGATGGAGTCCGAGGACGATGCCATCATCACCGACCCCAAGAAGGCGGTCTACACGCTCAATTCGCTCTGCACGGAGATGGACAGCCGCCTGGAACTCTGCAAGAAAGCCGGGGCGCGCAACATCGCCGAGTACAACGAGAAATTCACCGCCCGGCGGCTCAGCCCGCTCAACGGGCACCGCTACCTGCCCTATATCGTCGTGGTGGTCGACGAGTTCGCCGATCTGATCATGACCGCCCGCGAGGTCGAGGGGCCCGTCATGCGCCTCGCGCAGAAGGCGCGTGCCGTCGGCATCCACCTGATCATCGCCACGCAGCGCCCCGACGTGAAGGTCATCACGGGCGGTATCAAGGCCAATTTCCCGGCCCGTATCGCCTTCCGCGTGATGCAGATGATCGACTCGCGCACGATCATCGACCAGCCGGGGGCCAACCAGCTTATCGGCCGCGGCGACATGCTCTTCTCGAAGGACGGGGAACTGATCCGTATCCAGTGCGCGCTGGTCGAAACCAAGGAGGTCGAACGCATCGTCGAGTATATATCGAAGCAGCAGGGCTATACCTCGGCCTATTCGCTGCCCGACTATACGCCCGATACGGGCGATTCTTCGGGGAGCATGGGCAGCGAGGACTCCGCCCCCGTGAAATACGATTCGCTCTTCGCCGAGATCGCCCGCGACGCCGTTTCGGGCGGCAATATCTCGACCTCGATGATCCAGCGCAACTACGAGGTGGGCTTCAACCGTGCCGGGCGCATCATGATGCAGCTCGAACGTGCCGGCATCGTCGGCCGCCAGCAGGGAGCCAAGCCGCGCGACATCCTTTTCCATGACATGCCCTCGCTCGAAGCCAAGTTGCAGGAGCTGGGCCTATTCTGATGCTGCCATGAAACGACTCCTGTCCCTCCTGTTGCTGCTTTCCGCGATGCAATCCGTCGCCGCAGTTCCGGCTGCCGCGGATGTTCCGGCTGCCGCAAATAATGTTCCGGCCGCCGGCCGTGCCGACGCGATCCTGGCCGGGGTCAGCGACGGCTTCCGGGCGCTGGGTGCCTACGGGGTGTCGTTCGAGGTTCGCTCGGACGAATACGTCACGCGCGGGCGCTATGCCGTCGAGGGGGAGAATTATTACCTCGTGCTGGGCGATGCCGAGGTCTACTGCGACGGAGCCGTGCGCTACGAGGTGGACAACCGCCGCCGCGAGGTGACGATCGACGTGGTCGACACCGGCAGCCGCAATATCCTCAATAACCCCGTCCATGCCTTCGATTTCCTCGGCAGCGAATATGCGGCCTCGCTCGCCGGCGAGCAGGAAGGCCGTGCCGTGGTGCGGCTGACGCCTGCGCCGGGGAATACCTCCTCGGCGGGCAATATCGTCCTTACGGTCGATACCGCCGCGATGCGTCCCGTGTCGCTCCGCTACGATTACGACGGCGAGCAGGTGCAGGTTTCGGTGCTGGGCATCAAGCCCCTCGAAACGCCGCTCAAGGCCTTTGCGAAGGATAACTACGCCGGGTACGAATTCATCGACTTCCGCTGACCATGTTCCGCCGGCCGATTATGCTGCTGTTGTCCGTCGCCATCCCCGCGGCGATGCTGGCTGCGGCGCCGGAAGACCCGTCGCCGGCGGGCGGGCATACCCCTGCCGCCGGACATGACCGCCCTGCGGCGGATATGCCCGGTTCGGTTCCCGGAGCCGGAAGCCCGGCCGGGCAACAGCCTTCCGGCACGGCATGGGAGCTTACCTGCGAGCGCGATCTGCTCTATGCGGCGTCTTTCGTAGGGGATTCCATACCGGTGCGGGTGTTCCTCGAATCGGGCGTCTATTTTCCGCTGATCGACAGCGCGCTGGTCTGGTCGCACCCCGGGCTTTTCGAACCCGTCGAACTCGAACGTCCCGTGCGTTTCCGCATGGCCGGCGGCACGGACTATTCGGCCCGCTATAAACTGGCGCCGGGGCTCAGGGTGGGGGATACGCGCAGTTTGCGCGAGAGCTATGTCGTCGACCTCAGGCGACGCAGGCCCTGCGACCTGCTCTACCCGCTCCATACCTTCACGACCGACAGCGTGGCCGCGCCCGGGATTTTCGAGCTCGATGTCCGCCGCGGCATTTTCCGCCCGCTCTCATCCGGGAGCCTGCCGCAGCCCGGCGACGGGTGGGAGGCCTACGAACTGGTGCCCGACGGGCAGTCGGGGATGTTCTGGGTCGTGGATACAGTGCGTTTGTCCGACGACCGGGGACGCAGCCGTGCGATGCCGATGCGGCTGGTCGTCGATTTGGGCAACGCCAACCTGCTGGCACTCTTTGCGTTCAAACCTGAGGTCGGAAAATTCGTGTCACGCGCCCCTGTCGATCTGGTGGAAGGCCATACGCCGGGCGGGATGACCCTGCGGGTGCTGATGCCCGCCGTCGCCACTTTCATGGGGTGTTACTCCTTCGGCGGGCTGCCTGTCGTGGTGCTTGACAAACCGATGAAACTCCCCGGCGACGGTTTCCTCGGCGTAAAATTCTTCTCCGCATTCCGGGTGGTCTTCGATTTCCGCCACGGGCGGTTGTGGCTCAGGCTGGCGGATTGACCCCTATTTCCGGTTGAGGTACCAGTAGAGCCCGCCGACGAAGATGCCGCCGCCCGCGATGTTCCCGAGCGTGGCGGGAACCAGGTTTGCGGCGACCATGTCCGCCGCCGTCACCGGGGCGCCCAGCATCATCCCCAGCGGGATGAAGAACATGTTGGCGATGCAGTGCTCGTAGCCGATCACCACGAAGCACATGACCGGGAAAAACAACCCCATCATACGGCCTGCCGCGTCGTCGGTACTCAGCCCGAGCCATACCGCGAGGCATACCAGCCAGTTGGCGCCCACGCCGCGCAGGAATACCGTCAGCCACGGCATCGAGACCTTGGCCTGCGCCACGTTGCAGGCCGCTTCGCGCCACAGCTCCGACGAGAGTACGCCGGGCAGCACCACCAGGAAATAGGCGAAGAAGGCCGCCCCGATGAAATTCCCCGCGTATACCAGCCCCCAGTTGCGCAGCACCTTGCCCCATCCGTACCTGCGGCCCAGCGCCCCGGGTACGAGCACGGCGTTGTTGCCCGTGAAGAGCTCCGCCCCGGCGAATACCACCAGGATGAGCCCCAGCGGGAATACCAGCCCCGAGAGCAGGCGCTGCAACCCGGGCGCTTCGGCCACCCCGGGGAACCCGAACCCCGCCATCAGCGAGAAGAGTCCGCCCATGGCGATGTATGCGCCGGCCAGGAATGCCAGCAGGAGGGTCTTGCCCGCCGGGAGTTGCATTTTGCCCGTTGCCGACTTCTGAGCCAGCGCGAGTACTTCCTTGGGTGTGTTTATCTGTGCCATGTTCGGGAAATAGAGGCCGCAAAGGTAGTGAAACGATCCGGAACGCGCAAGCGGACGCCGTCAGTCTGCCGGGAATTTTTTTTGAGGCCGTCAGATCGCCGGAAAAGGGGCAAAAACGGGGCGTCGTCCCGGAAATCTTCCGCGCGGAGGCGATATTTATCGGCTTAAAGTTGCTCAGATCGGAAATAAATCGTATTTTTGTTCGTTAAAAGACTGTAATTTTAAAGAGATAAGATGCTAACTGAAGAAGAAAAGAATGCAGGTTTGACAGGACGTATCATTCCTATCAATATCGAAGAGCAGATGAAGTCGGCGTACATCGACTATTCGATGTCGGTCATCGTGTCGCGTGCGCTTCCCGACGTGCGCGACGGCATGAAGCCCGTGCACCGCCGTATCCTCTACGATATGAGCGCGGAGCTCAACCTCTACTCCGACAAACCGACCCGTAAGTCGGCGCGTATCGTCGGCGACGTGCTCGGTAAGTTCCACCCGCACGGCGATTCGTCCGTATACGAGGCCATGGTGCGCATGGCTCAGGAGTGGAGCCTGCGCTATCAGCTGGTGGACGGGCAGGGCAACTTCGGCTCGGTCGACGGAGACGGTCCTGCCGCCATGCGTTACACCGAGGCCCGTATGCGCAAGATCGCCGACGAGGTGATGGCCGACATCGACAAGGATACGGTCGATTTCCGTCCGAATTTCGACGAGACGATTCCCGAGCCTACGGTCCTGCCGACGAAGATTCCGCTGTTGCTGGTCAACGGCGCGTCGGGTATTGCCGTCGGCATGGCGACCAACATGCCGCCGCACAATCTTTCGGAAGTGATCGACGCTACGTGCGCCTATATCGACGACCGTCAGGTCGAGACGTCCGAGCTGCTCAAGTACGTAAAGGCGCCCGACTTTCCGACCGGAGGCATCATCTACGGCTACGAGGGAGTGCGAGAGGCTTACGAGACGGGCCGCGGAC
>ERZ1106983.2283-NODE-2283-length-13214-cov-2.814804_pt1 | contig 13214 bp, 15 predicted proteins | sample MGYA00403693_ERZ1106983 | MGnify/ENA primary metagenome ERZ1106983 (study PRJEB35170, sample SAMEA104062420) | human gut metagenome | biome: human gut; feature: human-associated habitat; material: faeces | place: Denmark | collected 2012-07-13 ...
CAATGATTATCCAAAAAGGGTCGGCTAACAGAGCGAGTATTACGCAGTATGGTACGCAGAAAACAGCAGTTGTAGTGCAGAGACAGTCACAAATGGCCATCCGCGTTATTCAACGTTAGGGCGTTGTGGCGACTTAATCAATCCGATGGGGGTTTACCATGAAACTTTTTAAAGTGGCAGCAATTGCAGCAATCATCGTTTCTGGCAGTGCTTTCGCAGGTGCGGTACCTCAATTTGGCGGCCACGGTCATGGCCACGGCGGTGGCGGTGGTAATAGCGGTCCTGACTCAACCCTGAGCATTTACCAGTTTGGTGGCGGCAACTCTGCTCTTGCCTTGCAAACGGATGCAAGAGATTCAGAACTGACAATTACCCAGCATGGCGGCGGTAACGGTGCTGATGTTGGACAAGGATCTGATGACAGCACCATCGATCTGCTGCAGAAAGGCTTTGGTAACAGCGCAACCATTGACCAGTGGAACAGCAAAAACTCCGTCATCGATGTTAAACAGTACGGCGGCGGCAACGGTGCGGCAGTGGACCAGACAGCATCTGGATCAACTGTTACCGTGCATCAGGTCGGCTTTGGCAACAATGCGACCGCACACCAATACTGATTTCAAATCTGTGCTACAAAAAAACAGGGCATTTGCCCTGTTTTTTTTCGGGAGTTCATCATGAATACGTTAATTCTCCTTGCCGCGCTTTCCAGCCAAATAACCTTTAAAACATCGCAGCAGGGAAATATGACCACCATTATTCCGCAGGTCACCCTGACACACGCGTGCGATTGTCAGGTTCAAATTTTGTCCGTTCGCCAGGGGGAGGGAGGACAAAGTACCTCACGCCAGCAAAATACCTTTTCTATACCCGCTAATCAGACGATTGATTTGATGAGACTGAGTTTAAATATTGGCACAGGGGATACGGTGAACATTACGGTCACCGTCTCTGACGGAAAATCGCTGCATTTATCACAACAATGGTCGCCTGCAGAACGCTCGCTTTAATCATTCACAAAATCAATGATTTGGGAATGTGGCGGGAGTTGAAAGGTGTAACTATGATGTTATCAGGAGCTGAACACGTTTCGCTGTTCAATTACCGGCTACCGCGTTGTCATACTGGAGCGCTTTTACCCCTCAAGGATGATTTATTTTGAGGAGTACAACTTGTGACCAAATCTACCGCTCTGCTCATCTCAGGTTTTAGCCTGATCGTCTCGGCTTATATGACACCCGCATTTTCAGCAACGATTGTTGAAGGCGGTGTTATCCATTTCCGTGGTGCCATTGTTGCCGATCCCTGTGAGATTACCCCTCAACATCGTCAGCTTGCGATGTCCTGCCCGGAAAATAACCGTATCCAGACCCGGATGGTCAGCTATGAGGATGCACTGAATGGGCGCTCAGCCTATCCAGGACTGGCAACCGTGAGTATGCAGTACCTCAATCCTGAAAAAACGCTAGCCGTTGTTAAGGTGGAATATCGCTAGCCGTTTTAAACGATAGTTTTTTCTGACCCTCCCCTCTGCGATACACTTAAGAAAAAGGCGGGTAGCAGGGGGAATGTATGAGACCGCAAATCGAGATTATTCACGGCGATATCACAACGTTACATGTTGATGTGATCGTCAATGCAGCGAATTCATCGTTGCTGGGGGGAGGCGGCGTGGATGGCGCCATTCATCGCGCTGCCGGGCCGCAATTGCTCGAAGCTTGCAAGGCCGTGCGTCAACAACAGGGGGAATGCCCGCCGGGGCATGCCGTGATTACGCTGGCAGGGGATCTGCCCGCCAAAGCCGTTATTCACGCCGTGGGACCGGTGTGGCAGGGGGGCGAGCACCACGAGGCACGGATCCTTGAGGATGCTTACCGTAACTGCCTGCGCCTCGCTGCGGACAATGGCTATAAAACCCTGGCGTTTCCTGCCATCAGCACCGGTGTTTATGGTTATCCCAAAGCGGCAGCCGCGACCATTGCGGTGAATACCGTGTACCACTACCTTTCCCTGAAGCCCATGCCGGAAAAGGTCATCTTTGTCTGTTTCGACGAAGAAACGACGCATCTCTACCAGAGACTTTTGACCCAGCGTGGAGAAGAACTGGACGGCTGATACAAAAGCGGCGCCTTACCGGCGCCGCTTTTTCGATCAGGCTTTAACCTGCGGTTTCCCGGAGAAGAGGAACCGCAGTAGCGGGATACGCAGGTGGATCTCGTACAGCACGATGGCAATCCCAATCACGAAGACCAGCCCGGTGAAGAAGCCCAGCGTGTTGGAAGCAATATGCGGAGTGATGTAAGCGCCGAAGAACAGCGTCAACGGGTGATGCACCAGATAAATGAACAGTGATGCATTGACGAAATAGGTAACGCGGCTGGATTTAAAGTTCAGCAGGCGATGACCGAGGGCAAACACCACGTTCACCATCCACAAGCCCAGCAGCATGGTAATGACGCTCTCCGTTTCGTACATCCACGCGTCACCGCTGCCGTAGCGCTGATTGAGAAGATAGGCCGCGAAGGCAAGGGCTGCGCCGACGGCACACCAGGGCGACGGTTGGGTAAACAACGCTTTTAACTGCGGATAGACAAACGCCAGCGCTCCCACCAGGAAGAAAGGAATGTAGAACAGCGACTGCATCACCACGAAATTAAACAGCCCGTCACTCAGGATGGGGGGATAGACAATGAACAGCGTGCGTCTGATGGCCGCGTAGACAATCCCCAGCACCAAAAAGAGCAGGGACAGTTTGCCGAGCGTTATGTTGGCAAAGAAAGCGTCTGACGTAGTGCTTAAATGGCGGCGCAGACGGCTGAAGATGACAAGACTGACAGTGGTAAGAACCACCAGAACCAGCAGGAACCAAAGGTGTGAAACCAGCTCCCAGACCAGCGTATTGTACTTTTCATACAGCGACAGGTTAGGCCAGTTTTCCGCTTTGCCTTTCACATACTGCAGCATAATGAATTGCGGCAGCGTCAACAGCGGGATGGCGGTGAGCATCGGTATGCCGACGCGCTCTACGCGCACCTTCCACCATCGCTTAAGCGGGTAGCGCAAAAACAGCATATAAGAGAAGTAGCCGGATATGACAAAAAACACCTGCATACGGAAGGCGTGAATGAAGTCATTAAACAGCGTCAGCCACCAGGAGGGCATTTGGCTGTTCACGTGCCAGGTATGGCTGGAATAGATCAATGAAATGTGAAACGGGATCCCCAATAGCATCAGCCATGCCCGGATCGAGTCGAGGAAATATTCACGTTGTACGGGTGTTGTGCTCATATAACTCAGTACATTCTCAGACTAATCGTCTTATCCCTAAGACGCATAATGGTTACATTCGAAGCCAACCCTACACCAAGACCGACACCCTGTCTCCAGGATAAGCACGCAAAGTGAAAAGCGGGTTCTTTCATTTGCTTAATCCCTGAGCCAGCGAGCTGAACAAAGCAGTGATAATGTTGTCGGATTGCCTGAGTTTCCATTAAAATGGATCGGATCGAATTAAGCACACAAAGGGGGAAGTGCTTACTTATTATGAAACATAAATCACAAATGATGAAAATGCGTTGGTTGAGTGCTGCAGTAATGTTAACCCTGTATACATCTTCAAGCTGGGCTTTCAGTATTGATGATGTCGCAAAGCAAGCTCAATCCTTAGCCGGGAAAGGCTATGAGGCGCCCAAAAGCAACTTGCCCTCCGTTTTCCGCGATATGAAATACGCGGACTATCAGCAGATCCAGTTCAATCACGACAAAGCATACTGGAACAACGTTAAAACCCCGTTCAAGCTTGAATTTTATCATCAGGGTATGTATTTCGACACGCCTGTTGCTATCAATGAAGTGACGGCAACCGCGGTACGTAAAATCAAGTACAGCCCGGATTATTTCAATTTCGGCGATGTGCAGCACGACAAAGACACGGTTAAGGACCTGGGCTTCGCCGGCTTCAAAGTGCTCTACCCAATTAACAGCAAAGATAAAAACGACGAAATCGTCAGCATGCTCGGTGCCAGCTACTTCCGCGTGATTGGCGCAGGGCAGGTGTACGGGCTTTCCGCACGTGGTCTGGCTATTGATACCGCGCTGCCATCAGGTGAAGAATTCCCACGTTTCCGCGAGTTCTGGATCGAGCGTCCTAAACCAACGGATAAACGTCTGACAATCTATGCGCTGCTGGACTCCCCTCGTGCAACCGGCGCATACCGCTTCGTGATCATGCCGGGACGCGACACTGTCGTTGACGTGCAGTCCAAAGTTTACCTGCGCGATAAAGTGGGCAAGCTGGGCGTTGCACCGCTGACCAGTATGTTCCTGTTCGGGCCGAACCAGCCGTCTCCGGCGACCAACTTCCGCCCGGAGCTGCATGACTCTAACGGTCTCTCTATCCATGCCGGTAACGGCGAGTGGATCTGGCGTCCGCTGAATAACCCGAAACATCTCGCGGTGAGCAGCTTCGCGATGGAAAATCCGCAGGGCTTTGGTCTGCTGCAGCGTGGCCGTCAGTTCTCTCGCTTTGAAGACCTGGATGACCGTTACGATCAGCGTCCAAGCGCCTGGGTAACCCCGAAAGGTGACTGGGGTAAAGGGAAAGTCGAGCTGGTTGAAATTCCAACTAACGACGAAACCAACGATAACATCGTCGCTTACTGGACCCCGGACCAGCTTCCGGAAGCCGGTAAAGAGATGAACTTCAAATACGCCATCACCTTTAGCCGTGACGAAGACAAACTGCATGCGCCGGATAACGCGTATGTGATGCAGACTCGCCGTTCAACGGGTGATGTGAAGCAGTCAAACCTGATCCGTCAGCCTGACGGTACCGTGGCTTTCATCGTGGACTTCGCGGGCCAGGACATGAAAAAACTGTCCCCGGATACCGCCGTGACCGCGCAGGCGAGCATCGGTGATAACGGTGAGATCGTTGAAAATGCCGTGCGTTACAACCCGGTAACGAAAGGGTGGCGTTTGACCCTGCGCGTGAAAGTGAAAGATCCGAAACAGACCACTGAAATGCGCGCCGCGCTGGTCAGCAACGATCAGCCGCTGAGTGAAACCTGGAGCTATCAGCTACCTGCCAATGAATAATACATCTGAATATATTGATGCCATGCCGCTGACGGACATTGAAAAAGCGGCACTGCCTAAAAGCGACATCCGTGCGGTACACACCGCGCTGGATGGCGATCATCGTCAGTTTACGCGTGATGACGATACGCCGCTGGGGTCAGTAAAGGCGCGTCTGGAGCAGGCCTGGCCAGACTCGCTGGCAGAAGGACAGCTGATTAAAGACGACGAAGGGCGCGACCAGCTTCAGGCGATGCCGAAAGCCACGCGTTCTTCAATGTTCCCCGATCCATGGCGCACCAACCCGGTGGGTCGCTTCTGGGATCGCCTGCGCGGACGTGACGTCACGCCGCGCTATCTGTCGCGTCTTACCAAAGAAGAGCAGGCCTCAGAGCAGAAGTGGCGTACCGTCGGAACGATCCGTCGCTACACGCTGTTACTGCTGACGCTGGCGCAGACGGTGGTGGCAACCTGGTACATGAAGACCATTCTGCCGTATCAGGGCTGGGCGCTGATCAACCCGGCTGACATGGTAGGCCAGGATATCTGGGTCTCCTTCATGCAGCTGCTGCCGTACATTCTGCAAAGCGGCATTCTGCTGTTGTTTGCCGTTCTCTTCTGCTGGGTCTCGGCGGGTTTCTGGACCGCGCTGATGGGCTTCCTGCAGCTGCTGATGGGGCGTGATAAATACAGTATTTCAGCGTCAACGGTCGGGGATGAACCCCTCAATCCTGAGCACCGTACTGCGCTGATTATGCCTATCTGTAACGAAGACGTTGACCGCGTGTTTGCGGGGCTGCGCGCAACCTGGGAGTCTGTTAAGGCGACCGGTAACGCCGAGCATTTTGACGTTTATATCCTGAGCGACAGCTACAACCCGGATATCTGCGTAGCAGAACAAAAAGCCTGGATGGAGTTGATTGCGGAAGTGCAGGGCGAAGGCCAGATCTTCTATCGTCGCCGTCGCCGTCGTGTGAAGCGTAAAAGCGGTAACATCGATGACTTCTGCCGTCGCTGGGGCAATCAGTACAGCTACATGGTGGTCCTGGATGCCGACTCCGTGATGAGCGGTGACTGTCTGAGCGGTCTGGTCCGCCTGATGGAAGCCAACCCGAACGCCGGTATCATTCAGTCCTCGCCGAAAGCGTCCGGAATGGACACGCTTTACGCACGTTGCCAGCAGTTCGCGACCCGTGTGTACGGCCCGCTGTTTACGGCTGCACTTCTGGCAGTTGGGTGAATCTCACTACTGGGGCCACAATGCGATTATCCGCGTGAAGCCGTTCATTGAGCACTGTGCGCTTGCGCCGCTGCCGGGTGAAGGGTCTTTTGCCGGGTCGATTCTGTCGCATGACTTCGTGGAAGCAGCGCTGATGCGCCGCGCAGGGTGGGGCGTCTGGATTGCCTACGACCTGCCAGGCTCATACGAAGAACTGCCGCCGAACCTGCTGGATGAGCTCAAGCGTGACCGTCGCTGGTGCCACGGTAACCTGATGAACTTCCGCCTGTTCCTGGTGAAAGGGATGCACCCCGTTCACCGTGCGGTCTTCCTGACCGGCGTGATGTCCTATCTCTCTGCACCGCTGTGGTTTATGTTCCTGGCGCTGTCGACTGCCTTACAGGTGGTTCATGCCCTGACGGAGCCGCAATACTTCCTGCAACCGCGTCAGCTGTTCCCGGTGTGGCCGCAGTGGCGTCCGGAGCTGGCGATAGCGCTGTTTGCGTCGACAATGGTGCTGCTGTTCCTGCCTAAGCTGCTCAGTATCATCCTGATCTGGTGCAAAGGCTCGAAAGAGTATGGCGGTTTCTGCCGCGTGACGCTCTCGCTGCTGCTGGAGGTGCTGTTCTCCGTGCTGCTGGCGCCGGTGCGCATGTTGTTCCATACCGTGTTTGTGGTCAGCGCGTTCCTGGGCTGGGAAGTTGTCTGGAATTCACCGCAGCGTGATGACGACTCCACCCCGTGGAGCGAAGCCTTCATGCGTCACGGTTCGCAGCTGCTGCTCGGTCTGGTGTGGGCTGCGGGGATGGCGTGGCTGGATCTGCGCTTCCTGTTCTGGCTGGCGCCGATTGTCTTCTCGCTGATCCTGTCGCCGTTTGTGTCCGTGATCTCCAGCCGTTCAACGGTGGGGCTGCGTACCAAACGCTGGAAGCTGTTCCTGATCCCGGAAGAGTATTCCCCGCCGCAGGTGCTGGTGGATACCGACAAGTACCTGGAGCAGAACCGCAGCCGTTCGCTGGATGATGGCTTTATGCACGCGGTGTTTAACCCGTCATTCAACGCCCTGGCGATGGCAATGGCGACCGCGCGTCACCGCGCCAGCCAGGTGCTGGAGATCGCCCGCGATCGCCACGTTGAGCAGGCGCTGAACGAGACGCCGGAAAAACTCAATCGCGACCGCCGTTTGGTGCTGCTGAGCGACCCTGTCACCATGGCGAGGCTTCACTATCGCGTGTGGTCTGCTCCGGAGAAATACTCTTCGTGGGTGGGCTACTACAAAGAGCTGAAGCTGAATCCGCTGGCGCTGAAGGCGAAGTAAGCTGCTAAGTAGGGCGGGTAAGCGAAGTGCACCCGCCAGATAAAATACCGGCTGCGAGGCCGGTATTTTTTTAGAGGTAATGAATGAAAATAATTGTCGTGGTGTTGATGACATGTCTGCTCAGCGGCTGCGGCAGCATTATCAGCCGCACTATTCCGGGACAAGGTCACGGGAATCAGTATTATCCCGGCGTCAAATGGGACGTACGAGATTCCGCCTGGCGCTACCTGACCGTGCTCGATCTGCCGTTTTCGCTGATCTTCGACACGCTATTGCTGCCCATCGACGCCAGCCACGGGCCTTACGAGTAATGAGCGCTTAACGTTCGTCCCACTCATCGGCTGCGGTCTGGCCCTCTTCGGTATCCAGCGGCGGTTCGAGTTGAAATTCGCCCTCATCCCATTCATGCAGGGTATTTTCTTCAAGCCATTCCTGGCGTAATTCAATTTCGTCGTAATCGCCGTCAAAGACGGCCTGAGCACCTTCACCGCTCAATATCGGCAAACATTCCCCCTCTTCACCGTCATCGGCAAAAAATTCGGCCTGCCACATAATATCGCCGTCCTGCAGGACATACTTTTGGATATTGAGTTGTTGCACGTCAGCATCTTCTTCCTCAATGCCGGGATTATCGGCGAGAAATTCTTCACGAGCGGCATCAATAGCTTCTTCCAGCGTGGCGTACATGGTCATCGGTGTCTCCCTGTTTTTCATGAAGGTATTCAGGGAAAGAATAGCTGATTCTCTGATTTTGCAAGTATGAATGCGAAAATAAGCCGTCAGGCATTTGTCTTATTCAGTTCAGAACGCATCGTCCGGGATAAACTGAACCAGGAGTAAATGGCGTTAAACAGCACGACACCGGCCGTGACGATAAAAACGGCGCGAAAGCCAAAGCTGGCGGAAATGCCCGCCCCGACAAGCGGCCCGGTGACGTTGCCGATATCACGAAACGACTGGTTATAGCTAAAAATACGTCCAGCGATTTGGTTCGTTGAGTTGTAGACCAGCAGGGTCTGTACGGCAGGTAACAGCGCACCGTCTGCCGCGCCGAGCAAAAAGCGTAGCAGGCCGAGTTGCCAGGGAGACTGCACCATCGCCATCGGGATGAGTAACAGAACGGAAATCACCAGGGCACAAATCAGGATCTTTTCGGGCCCAACACGGTCGCCGAGTTTTCCCAGCCTGGGCGCGCTGAGCAGTGCCGCCACGCCGGGTACTGATGCGATCAGCCCGCTGATAAAGGCAATGTTGCTGACGTTGCCCGCCAGATCGCGCACGTACAGCGTTAAAATCGGGGCGATCGATCCGGTTGCAACCTGAATAATCATGGTCGTCACGAACAGGCTCAACACCAGTTTGGGGTTTTTCAGCGAGGTAAGAACATCCCGGGCATGAAGCATCTCTTTTTTGGTGACCGGCGTGAATTTTTCACGGATACAGAGCAAGGTGACGACAAAGCAGAGGAACAGCACGCTGGCGGTGATGAAAAAGACGGGCCGCAGGCCGTAGCTATCCGCCAGTAAGCCGCCCGCCAGAGGTCCAAGCAGCGCACCGCTGACGCCACCGGTTGAGAGCGTACCGAGAGCCCAGCCGCTTTTATGGCGTGGAATTTGTGTGGCAATCAGGGCGTTGGCATTGGGGATGAATCCGCCCAGCAGGCCAAGCAGTGCGCGCAGCACCAGGAGCTGCCAGACGTTTTGCGCCACGCCCATCAGCGCCATAATAATAGCCATCCCGAGCGCTGAACGTAGCAGCATAATTTTTCGCCCCTTGCGGTCGGCAAGGCCGCCCCAGAATGGCGAAGCGATAGCGGAAAACAGAAAGGTGATGCTAAACACCAGACCTGACCACATATTGAGCGCGCTGTGGCCCGTAACGCCAAGCTGTTCAACGTAGAGAGGCAGGAAAGGCATGACCAGGCTGAACGCCGCACCCGTCAGAAAGCAGCCGAGCCAGGCAACCGCGAGGTTGCGTTTCCAGTTTATGGGAGCATCTGAGGGTGACATAACTCTCCGCAAATTAAGATACAGTGCGCCGGGAAGGGGAAGTAATAAGCGTGCTAATTATGCGCCTGGGTCAGGATTGCCGCAATGTGGGGGAGCTTTTAAAGCTAAAACAGCATGCGGCCCGGAGGCCGCATGACAATCAGTATCGGGAGGGAACGCCTTGCGGGCGCGTTTTAAAGCGGCGGTGGAGCCACATGTACTGCTCCGGTGCCATCATGATGCATTTCTCCACAATATCGTTCATCCAGCGCGCGGTGGTTTCTGCGTCGTCCAGAGGAGGCGTGCGTTCTGGCTCAAGCATGATGAGCTGATAGCCTGAACCATCCGGCTTGCGGCGTGGGACAAAGGGAACAATAGCCGCTTTAGACATTCGGGCGAGCATCCAGGTCCCTGTGGTGGTCGCCGCTTCTTCGACGGCAAAAAACGGCACAAACACGCTGGATTGCGGGCCGTAATCGATCGGGGGCGTACCAGGCCACCTCACCGGATTTGAGGGCGCGGATCATGCCCTTCAGATCTTTACGGTCAATCATGCTTTTGTTAGAGCGCATGCGGCCATTAGTCTGAATGAGATCGATGACCGGGTTGTCATTCGGCCGATATACGCCAATACCAGGCGCCTGCATGCCAAACATACGCGCGCCAATTTCAAGCGTCAGGAAATGGACGCCAATCAACAGTACGCCGGTCTGATTAGCCTGCAACGTGTGCACGGGCTCCATACCTGTTCCGGCAACCTCCGTCCAGCGGGCCATTCTTTTGTCCGACCAGAACCATGCAATGCCTGTTTCCATCAGCCCCATGCCAACGGATTCGAAATTTTTAACCACCATATCGTGACGTTCTGTCTCACTCATCTGCGGAAAACAGAGTTCGAGGTTGCGGTAAGCAATCCTGACGCGGCGTTTCATGAATTTCTGGGCAACGTGGCCGATCCCTTTACCGAGGCGGAAAATAACCGGGTAAGGAAGTTGTACGATAAGCCACAACAAGCCTATGCCAATCCAGGTCAACCAATAGCGGGGATGCAAAAGGGCGGCAGTAAATTTCGGTAACTGGGTCATGTCTGTCCTGTGTTCTTACGTCCTGAATGGCTATTCTCGCATTTTTTAGTACGTAGCCAAAATGTCTGTCATCGAAACGTGCACGAATCCAGCATTTGTTAATCCTGGTAAATCAGGTAGGCTGAAATGTAGCGTAAATTGTGTGGATGTAAATTAGCTTTGTTTGCTATATGATGCCGACCGATTTTAATTCTCTAACGATTGCAGGACTTGTACACCATGCCAGTGTTACACAACCGCGTATCGAATGAGATGTTGAAGGCGCGTATGTTGGCTGAAACCGAACCGCGCACGACCATCTCATTCTACAAATACTTCACTATCAACGATCCACAAGCGACCCGCGATGAACTCTATCAGGCATTGACTGCGCTCAATGTCTTCGGGCGCGTCTATCTGGCGCGTGAGGGCATCAATGCACAGATCAGCGTGCCGGAAAGTCAGGTGAACGCCTTCCGTGATTTTCTTTACGGCTTCGATCCGGCGCTTAATGGCTTACGCCTGAACATTGCGCTGGATGATGACGGGAAATCGTTCTGGGTTCTGCGCATGAAAGTGCGTGAGCGTATCGTGGCTGACGGTATTGACGATCCCAGCTTTAATGCGGGTGACGTCGGGGAATACCTGAAGGCCGCTGAAGTGAACGCCATGCTTGACGATCCTGATGCGGTCTTTATCGATATGCGCAACCACTATGAGTATGAAGTGGGCCATTTCGAGAACGCGATGGAAATTCCGGCTGATACCTTCCGCGAGCAACTGCCAAAAGCGGTTGAGATGATGCAGGAACATAAAGACAAAAAGATCGTGATGTACTGCACCGGCGGGATCCGCTGTGAGAAAGCCAGTGCGTGGATGAAGCACAACGGTTTCAACAAGGTCTGGCACATCGAAGGTGGCATCATTGAGTATGCTCGCCGTGCGCGTGAGCAGGGCCTGCCGGTGCGCTTTATCGGCAAAAACTTTGTCTTTGACGAGCGCATGGGGGAGCGTATTTCCGACGACGTGATCGCCCACTGCCACCAGTGCGGAACGCCTTGCGATACGCATACCAACTGCAAAAACGACGGTTGCCACCTGCTGTTTATTCAGTGTCCAACCTGCGCTGAGAAATTTAACGGCTGCTGTAGTGAGCTGTGCAGCGAAGAGAGCGTGTTGCCGGAAGAAGAGCGGCGTCGCCGTCGCGCAAACGGGAACAAGATTTTTAATAAATCCCGCGGACGTCTGAATACCAAACTGGGTATTCCCGACCCTGAGTAATGTTTATGCCCGACGGAAAATACCGCCGGGCATATTTTTATCCCTTCTGCTGAACGCCTTCCACGGAAATAATCAGTTCAACATCCTGAGATGCCGGGCCTAAATCCGTGGTGATGTTAAAGTCTTTCAGGTGAATTTTACCTGCAGCTTCAAAGCCTGCACGTTTCCCGCCCCACGGATCATCACCCTGACCAAGCAATTTCGCGTTAAGAGTGACGGGTTTCGTTACACCATTAAGCGTCAGGTTGCCGGTAATATCCAGCTTGTCGCCGTCCTTTTTCACGCCGGTAGAGGCGAATGTCGCCTGCGGGAATTTCGATACGTTCAGAAATTCTGCACTGCGTAAATGTTTATCACGCTCGGCGTGGTTAGTATCCACGCTATTGGTATTAATGGTGACATTGACTTTATCCGCTGCCGGATTTTTCTCGTCAAAAGTAAAGGTGCCATCAAAATCGTTAAAGGTGCCATATAGCCAGCTATAGCCAAGATGCTGAATACGGAAATTGACGAAGGCGTGTTGGCCCTCTTTATCAATTTTATAATCAGCCGCAACAGCAGAACCGGTGGTGAATAACAGTGAACCTAAGGCGATGCCCAGCAGGTGTTTTTTCATTTTATGCTCCAGAGTCAGAAGACGAACGGCCAAGCATGCGCTTCAGCGTGTCGTCTTTATCGATAACGTGATGTTTGAGGGCCGCGAGCCCATGAAGGACAGAAAGAATAACCACGCTCCAGGCCAGCCACAGATGGATAACGCCAGCGGTATCCGCCTGGACGCCAGCATCGCTGAGCGTGGCGGGAACGTCAAAAAGACCAAAGACGCTGATCGGCTTGCCATCCGCTGTTGAAATAAGGTATCCGCTAATCAGAATGGCAAAAAGCAGGGCGTAGAGCGCAATATGGGCCGCGACAGCGCTCACGCGCGTGAATTTACCGTGGGTTTTCGGCGCGGGTGGCGGCGGGGAAATATGTCGCCAGACGACGCGAACAACCAGACCCATCATCAACAGGACACCTATGCTTTTATGCAGTTCCGGTGCCTGGTGATACCAGCCGTCATAATAGCTTAACGTGACCATCCAGAGCCCAAGCCCGAACATAGCATACACCGCAAGCGCGAATATCCAGTGCAAACCTATGGATATTATTCCGTAGCGATGGGAGGTATTACGCAATTGCATAGGAGATACCACTCAAAATCATTCGAGCAATAAAAATGAACGGGAAAAGAGGATATTGCAACTGAAATAAGTAGATAACGTTTT
>ERZ1106983.2293-NODE-2293-length-13151-cov-3.630956_pt1 | contig 13151 bp, 10 predicted proteins | sample MGYA00403693_ERZ1106983 | MGnify/ENA primary metagenome ERZ1106983 (study PRJEB35170, sample SAMEA104062420) | human gut metagenome | biome: human gut; feature: human-associated habitat; material: faeces | place: Denmark | collected 2012-07-13 ...
TCTACCAGGAGATCTACGCATCCCAGATGAAAGGAGGGGAGCTGCATGGCTAGAACCTTCAGCGGGAAAAAGCCCAAGCGTCTGGGCTATACGGTAAAGACCTTCCTCTCCTACCTGGGACGGCACAAGTTTCTGCTGCTGGCGGTTGGGGTGCTGGTGGCTGTCAGCGCCACGGCCAACCTGCTGGGCACCTACATGATCCGTCCGGTGGTCAACGCACTGGTGTCGGGAAATATGGAGACCCTGATTCAGGGCATTGCCCTGACGGTGGTCATCTATGGGATCGGCGTGCTGTGTTCCTTTGGATATACTCAGACCATGGTGCGGGCGGCCCAGAAGGTGTTGCTGGATATCCGGCGGGATCTGTTTGCCCACCTCCAGACCTTGCCTCTGCGCTTCTTTGATACCCGCCGGCACGGCGATATTATGAGTTACTTCACCAACGACGTGGACACCATCGCCGATGCGCTGAACAACAGTTTTGCCATGGCCATCCAGAGCTTCATTCAGATGACGGGCACTCTGATTTTGCTCTTTGTGCTCAATTGGCAGCTGTCCCTGGTGGTGGTTGTGTGTTATGCGGCCATGTTTGCCTACATCCGCTTCAGCAGCCGCCGCAGCCGGGCTTACTACACCAAACAGCAGGCCTGTCTGGGCGATCTGGATGGTTATATCCAGGAGATGGTCAACGGACAGAAAGTGGTACAGGTCTTCAACCACGAGCAGGCCAGCATGGAGATTTTTGACGAGAAAAACGAGGCCCTGCGCCGGGCAGGTACTGGAGCCCAGGGCTATGCCGCTACCATGATCCCTGCGGTGGTGACCATCTCTTATATCAACTACGCCATTGTCTCTGTCCTGGGAGGCATTATGGCCCTGAAAGGGATGACCGACGCGGGCAGTCTGGCCAGCTATCTGGTCTTTGTGCGTCAGGCCGCCGCGCCCATCAATCAGTTTACCCAGCAGAGCAACTTCCTGCTGGCTGCGCTGGCAGGTGCCGAGCGTGTCTTTGAGGTCATGGATGAAGCTCCTGAGGTGGATGAGGGAGCCGTGAGTCTGGAAAAGGCAGGGCAGGGCTGGGCCTGGCATAAGCCGGCGGGAGAGGATATTCCCCTGCGGGGCGATGTGCGCTTTGAGCATGTGGACTTCGGCTACGAGCCCGGACACCCCGTGTTGAGAGATGTGAGTCTGTATGCCAAGCCGGGGCAGAAGATCGCCTTTGTGGGCTCCACGGGAGCCGGAAAAACCACCATCATGAAAATGATTTTGGGCCTTACGCCAATCACTTCCGGCGAAGTGGATGTGTTCGGCCAGAACATCAAAGGCCATGAGAAACGCATTTATCCCCGTATTGGGGCTATCATCGAAACTCCCGGCTTTTACCCGAACCTGACCGCCACAGAAAACCTTGAAATCTTTGCGAAGCTACGCGGGACGCCCCGGCCCAACGCCGTCAAGAACGCACTGGAAGTCGTGGGGCTTCCTTACCGGGACAAAAAGCTGTTCAGCAAGTATTCTCTCGGTATGAAGCAGCGCCTCGGCATTGCCAACGCCATCCTGCATGACCCGGAGCTTTTGATCCTGGATGAACCGACCAACGGGCTTGACCCCATCGGCATTGCCGAAGTGCGGAATTTTATCAAGGGTTTAAGCGTGGATCGCGGTAAAACCATCCTGATTTCCAGCCACATTCTTTCCGAAATCGCACTTCTGGCAGATGATATTGGCATCATCGACCACGGCGTACTGCTGGAAGAAAGCAGCATGGAGGATTTGGAAAAGAAAAATCGGAAATACATCCAGCTTCAGGTGTCGGATGTCCCCAAAGCCTCACTGATTTTGGAACGGCAGTTCCATGTGACGGATTATGCGGTGCAGGACGAACATAACCTGCGGCTCTATGACACCGCACTGGATATGGCAGCAATCAACAAGGCCCTTGTAATACAGGACGTAGCTGTTATTAGCTCCCAGCTTTGCAATGACACTTTGGAGGACTATTTTAAAGAAATCACAGGAGGTGTTGGAATTGCTTGAACTGCTCAAAATAGAATTTTCTAAAATGCAGCGTCGGCCGTTTATCCTGATTGCGACTTTGGCTGCGATAATTTTGCCTGCTCCTATTTCCCTTTTAGCCGCCAGGACTGGACAAGGATATGATTTCTTGTATAAATCTGTTATTAACTTGGGACAACTTGTGCTTCTGGTTCCTATTCTTTGTATCGTAGCGGCTATGCTTTTTTTTGAAGAACGTGATAACAATACTTTGAAGTCATTGAAGATCGTTCCTGTTTCCATGAGCCTGCTGGCCGCTTCAAAATTGATTGTGATGCTTGTTGTTTCTATCCTTTATTCAATTTTTGCGTTTGTTTCAACGGCCGTTTTTTCAATGATCGGACATATGGCGGTAGAACAGTTTGTAACTAAATTGCTACTTTGTATTGCCACAGGGATTATGGTGTGGGTTGCGTCACTTCCTTGCATTGCATTGATTATCGTGTTCAATCGAAACTATATTTTTTCTGTCTTGTGTTCCTTTTTATATGCACTTATGGGTTTTATTGTTACCAATGCGACAATTCAGACAGAAGCACCAAATATTTTTATGATATTGCCTGTAAATACAATCAATAGATGGTTGCTCCCATTCTTCCAAAATTTAGATACTGCCAAATATCCTTTTGATATAGGCCCAAGTTCAGTAAACGCAATTATCTGCGTGGTTTATCTTTTCGTGTATGCTTTGGTATTTGGCTGGATTATCTGTAATCGTTTTAAGAAATGGGATAATTAGTGGAGAAAGAAAATATGTACTTGATAAAAACAGAGTTTGTAAAATTGCGGCGATGTAATATTCTTTGGGTAGGAATTATTACGCTGTTATGTGCACCTTTGCTATCCATATTACAACAACAGTCCTTAAATGATCCAGTTGACAACTACGGATATGTGAATTTGGTAAATGGAACGATTTGGAATAACATGAGCTTTTTTCTCCCGGTTACGCTTATGCTCTTGGGTGGCTATATGATAAGCCGAGAATACACGGATGATACTTTGAAGGAAATATTTATAATCCCTCTTTCGTACTCTAAATTGATGGCAGGAAAAATAGGTGCGTTGCTTATATTATCAGTTTTCTATAGCTTTTATAGCTTTGTGTTAACTACTGGCTTGAGCATACTATTTTATCCGATTGGCTTAACTGGTATAGCTATAATAAAAGCTCTGTTACAAATCTGTGGAATGGGACTTTGTATTTGCATTTCTATAATGCCTTTTATCTGTTGGAGCGGCTCTGCCAAAAACCGTTTTTGGGTAGGAACTGTACTTGTATTTGTGTATGGCATTTTGGGTATTCCATTAGCAGGACATGGGTTTCAGGACTACTATCCTATAAGTGCAGGACTTTCAATTATTCAGTATTCCGGGGACACTGGAAGTGCAATATCAAATATCCATCCGGTAATTGCTGGTATTACGTTGCTGGCAACATTGGTCTTATCTATCGCTATTCTATTCATACAGAACAAGAAAAAACAAAGTTAAAATCATTTATTCCTGCCGGACGACGGCAAAAGAAAAAAAGCCGTCGTGCAGCAGTCCTTTTCCCATGCCATCATTATATATTGCGGCGGCTTTGACAAAATCAAGGCCGCCGTTCTTTATCCCCTCGACAAAGGAGTGACGCCTACACGCTGACACGGCGGCTTTAGGAGGGAGCCGCCATGAAGCACACTGACCGCCGACAAATTCAGACGATATTTGCACTATCGTCAAAAAAAGCCCGGCCACCGAACAGGCCCCGTCTGGCAGCCAGTGCGAAAATTGTCACAATGTAACTGAATACCGTATTTTTTGCGCTCGAATAGCTTCATGCTGTCCGGGCGCTTTTTCTATGTTATTCCCGGTGTCGTTGCCCGCCGCTCCGCTTAGAAATTTGGGGATGGATAAGTACAAATGATAGAGAGTCATTTGCACTTTTTTAGGACTGTTTTTGGCAGGCGCACTCCATGCACCGGTTCACTATCGTTAATAGGGTGGCGTGTTCATCGTTAATGGGGTATCCGGTTCATCGTTACATTGTATCAATTTCGGTTCGGCAACGGACCCTGCCTGCGGTTCAGGCGGTATGTTTGTTCAGGCAGCAAGATATATGCACGCTCATAATGCAACAAATGAGGACTTGATGAAGTTCCGCTGCTACGGAGTAGAAAAAGAACCCGACACAGTTAAACTTGCCAAAATGAACTTGATTTTAAATAACATTCGAGGCGACATAACAGAGGCTAACTCTTTTTATTCCGACCCTTATGACGCGGTTGGTAATTTTGACTATGTTATGGCTAATCCCCCGTTCAATGTTGACGAGGTAGTTTACGAAAAAGTAAAAGGCGATGACCGTTTTAATCGTTACGGTATACCGAAAAACAAGTCAAAGTCATCTAAAAAGAATTCGGATAAAAAGGAAACCGTGCCAAACGCAAACTATCTGTGGATCAACTATTTTGCCACATCATTAAAGGAAAACGGCAAAGCTGCACTTGTAATGGCTAATTCTGCGTCAGACGCAGGAAATTCCGAATACGATATAAGAAAAAAACTTATTGAAGAAGGCATTATTTCTCAAATGGTAACTTTACCGTCAAATATGTTTTCTTCTGTAACTCTGCCTGCTACTCTTTGGTTTTTTGACAAATCAAAACCGCAGGAGAAAAAGGACGAAATTTTATTTATCGACGCACGAAATGTGTTTACTCAGGTTGACAGAGCACACAGAAAATTTACTGACGAGCAAATAAAAAATCTCGGCATAATCACAAGACTTTATGAGGGCGATAATCAGGCTTTTGAGGACTTAATAAACGAGTACAAGTCTAACTTAAACCAAGCACCTGAAACAAGCGACGACGAGGAAATTAAGCCGAAAGAATATTGGCAGAGCCAGATTGATTGGCTTGAAGAACGATTCCCTGACGAAAAATACAGGGATGTTATAGGACTATGTAAAGCGGCAAAACTTGAGGGTGAGGACGGAATAATCGACCAGGACTATTCCCTCAACGCAGGAAGATATGTTGGCGTTGTTATTGAAGATGACGGAATGACAGCAGAAGAATTTAAAGCTGAAATGTTATCACTCAATGAAGAATTAACAAAACTAAATGCCGAAGCACAAGAATTAGAAAAAAAGATTTCACAAAACATAAAGGAATTATTTCAATGACAAATAAAGAACTATTTCCATCAGTCGGATTTGTTGGTGAATATTACTCAGAAATGCGTGATTTCTATATAGATTACTTTAAATCAGAAGAAGATATGCTCGCATTCTTTGTCAAGGTTTTCAAAAATGATGAGAATGATAAAAAGCCTCGTCAAATGATGAATCAAATTAAAAATCTTGTTTCAATTGCAAATGATATTGACAAAATTCGTCCAGAAAGAGATCCGTTAAGAATTTTCTTTATAAAAACTTGCTTAGAAGCTTTATGTGCAATGTCTGAATTTTCAAAAACAGAATTTTACGAAAAATTCCCTTCATATATAAGTTGGGAAGGTCAAGAATACATACTTAATAATTTTTTACTAACAGGTTTTGATGACGAATATAAAAATTTTAGATACGAAGCAATTCACGACTTAACCATTGAAGACTTTTTCGAAATTATAAAAGCTGTTCGAGATATTGTGGCACACGAAGGAAATTATTGGGAGATGCAGTTTTTTGCACACGACAATGATAGTACATGGATATCTGAATTAATAACAGATCGAAAAATTCTCAAATCTTATGAATATAAAAGCCAGAAGAACATGCTTCGTACCTACTCCTTCGAAACAAAAATGGAGTATGACCGTTTCGTATATTATTTTGTTGAAGCATGTATTAATTTTCTATTAGAATATATAGAACAAAAAGAGGCAACTAAAAGTGAGTGAGTGGAAAGAAAATCGTTTAGGCAAGGTAGCACCTTTCAAATATGGAAAAGCCTTAACTTCTGAAAAAAGAACGCATGGCGAATTTAATGTATTTTCATCAGCAGGGATTTGTGGAAAATCAAAAATATATTTGGCTAAACAAGGAATTATTATTGGCAGGAAGGGCTCTGTAGGCACAGTATACTATAGTGATAAACCTTTTTTTTGCATTGATACAGCTTTTTATATTGATAATATTGATTCACAATATAACATGAAGTTTTTGTATTACTATATAAAATTGCTTCATTTAGAAAGTTATAATAACGATGCAGCCGTTCCCGGACTAAATAGAAATCTTGCAGAAAAGCTCAAAATATCTTGTCCTGATCTACAAACACAAAACCGTATAGCAGATATTCTTTCTGCATATGATGACTTGATTGAAAACAACAACAAACGAATTAAGTTATTAGAGCAGATGGCGGAGAATTTGTATAAAGAATGGTTTGTCCGCTTTCGCTTTCCTGGGTATGAAAACGCAGAATTTGAAAACGGAATTCCAAAGGGTTGGACTATTAAAAGAATGCAAGAGTTTTGCTATGTAACTGACGGAACACATAATTCTCCTAAATCTGTTGATATTGGAATACCTCTAATTACTGGAAAATGCATTTCATACGGTTTTATTGATTTTAACATTTCTTACAATATTAGTTCTTCAGAACACGAATCAATAAAGAAACGCAGCGGATTGAAATCAGGAGATATAATATTTAGTAATATTGGCACAGTTGGCAATTGTTGTATAATAGATTATGATAGAGAATTCAGTGTAAAGAATGTTATTATATTCAAACCTAAAACAATGGTGGAAACTTCTTATCTCTATTATTGGCTTACCAGTTCAATAATGCAAGAAATCTTTTCTACTCAAACAAATGGTGCGTCACAACAATTTGTTGGCTTAAACTTTATGAGGAGATACAAGTTATTTGTACCTTCAAATGATGTTTTAGAAAATTTCGCAAAAAAAATCGTTCCCATTATCAATCAAAAGAAATTATTACATAAAATTAACCTTAAACTAATTGAACAACGAGATTTATTATTACCACGATTAATGAGTGGAAAATTTGAGGTGGAATAATGGAAAAATTAAAAATTAAATTTCCTGATGAAAATGAATATGACTTTGAATTTGGACAACCAATTGTGCTTCTTGGAGCTAACGGAGCAGGAAAAACACGATTAAGTATAAAAATAGAAGAGATAAACGACCCTAGTTTTCAAAATTCTAGAGCTAAAGAAACAATATACATTCACAGAATTTCTGCTCAAAAATCATTAGCAATTAAAGAAAAAATATCAATTGAAGATTATGAAAGTGCTAACAAAATGCTTTACATAGGAAGCACAGAAGAATATTCTACAAAAAAAGCCAATCGTTTTAGCCGAAATCCAGCAACAGCTTTACTTAATGACTTCAACAGTGCCCTTTCTTTACTCTTTTCAGAAGAAAACTTACAGTTACAAAAAGAGCACGAAGCAAATAGACAGGCAGAAAAAAACAATGAGGACAGACCTCCACTTATTACAACCATAACTGAAAAAGCAACAGAAATTTGGAATGACTTATTACCACACAGAAAAATTGACTTGAGTGGAAATAATGTACACGCTCTATGCAACGATACAAAATATCACGGTAAAGAAATGAGCGACGGAGAGCGTGTAATACTTTATATGATTTGCCAAGTATTAGTACAGCGTGAAAATACACTGTTAATCATAGATGAGCCTGAACTCCACATTCATAAATCTATTGTAAACAAACTATGGTCTCGTTTAGAAATGGAAAGAAATGATTGTATTTTCATGTACATAACACATGATTTAGAATTTGCACAATCTCGAAATAATGCAAAAATTCTTTGGGTAAAAAGTTATGATGGTAAGAACTGGGACTATGAATTTATAGAGAGTTGCGAATATGAAAATATACCTGAATCCTTATTATATGAAATTATTGGATCTCGTCAAAAAATACTGTTCGTAGAAGGAACAGATAGTAGTTATGACAAAGCATTATATGAAGAATTATATGAAGATAAAGGCTATCATATTATTTCGTGCAATAGTTGCGAAGATGTAAAAAAATGTGTCAAAGCAAGTAAAACTTATAAAAAATTAAGTGCTCTCAAAGCAGTCGGAATTATTGATAGAGATTACAAAGATGAAAAAGAAATAGAGTCATTAAAAAAAGACGGAATATTTACACTGCAAGTTGCTGAAATTGAAAATCTATTTTTAATTCCTAAAGTAATAGAAATTGCTGGAGAAGCACTAGCTTGTGAAAAAAAAGAAATTGATGATGCAAAAAAAATTATTGCTGAAATATTTAAAAAAGCAAAGGAATCACAAATTGCTAAAGCTTTAAAATCTGAAATCAGTTATCAATTATCGACATTAGATTTTGGAAAGCCGAGCACGAACGCTATAAAGATCTTAGAAGAAATAAATAAAAATATAACTAAATCTTTTATAGAAGAAAGAAAAGCGTATGTTGAAGAAAAATTCAACTGCACTGACATTGATGAGATTTTAAAAGTATTCAATAAAAAAGACTTATCGTTTGAAGTTGAAAAGAAGTTAGGATTAGGAAGAAACACTTACAAAAGTAAAGTCATTAATATGATCAAACAAAATGTTGGTGGAAAGCGTAATGAAATTTTAGATGCTATTAGACCATATGTTCCAGATTTAGAGTAATATTAGATTAAGGGGTGTAACTATGGCAAATTACATATCTGAAAATGATATTGAACAAGCTATACTTGATAAACTTAATAAAGCACCATTCAATTATGATATTATCAGATGCCCTGCAAGTGCTGACAGCAGAGATAATCTTAATGACGGCACCGGCAGGACTGACAAGAGGCAATGCGTTTTGCCTGTTATACTTAATGAAGCATTAGTCAGAATTAACCCGAATATTGACAAGGACATTATTGACGGCATTACAAAGGATTTATCAAGAGATTTTACAGGTACTGATATAGAGGACACCAATTACAAAAACTACAAGAAAATCAGAGATAAAATACAAGTTAAAATCAAGAAAAACGGCAAGGAAGATTTTGACTTTGTTCAGCTTATTGATTTTGACAATCCTGAAAACAACACTTTCACGGCAGTATCTCAAATGTGGATTCAGGGACATTATAATTACAGAAGACCTGACATACTGATTTTTGTAAACGGACTGCCCCTTGTATTCATAGAGCTGAAAAACAGCATTGTAAAAATAGAAGAGGCATACAACAAAAATCTTTTGAGTTACAGAAAAGATGTTCCTAATCTTTTTGCATTCAACCAAATCTGCGTTTTATCAAACGGAATTGAAACAAGGCTGGGAGCTTTCAACGCTACATATGATTATTTCTTTGAATGGCTGAAAGTTGAGAGTGAAAAAGAAAAAGTCAACCGTGAAGAACTAAACGACACTGACAAGAAGATATCTGTTGAGCGTTTTATTGACGGCTTACTGAACAAAGAAAGACTTATCGACTACATAGAAAACTTTATACTGTTCGAAAATCAGCGTATTAAAATTATCGCAAAGAATCACCAATTCTTAGGCGTTAACAATCTTATGGAGTCCTTCAAAAACCGTAAAAAATTAAACGGTAAATTAGGCGTATTTTGGCACACCCAAGGATCTGGCAAATCGTACTCAATGGTTATGTTTGCGCGCAAGGTTAAGCGTAAAATAAACGGAAACTTTACATTTCTGATAATAACAGACAGAGAAGACCTTGACTCACAGATACACAAAAACTTTGTCCGCACTGAAGTTATTGGTGACAAAGTTGAATGTCAGCCTAAAAACAGCAGTCAACTGCGTGACTATTTAAAGACAAATAAGGAATTTATATTTACGCTTATACAAAAATTTCAATATGACAGAGCGAAGGAATATCCTGTTTTATCAACCCGCGATGACATTATTGTTATGGTTGATGAGGCTCACAGAACGCAATACAAACATTTAGCAGAAAATATGCGTGCAGGTATTCCTAACGCTAACTTCATTGCTTTTACAGGTACTCCCCTGCTCGGTTCAAAAAGGCTTACTAATCAATGGTTCGGTGATTATGTATCAGAGTATAATTTTTCTCAATCTGTTGATGACGGTTCAACAGTTCCGCTGTTTTACAGCAGGCGTGTTCCCACTGTTGAACTTGAAAACAATTATCTTGACGATGATGTATTAGAGATAATCGAAGATGAAAACTTAACTGACGAAGAAATTGAAAAATTAGAAAACTCCTCCTCAAGAATTCTCGAGGTTATCAAGAGAGATGACAGACTTGACAAGATAGCACAGGACATTGCTCATCATTTTCCACGCAGAGGATTTCTCGGAAAAGGAATGGTCGTAAGCGTTGACAAATTCACAGCAGTAAAAATGTACGACAAAGTACAGCATTACTGGGGCATTGAAATACAAAATCTTATTAAAGAACGGAATAATGCAAAAACAAAAGAAGAACGAGATGGCCTGACAAAACGCATAAACTATATGCAAAATGTAGAAATGGCAGTTGTTATTTCAGACGCTAACACTGACCAGGAACGCTTTGCGGAGCAAGGTCTGGATATTTCAAAGCACAAGGCTAAAATGACTGAAATCAAGGACGGAAAGGATCTTGAGGATAGATTTAAAGATCCTAATGATAATTTCAGCCTTGTATTTGTATGTGCAATGTGGCTAACGGGTTTTGATGTTAAAAATCTTTCAACATTATATTTAGACAAGCCTATGAAAAGCCACACACTTATGCAGGCAATAGCAAGAGCAAACAGAGTGTATCCCGGCAAGCCGTGTGGCATCATTGTTGACTATGTTAATGTATTCAAATATATGAAACAGGCTCTTTCTGATTATGGTTCAGGCGGTGATGACAGTGAGTATCCGGCTAAGGATATTGAATCGTTAAAATCAATGATTGATTCCTGCGTTAATGAAGGCGAAGAATTTTTAAAAATCTTAGGAATTAATCTTGACGACATTATTTCAGAAACGGACACATTTAGCAAATCTGCCTCTATACTTGACGCTTACAACACTATCATTGCCACAGACGATGCAAAAGAAAAATTCAAGGTTATAACTAACACCATGTGTAATCTTTATGAGGCATCAAAACCTGAGATATTTGAACAGCACTGGAAAAATCCGAAGTTCTCCCCTCTCAAATATCTTCATGATATGTTTAACAATTCAGTCAGTGATGAACGAGTAAACAAAGCTAAGCAACAAATGAGTGAACTGCTTGATAGGAGCGTTACCTCAAGCAGTGTTGAATCAAACAGTGAAGTTGTAATTCATCAAGGAAAAGTTATCGACCTTTCAAAACTCGACACTGATGACCTTAGAAAAGAAATAAAAACTGCTCCATACAAAGCTATTGAGATTGATAATTTGAAAGAATATCTCAAAAAAGCACTGGAGCAAATGATTAACAAGAATGTCGAGCGAGTTAAATTTTCTGAAAGATTCAAAGGAATTGTTGACCGTTATAATTCGGGCAGTTCTGAAAACGAAGATTACTACGAGCAATTACTTCAACTTATTGAAGATCTTAAAGCAGAATCTAACAGGGCAAATTTTGAAGGTTTGACGGAAGAAGAACTTGAACTGTACGATTTGCTGGTAAAGGGTAAGAAACTGACGAAAGCTGAAGAACAAGCCGTAAAATTAGCTGCGAAAGGTATATACACCAAGTTGACTGAAGAAAAAACAGAATTGTTTGTTGTTGATTGGTACAAGGATGATCAGCCTAAACTAAAAGTCAAGCAAGCAATAGAAAAAGTTTTAGATGATGATTTACCTTTATGCTACGATAAAGAATCTTTCAACAGCAAAACAAATCTTCTTCTCAATCATTTCATAGATATGTCTATTCAAGGATATGGTTGGGTCGGAAGTATTGCTTAATATAAAAAATATCTGGATATTGAAACTCCTTTGTGGTATATGTGTGTACTGCAAAGGAGTTGATTATTTATGTCAATACTTGAGGCGTTATGGTATGGGAATATAAATCCTATTGAAGACAGAGATATTTCTGATGAAGAAAAGAAGTTGGTTGAACTGATGGCTAGGCATCAGGAGTATCTAATATCAATACTTAAAGACAAAGAACTTGATGTTTCAAAAAATATGTCGAATGTGTTGATGAATACACTTCCCTGATTGAATGTCAAGCGTTTGAAATCGGATTTAAGTTAGCGGTTAGGTTATTAACTGAATAATAAATTGAATTAAATACTACTTGCATCTGAATAGCAGTTTCTCAATTAAGAGAAACTGCTTTTTTGTTTTCAAAACAGTTGTGCAAAGTGCTGAAAATAAAAAATATGTATCTCCGGAAGATACATAAACAACGGATAAAAACTGTTGGATTGTGTCAAAAAAATTTTATGAGTTGTAGTGGATAAATCAGTAAATTGATTTATCCACTACATATTGTTTGTGCAGGTTGATTAGTAATACCTTAAATGTATCTTCTGAAGATGCACGCAACAATAAAAAATCTGTTATCTTTTTTGTGATAGAAAAATTGGCTCAAAAGTAGTTACTTAACGGCTAAACATATGGAGGCGTATGTGAATATTTTGTAAATAAAATTATAACATCCTCATTTTTTGCCGTTTTCGTGGCTATAAGTGAAGGGACTTAAAAAAGTTTGGCTCAAAAAGGTAAAAAAGTGTGCAAGGGTAAGTGAGGGGGTGATTTTATGAATAAACAAAAAGGTAATTTCTTTCTTCTGCCGAACTGCATTTTCGATGAAGAAATGAAACCGAGAGATTTTGCTGTGTACTGCTTTCTTGTAAGCAGGAAAAACAGTGTCGGCGAGTGTTGGTATTCAGTAGAGCAAATATCTGAATACTGCAACATTCATTCCAATACTGCCCGCCGTGCTTTACACTGGCTTGAGGAATACGGGTACATAGAAATCAAAAAATCTTTTCTTGAGGGTAAGCAACAAACCAATTTGTATAGAGTAAACAAGATTTCTGATTAACAAATTTGGTAGACAAACAATTAAAAAGCCCTTCTGACGAGAAAAGAAAAAGAACACAAAAGTAATCAAAACAAAACTAAAAACGCCTTGTGTGGCGTTTGTGGAGGTGAGAACGAACATATGAAAGCAATT